>ENA-OUQG01000828-OUQG01000828.1-human-gut-metagenome-genome-assembly--contig:-NODE-828-length-17950-cov-9.484996_pt1 | contig 17950 bp, 13 predicted proteins | sample MGYA00237943_ERZ548823 | MGnify/ENA primary metagenome ERZ548823 (study PRJEB26490, sample SAMN05194731) | human gut metagenome | biome: terrestrial biome; feature: human-associated habitat; material... | reverse complement strand
AAAGCGTCTTGGGCTTCTCTACTCGCGCCCCATGTGGCGCTTGGAGCGAAAAGCCTATCCTTCCAGGGCCATGCGCCCTATAAAAAAATGGGACAGAGAACTTGCCCCTGCCCCATTTCAGCTGATTCACTAGTCGGGCTGAACTCCCAGGCTCATGTTCAACATGGCGTAATCTTCTGGAACGGTAAGCTTGATGTTGCTGCGCTTGCCTTCCACCACGAGCACCTTGCCACCCAATCGTTCGATGAGCGACGAGTCATCGGTGCCTACGAAGCCTTCCGAGAGCGCCGACGCGTGCGCGCGACGATACACGCCCGCACGGAACACCTGCGGCGTTTGCGCGTTCCAGAACACGCGGCGATCGGGGGTTCCCACAATGCAACCGTTTTCAACCACTTTGAGCGTGTCAATCGAAGGCGTGGCAACAATCGCGCCATCGGCGTCGAGCGTGCCTTTGAGCGTGTTGATGGTATGCGCGATAAGCTCTGGGGCAATGAGCGGGCGGGCGCCATCATGCAGCACCACGTACTCATATTCCTCCGACGCGTATTCCAGACCCGAGAACGCGCTTTCCTGACGCGTGGCGCCCGCCGGGGCCATCGTGATAGGCGTCACAAACGGGTACGGGTCAATGGCGCAACTGCGATATTCCGCAATGCGTTCTTCAGGACACACCACCACGATTTCGCCCACATCTTCAACCGCATCGAACGCCGCAATCGACCAGGTGAGCATGGGACGTCCAGAAATCTCGACGAGCTGCTTGCCGCCCTCGTGGCCGAAACGCTCGCCCGAGCCGCCCGCCAAAATAATGGCAGCCGTCTTCGGGCTCTTCGACACCTTGCCCGAAAAATGCACCGTTCTCGCGCCCGTTTCGCTCAAATCGAGACGCGCCGCCGCATCTTCGGCGACTTCAACAAGCGCCGTAGGCACAAACACCGGGTCAATAACGCCGAACTCGGCTGCACCTCCCACGGTTCTCACATTCTCCGGTGCGCTCATGGGCTCCCCTTTCATGGCTTCAACAACAAAGGGGCGCCCACAGACGCCCCCTCGCATGGCGCCACCGCGAAGGCCGCGCCTTATGGTTCGTTAATCAGCCGCGCCGTCGCTCGACACGCCGCCACCGTGGCTTGGCGCCCCGGCATGCGACAAATCGAACTGCGGCAGCAACGATTCTGCTTCGTGTGCAATGCTATCACGTTTTCGCGGCGCGGGAATCTCTCCTGTGCCAGGCGTGAAAGTTAGCTCGCCATCTTTCACACCGACATCGATAACCGAGCCTGCATGCCACGTGCCGGCAAGCAGCTGCTCGGAAATAGGATCTTCGAGCAGACGCTGAATCGCTCGACGCAACGGACGAGCGCCCATCGTGGTATCGGTGCCTTCCTTAGCCACAAGCGCACGGGCCTCAGGCGCAAGATTGATGGTCATATCCATGGCGATGAGACGATCACGCAAATCGGCAACCATGAGGTCGACGATTTGGGCAATCTGCTCTTCGTTAAGGCTCTTGAACACGATAATCTCGTCGAGGCGATTCAAGAACTCGGGCCTGAAGAGCTTCTTCATCTCGCTCATCACGCGGCTCTTGATTTCCTTATCGGAAAGGCCCTTCTGCGAATCGGGCGTGAAGCCAAGCGGCGCAGTTTCGGCGATTTGGCGAGCGCCCACGTTCGAGGTCATGATGATAACCGTGTTGCGGAAGTCGACCGAGCGGCCCTGCGAATCGGTGAGGCGGCCTTCCTCGAGAATCTGCAGCAAGATGTTGAACACATCGGGATGCGCCTTCTCGATTTCGTCGAACAGCACGACCGAATAAGGACGCTGGCGAACGGCCTTGGTAAGCTGGCCGCCTTCGTCGAAGCCCACATAGCCCGGAGGCGAACCGACCAGGCGGCTCACGCTGTGCTTCTCCATGTATTCCGACATGTCATACGTGATAAGTGCGTCTTCGGTACCGAACAAAAACTCAGCGAGCGCCTTGGAAAGCTCGGTTTTGCCCACGCCCGAAGGACCAAGGAAAATGAACGAGCCGCTGGGGCGCTTCGGATCTTTCAAGCCGGAGCGGCTGCGGCGAATGGCCTTCGACAGCGCCGTTACAGCCTCTTCCTGGCCGATGATGCGCTCGTGCAGCACGCCTTCCATGCGCAAAAGCTTGTCGGCTTCGGCTTCAGTGAGGTTGCTCACGGGCACGCCGGTCGACATGCTCACCACGTCGGCGATTTCGACCTCGGTGATGTTGGCGAGTTCTTTGTCGCTTTCCTCGGAAAAACGCTTTTCAGCTTCGGCGCGCTGCTCCTCAAGCTGCTTTTCCTCGTCGCGAAGCTGCGCGGCGCGCTCGAATTCTTGCGCCGACGCCGCCTCTTCCTTGTCAAGGCGAACGCGGCGAAGCTCGTCGTCGAACTTGCGAATCTCATCGGGCAGCGTGCGATTGCGAATGCGCATGCGCGCACCAGCCTCGTCGAGCACGTCGATTGCCTTGTCGGGCAGGAAGCGATCTTGAATATAACGCGAAGACATAGAGACGGCAGCCTGCAGCGCCTCGTCGGAATAGCGCACGTGATGATGTGCCTCGTAGCGGTCGCGAAGGCCATCGAGAATGCGCAAAGCCTGCTCCTCGCTCGGCTCTTTCACGTTCACCGTTTGGAAACGACGGGCGAGCGCGGAATCTTTCTCGAGATGCTTGCGGTATTCCTCGGTAGTGGTGGCGCCAATTACCTGCAGCTCACCACGAGACAGTGGTGGTTTCAAAATGGCGGCAGCGTCGATGGAGCCTTCGGCAGAGCCCGCGCCAATGATGGTATGCATTTCGTCGATGAACAAAATGATGTTGCCGTCTTTGACGACTTCCTTAATGACTTTCTTCAGGCGCTCTTCGAACTCGCCGCGGTATTTGCTGCCTGCGACCAGCGCAGACACATCGAGGGTGATTACGCGCTTGCCCGAAATGATATCGGGCACCTGATCGGCCACAATGAGCTGCGCCAGGCCTTCGACCACGGCGGTTTTGCCTACGCCAGGCTCGCCGATGAGCAGCGGGTTGTTCTTCTGGCGGCGCGAGAGCACCTGCATCACGCGTTCGATTTCGGCCGCACGACCGATAACGGGGTCGAGTTTGCCCGCCTTGGCCTTCGCAGTAAGGTCGGTGCCGAACTGCTCGAGCATGCTCTTCTCGCCATGGGGCTCGCCGCCGAAAAACGGCATGCCCGCAGCCACGGGCGTCGGCTGATCGACCAAGTCGTTGAGTGCGGAACGAACAGCGTCGATTTCGACGCCGAGCTTCGCCATCGCATCGATAGCGCCGCCCTCGCCTTCGCGCACAATGCCGAGCAGCAAATGCTCAGTGGAAATATAGCTTTGACCCATTTGCATAGCTTCGCGTAACGCATTTTCCAGCACGCGTTTGGTGCGCGGCGTGAACGAGATGTTCGTGCCCGCTTCGGCTTCTTGCTCGCCTTCGGCCATGCCGGCGACGACCTCAAGAGCCTTCTCGTACGTTATGCCCACGCGTTCGAGAGCCTGCGCAGCAATGCCGTCAGGCTCTTTCGCCAGGCCAAGCAGCAAATGCTCAGTGCCCACATGCGGGCGTTTGAGCGCAGCGGCTTCTTCCCTGGCAAGCACAAGGACGTGTCGCGCCTTGTCGGTAAATTTATCGAATGCCATATACGGTCCATTTCTGTAGAGGTTGCTGAATGTATGCTAGCACTCATTCGCAATGAGTGCCAAAGCTTCACATGTGCGATACCTTCTTGTTAATAACCAATTGAATTCCTGGATTGGCGATTCCACCCCGAACCTTATGAGCACAAATGCAAAAAGGCCGCCCTTGCGGACGGCCTTTGATTGTTAGTAGAGCTTTGCGCCAGCGGGAATCGCGCTGTCGAGCTGCAGCAGATTCAAGCGCTCCTCGCCATTCTCTTCATGGATGGCAGAAAGCAGCATGCCGCACGAATCGATACCCATCATCTTGCGCGGAGGCAGGTTCGTGATAGCCACGAGCGTCTTGCCCACCAGGTCTTCGGGTTCATAGTCGGCATGAATGCCCGAAAGAATGGTGCGTTCGACATCGGTGCCATCGTCGAGCTTGAACGCCAGAAGCTTCTTCGACTTCTTCACGGCCTCGCACGCCTTCACCTTCACCACGCGGAAATCGTTCTTGCTGAAGGTTTCGAAATCGACGAATTCCTCAAACAAGGGCTCGACGGCAACCTTCGAGTAGTCGATGGTCGGAATCATCGAACTGACAAACGGGCTTGCCGTAGCGGCATCCTGCGCCTCTTTGGCGGCCTTTGCGCCGCTCTTCGCACCTGCCTCGGGCTTCATGTGCGGGAACAGCAGCACGTCGCGAATGCTCGCGGAGTTGGTAAGCAGCATGACCACGCGGTCGATGCCGATGCCAATGCCACCCGCAGGAGGCATGCCATATTCCAGGGCGCGCACGTAGTCTTCGTCATATTCCATGGCCTCATCGTCGCCGCCGGCCTTTTCGACCATTTGGGCGGCAAAGCGCTCGGCCTGGTCAACCGGGTCGTTAAGCTCGGAGAACGCGTTGGCGTATTCGTGGCCAGCAATAACGAGCTCAAAGCGATGCGTAAGACGGGGATCGTCTTCATAGCGCTTGGCAAGAGGCGAAACCTCAATGGGGTAATCGCATACGAACGTGGGGTTCACGATAGTGTCTTCGCCGAGCTCGTCGTAGATTTCAGCAATGAGCTTGCCTGCGGTCCACTCGGGCTTCACTTCCAGACCCTTGCCGCGCGCGGCTTCGGCCAGAACGTCAACCGGCGTGTCGATGGTGACCTCGAAGCCCAAAACCTCGGAAACGATATCGGTCATAGGACGGCTCGCCCACTCGCCCGACAAATCGATCTGCTGGCCCTGGTATTCAATGACCTCGGGGTTGCCCACCGCGGCATTGGCCGCCTTGATAACGCCCTGAGCGAGCGCCTTCATGCCATCGAGGTCGCTGTAGGCGCGGTAAGCCTCCATGGTAGTGAACTCGGGGTTGTGCGTAAGGTCCATGCCTTCGTTGCGGAAAATGCGGCCGATCTCGAACACGCTCTCGAAGCCGCCAACCAGGCAGCGCTTCAGATGCAGCTCAGTGGCAATGCGCAGGTAGCATTCCTGGTCAAGCGCGTTGAAGTGCGTGATGAACGGCTTGGCCGTAGCGCCGCCCTGAATGGTTTGCAGAATCGGCGTTTCAACTTCCATGTAGCCGTCAGATTCCATGTAACGACGGAACGTGGAAAGGATAGTGGAACGCTTGCGGAAGGTGTCGCGCACGTCTTCGTTCACAATGAGGTCAACGTAGCGCTGGCGATAGCGGGTCTCTTTGTCAGAGAGACCGTGGAACTTCTCGGGAAGCGGACGCACAGCTTTGGAAAGCAGCGTAAGGGCGCGCGGAGCGATGGAGAGCTCGCCGCGCTTCGTGCGCACGACAACGCCCTCGACGTTCACGATATCGCCCAGGTCGAGGTTGCGCAGAAGCTCCCAATCGGCCTCGGACATGTCGTTGATGCGGCAGAAAAGCTGGATGTCGGCCGTGGTGTCGCGCACCACGAGGAACATGATTTTGCCCTGGCCACGCTTGGCCACAATACGGCCGCCGATTTTCACGACGTCCTCGGTGTCTTCGCCCGTCGCAAGGTCGGCGTACTTCGCGACGATGTCACGCACGTAGTCGGTCACTTCGGAGTGCTCGGGATACGGGTTCACGCCACGAGCGATGTAGTCTTCACGCTTGGAAAGACGCAGCGCACGCTCGTCGTTGAGCAGCTCGGGAGCTATGGTGTTTTCGGTATCGGTCATTTGAAAACCTCTTCGTTTCCAGATGTGGTGATGAACAAAAGCATTCTATCGCAGGTCAAGCGACAAGTGCGAAAGGTCGCAGATTATACGTCGCTTTCGCACCAAATATAAAAGGGGCAGAGGACAATCCCCTGCCCCTTTCGATGGCGAGTTGGAAAAATCGCATTCGCGCCCGCGGCTCAGCGAGGCAGATTCGTTTGATGGCGAGGCGCTCAAGCCAAATTCGCACTCACGACAGCGAGAGCCAATCGGGTACCCCATATTGGCTTGAAGGCAAGGCGCCGCGTACTTCGGTACGCAACGGCGAAACAGTCGCATCCGCACCAGGGGCAGCGAGAAGCCACACGGCGAGGCAGGTTCGCTTGAAAGCAAGGCGCTCAAGCCGCATTCGCACTCATGACAGCGAGAGCCGGCCGGGTGCCCCATATTGGCCTGAAGGCGAGGCGTCGCGTACTTCGGTACGCAAGCCGAAGCCTGAATGCCAAGATGGGGTGCCCGGCTGGCTCGCAGCGGAGGCTTCGTTCGCCGTTCGGCAGAACGGCGAAACCCTAGTGCTCGATCTTGAGAATCGTCATCTTGATTTCACGGCCGGTGGGACCGATGGCGGTCACTTCGTCATCTTTCTTGTGACCGAGTAGAGCGGCGCCAACGGGGCTTTCGTTGGAAATCTTGCCCGCGGCGACGTCGGCCTCGGCACCACCAACGATGGTGAATACGCGCTCTTTTCCGCCCATGTTCACCGTGACAATAGCGCCAACAGTAACTTTGTTCGACTTCTTCGGCGTATCGACGATCGTGGCCTCAGAGAGAATCTGGTTGATCTCGGCGATACGAGCCTCGACCATGCCCTGCTCGTTTTTCGCATCGTCATATTCGGAGTTCTCGGAAATGTCGCCGAATTCGCGAGCAACCTTGATGCGCTCGCCAACCTCGGCGCGCTTCTCGGTTTCGAGGTAATGCAGCTCCTGCTCGAGCTTCTCGCGGCCCTCGGGAGTAAGGATGTAATCGCTACCCATTTCGTGACACCTAATTTCAAAATCGATTCGGCGACAAAACGCCGCCCTTTTACTAAAACGGGCACGCAATGCGTGCTCGTATAAGAAAACGGCATGTCGGGCTAGCCGGCACGCCGCATATTACCTTAAGGGAGAATGTGCTACTCTTCTTCAGCCTTTGCAGCAGGCTCAGCAGCTTCGGTCGCATCTTCCGCTTCGGCCTTTTCGGCAGCCTGCTTCTTTGCAGCAGCAGCCTTCTTTTTACGGGGCTTCTCGGCGGGAGCTTCTTCCTCAGACGCGTCCATTTCCTTCTTGGCGCTTCCCATGCCATCGCGCAAGTTCTTCACCGTGCGGCCAAGCGCGGAACCAAGCTTCGGAAGGTTCTTGGGGCCAAAGATAAGCAGAGCAACGGCCAGAATGATGAGGAGCTCAGGAACTCCAAGACCAAAGATTTTCATGCAAGCCTCCAAGTTGTGGGGCCCGACCAATATGGCCGGAAAACAAAAAAGCTGGTGCGATTAAATGGTCGGGACGACAGGATTTGAACCTGCGGCCTCTGCGTCCCGAACGCAGCGCTCTACCAAACTGAGCCACGTCCCGACTTCTCGCAAACAGCGGGCTATATGTTAACACACGCGCCGAACAATGCAAGCACTTTTTTCGACTTCATGCACGCTCTTAGCGAAAAAAGGCACCGACCTGGGTCGATGCCTTTCAATTCCCGCTTAGTACCAGCGCAAGGCGCAGTAGAAGGGGTTGTACCACGAAAGCGAGCTGTAGCACACCACTTCGCCCGGCTGGGGGGCATGAATGTATCCGCCGCCGCCCGTAGCAATTGCCACATGGCTGCCGCATGCGTACACGTCGCCCGCCTGAGCCTCAGAAACCGAGCCCGTCCACTGGGCGGAAGCGATCTGATCCCATGTCGTACGGCCAATCCAAATGCCCGCAGCACGCGACCAGCAGCCAGACGTCAGGCCGGAGCAGTCAAGGCCCGAACCCCATGCCGTGCCGCCCCATACGTAGGGCACGCCGAGCTGGCTTTGCGCAGCGGCCACGACCGAACCGCCGTAATTGTTCGAACCGCCGCCCGAAGAGGAATTGCTGCTCGACGACGAGCCGCCGCCGTTGTTGGAATCGTTGTTGTTCGATCCGCCGCCGTTGCTAGAGGCGTTATCGCTCGATCCACCACCGTTGGATGCAGAGTTATTCGAGCCGCCATTATCGCTCGAGGCGTTATTAGCAGCTTCAGCCTGCGCGGCGGCGACAGCAGCCTCTTCCGCCGCCTTCTGAGCAGCAGCCTCTTCCTCGGCAAGCAGCTCGGCAACTTGAGAATCGAGTGAATCGACCTCGTTTTGGTATTGCTGCACAAGCTCTTCAGCCTGCTTCTGCGCCGCATCGGCCTCTTCGACCTTCTGCTGGGCGATATCGGCCTGGTTGGCATATTCCTGCTTTTGGGCCTCGTTGTCGGCGCGAAGATTCTTAGTCTGCTCGACCATCTCGGAATCTTTTTCATTCAGCGAGGTAAGCGTATCCCAGTTCTTCGCGAAATCGTCGAAAGAATTCGAGCCCAGAATAACGTCGAGGAACGTGGTCTGGCCATCGCGATACATGTTGCGAGCGCGCTTGGAAAGCTTATCTTGCAGCTTGTCGATTTGCGCGTTGTTATCGTCAATTTTAGTTTGGCACTCATCCATCTTGGAGACTGCCTCGTCGTGCTCTTGCACGGCTTGGTTGTAATTCGCGGATGCAGCACCGAGCTGCTCGCGCATAGAATTCAGCTTTTGACGAGCTTCGTCGGCCTGAGCCTGCACATCGGCAGACGTAGGATCGGCGAAGGCATTCTTCGGAGAAACCATGGCCGCGGCGCCAAAGGCGGCGGCTCCACCGAGGAAGGCTCGTCTCGTCAAGCGTGCGTTTAAAGTAGTCATAAACGAACCCCTTCATATGGTATCGGGAAGTCGAAATGGAGACTCCCGACGAACGAGGATAGCAAAGCCGCGGCATTAATTACACCCCATGTAACCAAAGCGGCACATGGCTTTCACAAACCTAGAATCGAATGTCGCAGATGAAACAAGGTATCTTTTATATACTTTGCTTCTTTTAATACTGTTACCGTTAAAGATATTTCGACATCATGATGAGGGGTTATTCAAAAGCCAGCACATCATATTGTGCTTTGGTGATGCGCCTTAGATTCACTTGCACGCTCCTATTACGATGTAATCGCAAAACGTGAAATTTCAGCAACCTGAATAAAAGATAAAAGGCCTGCCGCACGGACAGGCCTGAAATATATATACGTATTTACTCGCTACCAACGAAGCGCGCAGACGAATTGCGGCCAGCTCGACTCGCATACCGTTTGACCTGGCTGCGGAGCATGAATGTAGGAACCGCCACCCGCAGACGTGCAAATGCCCACATGGCCGCTCGTCCACAAAACATCACCGGGCTGTGCCTCGGAAAGCGGCCCGCGCCAACGGGCGGAAGAGTACTGAGCGCCATCGGTACGGCCAATCGAGATACCCGTAGCCTGCTGCCAACACCACGACGTAAGGCCAGAGCAGTCGAGGCCGACGTTGGGAGTGCTGCCGCCCCATTCATACGGGACACCAATTTGGCTGCGCGCAAAATCGACGACCGAGCCCGAAGGCGGAATGTAATTATTCGTGCTGTAGCTCGGCGAGGTGCCGCCACCACCATTATTCCCGCCGCCGTTGTTGCCGCCGTTGTTGCCGTTGCCACCATTGTTGTTGCTCGCGCTATTATTGTTCGAAGGTTCAGGTTCGGATTCCTGCTGAATCTGCTCGATAGCCGCCTGGGCTTCGGCAGCAAGCGCAGCCTGACGCTCCTGATCGTACAGCGCCTGCGCCTCGGAGGAAAGCGCATCGTAAGAGGCCTGGAATTGCTCGGCGAGCGCCGTGCCTTCCTTCACTGCCTTGTCAGCCTCTTCCATTTGATAGGCCGCTTCGCGTTCCTGTTTGCCGTATTCATCGCGCTGCGCTTCGTTATCGGCACGCAGCTCCTTGGTTTCGGCAACCATCTTCGCGTCGTTTTCGTTCATCCTGGTAAGCATGTCCCAGTTCTTCATGAAGTCATCGAACGAATTGGAACCCAAAATGACGTCGAGAAACGTGGTCTGACCGTCGCGATACATATTGTTCGCACGATTGCCGAGCTTACCCTGAAGGTCTTCAATGCGCTCGTTGTTGTCGTCGATTTTCGCCTGGCACTCGTCCATCTTCGCCGTGGCGGCATCGTGAGCGTCGACCGCGGCGGCGTAATCTTTGACCTTCTGGTCCAAATCGGAATTGAGCTTCAGCAATTTCTGAAGCGCGGCATCGGCCTCTGCTTGCTTTTCAGCCGCCGAAGGCTCAGCGAAAGCGAATTTCGGTGCCGCAACGGCAACGCCGAATGCGGCGGCGCCACCCACAAATGCACGGCGCGAAAGATTCATGTGTTTATCCATAAGCCCGGCCCCCATCGCCTGGTTGAAATCATATGAAAGATACTTTACCAGCCCTCATCGCAAAAAACAAAAGCCCGCACACGGCGGGCTTTCGGAAACCTGAAAAGAAAACAGTTTTGAATTTAAAACGCGTTGCAGAATGCGTCCAAAAGCGTAATCGCATCGTGGTGAGCAGCTCGCTCGATAGCCGCCACACTTTCATCAACGCCGGGACCGACGATTTCAAGAACGATACGGCGAGGACGACCAGCTTCGGCAGCCTCATTTGCCGCATCAACCGCATTCGCAATGCGGCGACCAAGCACCTGAGGGTCGTCGCACACAACGCGTGGCACATTCGTTTCATAAGGCTGGCCCGAACGCACAATATGCGCAAGCAGCATATTCGCATCGGGAGACACGAGCAGCGTTTCGGCGCTCACCATTTTGGAGCGCGGATTCGTCGCCATAGCCAAGTTCGACATATTCGATGCCACGCTGCGCGTGTATTCTTCCGTGCCGAACAGACACACAGCATGGTTTTCAAGCACATCGGCGGCACGTGCGAATCCCATGTATGCGCGATCTTCGATTTGAGGCTTGTCTTGCCACGCATTGTGCAAATGGCGCAGCGTCGCATACGTTTTCACGCCAGCGATGCCGTCGGGCACAAGGCCCATATTCAACTGAAACTTGCGCAGGGCGCCTTCGGTATAGGCGCCAAACGTGCCGCTTACGCCGCCGCATGCAAAACCAAGCGCACCGAGAGCCGTTTGCAGCTGCTCGACATCTTTGCCCGAAAAATACGGCGTGCGCAAATACAGCAGACGTTCACCCAGCTCAAAGCCCTCGTCGGCTTCGCCTTCCCTATGAATTGCTTGAGGAATCATAGCTTCGTCCTTAGCATCGCATTATTTCATGCGATTGATGAAATAATCGGCCATAGAAATGAGTAGCGCACGAGCATTGCTCTCGTCGATTTCCTGAAGGAGCTTTTCCTTTGCCTTATCGGTAAGCGAGCTCGCGTAATCACGCGCATAATCAAGAGAACCGGCCTCGCGCATAATCGACACAGCCTCGGCAAGCTCAGCGACATCGGTCGTTTTCGAAGAGAGAATCTCAACGAGCCGATCGCGCTTGTCGGAATGCTTCAGCGCATGCACGACCATGAGCGTACGCTTGCCTTCAGTGATATCGCTCGCGTAATCTTTACCCACGATTTCGGGGTCGCCCTCGATATTGAGCAGGTCGTCTTGAATTTGGAAAGCCAAACCCGTAGCCAAACCATATTCGCGCAGCGCGGCAATCTGTTCTTCGGTGCCGCCACCAACGATGGCGCCGACAGCCAACGGAACCGCACCCGAATAATGCGCGGTTTTATGAATTGCCATGCACAGATAATCGTCGGGAGTGATGTCGTAACGCTTGTCGCGCGCCCAGCCCAAATCGAGGGCCTGGCCCTCGATGGTGCGGCGGGTCATTTCGATAAGTTCGGTAACCACGCGCACTTTTTGGGCATCGGTAAGATACGGATCCCTCATAACGGCACCATTCACCATGGAAAGCGCAAGGTCGCCCGTGTTAATGGCGATGCCTAAGCCTTCAGTGAGGTGCATGCAGGGCACACCGCGGCGCGTAGTCGCCTCGTCGGCGATATCGTCGTGGATAAGAGCCGCCGTATGGAAGTGTTCAATGGCCGAAGCGGCAGATGCAGCATGGCGAATATCGCCACCCACAGCAACGCACGCCGCAAAGCAAATCAGCGGACGGTGACGCTTGCCGCCGTTTTCGCTGTATTTCATAAGGGGCCCATAGAGATACGTATCCATATCGGGATGGTCGCCCGACGGGATATACGAGTTCACTAAATCGCCTACGACCTTGGCATTCTGAATGAGATACTCCTCGAACGACGCAGGCGGATTCGCCGCTGCCGTAAGGAGTTCGTTCATGCTTTCGTTTCTCACTTCAGCTGGATTCATACCGGACTTTCCGATCGTAGGTTCACCGCAATGGGTTCATGCAAAACAACGCATCTGGAAGCCACGCTCTTCCTTGGTAGGAGTAGCAGGACTCCGGCCTCGCTCGCGCGAGCCCGACCCCTCAGGCTGAAGCCTTCGGGCGAATTCCTGAAAACTGCCCACTGGGCAGTTTTCTTGACGGAATTCCACCTCATCGGTTCGAGTCCCTTCCGACTCGAAGCCGCCATAGGTCGAAACCCGCCTGGAAGCCACGCTCTTCCTTGGTAGGAGCGGTGGGACTCGAACCCACAAGCCTTGCGGCGGCGGATTTTAAGTCCGCTGCGTATGCCAATTCCGCCACGCTCCCACGATGCTTATCGTGCTATTTGCACGGTTTTCCATGATAGCAAATGAGCAACAATCACTGCAAAAGCCCACGAAAGACACGCTAATACCATCGTTTTGCGCCAGTCGCCGAGCAACGCCGACCCCTGAGCGATCAAAGCGTTTTGAGGATCGCCAAACCGCGCACAGGGCCCGACTCGCGGCAATCGGCTCCACGCTCACGCCCTAGGGCGTCCTTCCATAAAACCAAAAGCTGGCACCCTCGTTAACATGCTATATGCTCTGAGCATTGAATACGTGGGGGCCTTGCAATTAACCAGCGCTTCCTAAAGCGCGCTTCTTGCCGCGTCGAGAACAATGCCGATAAGAATATCACTCTCGCTCACCGTGAAGCCGTCAAGATTCGCAAGGTCCATGACCGCACCCAGAATCACAAGGCCCGCCGGAAAAATACCCGCCCGCTTGGGCTGGATGCCTGCAACCTTCATACGTTCGGCAAGCGGCAACGCCCACATGCGCTTGGCCACTTCGTCGAATTCAGCGCGCGTCACGCGAGAGCCGTGAACCTTCGACGAGTCATAGGGCACCAAAGCGTCTCGCACGGCCACCACACTCGTGGGCGTCCCCGCAACCGCAACAAGACGGTCGCACGAATTGCGTGTTTCGAAAAACGGCGCGAGAATCTCGTGCGCCCATGCCGAAGCCGCAGCAAGCTCGCCTTTCGTCGGCGGGTCGCCGGCCAAGAATCGCTCCGTCATGCGGCGGCAGCCGATGTTGAAAGAATGCGATGCTCGAACCGCAACATCAGGCACAAGGTCGCCAGCCGATCCATTCGCTCGACCAAATACCATCTCGGTCGAACCGCCACCGATATCGGCAAACAGCAAATCCTCATTGCGAAAATCATTCGACGCACCCAAAAACGACAGCGCGGCCTCACGCTCGCCCGGAATCACCGACAGTTCAACGCCGACTTCACGCAGACGCGACACGAATACTCCCGAATTGCGCGCATCGCGACTCGCACTCGTGGCAAGAGCGACCACGCAATCGACCGCACATGCATCAATAACCTTGCGGTACTCAGCGACCTGGGCAACCGTGCGATCGATTGCTTCAGGCAAAAGTTCGCCTGAAGCATCGACCCCTTCGCCCAAATTCGTGATAGCGCTTTGGCGAGCCACCTGCCGCGTGCCCGAAGCATCCACGTCCGCAACGAGCAAACGGCTCGTTACTGTTCCGATATCGATTGCAGCGACCCTCATGCGACGCACCTTTCTGCTCGCTCTTCCATCTTGCTTTCATTGTAAAGAAAGAGCCGGGGAATTTCCCCGGCTCGAATCGTGCTTTATTGAGCGTCGCTATACCCGAAAAGAGGATCGAGCACGCCCGAGTACCATGTGTCGGGCGTTTTCACGCTCGCGGAATCGATTTGAGAATGCACCGTATCGGGCGTCGACGACGTTTCGTCTTCAGAAAGGCCAACCACAACGCCAGCGGTCTCGCCCTTCGACACCCAACCAAGCTGCTCGCGCGCGACATCTTCGATGCCCTCGTCGGTCGAAAGCCGATCAATGTCGCTTTGGATAGCTGCGTTGCGCTCGCTGAGCAGGGCGTATTCCGCCTCAAGCTTGTCTTGCGTGCGCAAACCCACGTAATATTGCTGCGCCATAGGATACAAGAACCAAAGAGCCGCGGCGATGCAAATCAAAATGCCGAGCGCATAGACCCAAATCGGTGCGCTCAAATGGGCTTTTGTCTGCGACGCGCGACTTGTGGCAGCCGCGCCTCGGCCGCCACGGGCACTGCGTCCCTCGCTCGAACCGCCAAGGTCGTTGAAAGCTCGCTTATGATTACGACCCATCTCGCCCTTGTAGACCGCCGCCCGACTGCCCGCTTGCGCAGGAGCGCCAGCGTCGCCTCCAAATTGGCGATTGAAAAGTTTCTCGGCTTTGGCCTTAGCCTTCGACTTCTGACGGCGCTCCTTTTTCGAAAGGCGCGAACCATACGACGTCTCGTCCTCGTCATTCTCGATATCATCGGGATCGAATACCTCGACCGCAGCACGGGGCTGCGCCGATGCGCCACGCGAGTTGCGCGACTCGTCCGAACGAGAGGAGCGGCGCGAATTCAAGCGGGCCGAACCGTCGCCGAAGAGCTGCTCGTCAAGATCGTCGAATGCCGAAAAAGCGCCCAAATCGAAGCCGGACGGCCTCGACGCCTTTCGGCCCGATGCCGAGCGCGAGGAGCGAGCCGGACGCGAACTCACGCGCGAATTCGCCGCGAACGATGCTTCGCGGTCATCGTAGGGAGTCGGCTCAACGATAGGCTGGATACGTCCAGAACGCGTGACTTTCGAGAATCGAGCACGTTCGCCGCGGGCGAAACGGTCGCTTGAAAACGAATCGAGCGATTGGGAATAATCGAGCCCGCGAGCGGAAGAGGTTTCGCCAACAGCATGAGAGCTGACACGACCCGATGAGGCATAGACGTCGCGACCGCGCATGGATGCGCTTTCGTCATATCGAGCAGCACGCGACTCAACAACATCTCGCGACGCACGCGAAGATGCGCGGTTCGAGCCGTCAAATGAAATGATATTGCTGCTGTTGCGCGACATAAAAAATGAGGCCCCTTGCATCGTGATGTGTTTGAAGTGGATGTAATGCTGTGAGCTAGTGTCCGTTCATGATACCACGCAGACGGCAGGCGCGGCATCCAATCGACCACGCGCTCGCTTATTTTCACGAACAGAAAACAAGCCCAGGTTATCGCGCTGTATCCTCCCTCAACGCAAAAGGGCCAGGGAGCAATTCCCTGGCCCTAGCGCATCACTTCGCGCAACGAAAACGTTCGAGTTAGATAACCGAAATCGTACCCGTCGCAATGCACACGATGCTAATCACGAAGAACGCGACAATAGCGGCAGCAACCACCTTATCGAGCGTTTTCGGCAGGAATGCCTCGTTTCGCTCTTTCTGGCCATACCAGTACAAAACAATGCCCGGCGCAAACAGAATGGTCGTGATCATGAGACCCGTAAGGCCGCCCGCGTAAATCAGGAAGATCGAGTAGAAGAAGCCAACGATGCCAATACCGCGGTAGAACGCCAGTTTGCCGCCCGTAACGCCTTCGAACCCGTCCTTCTTAAACGCACACACGAGCAAGAACATCGAGCTGAAGAAGTACGGAATCAAAATCATCGAAACCGACACGCCATAGAAGAACTGGTACGTTTGCTCAGAGAACAAAATGATGACGAGGAACGCCTGAACGATGAGGCAGGTCACCGTAAGGGTGACGATAGGGGCGCCCTTGCGATTTTCCTTCGCGAAGACTTTCGGGAACACGCCCTGCTTCGCAGCCTCGTGCGGGCATTCGGAAGAGATGATGGTGTAGCCCAACATGGCACCCAGAAGAGACAGGGCAACGCCCAAATTCACAAGTGCCGCGCCCCACGGGCCAACGACGGCCTCGAGCACGCCCGCCATCGACGGGTTGGGAAGCTCTGCAAGCTCAGCGCGAGGCATAACGCCCATGGACAGAATGGAAACCAGCAGGTAGATGCACAGAATGCCAATGAATGCGGTGACGGTTGCGCGGCCTACATCTTTGCTGTATTTCGCGCGACCGGAAATGGCGACAGCACCTTCGATGCCCAAGAAGATCCAGATGCTCACGCCCACGGTGCCAACAACCTGATCCCACAAGCTCGGTCCATCGGGCTCGCCCCAGAAGTTGTCCATGAAGATTTCCGGGTCGAAGTGCATGCTGAACAGAATTGCGACGATCGCAACAAACAGCGGAACCAGCTTGGCGATAGTCGTGATGATGTTGACGCTCGCAGCCTCTTTCACGCCGCGGCTCACCAAAAGCCAGCAAATCCAAACCACGATGGATGCGCCGATGACCGAAGGAAGGTTATTGCCCTCACCGAACAGGGGAACGAAGTACGAGATGGACGCGAACAGAAGCGTGGTGTAGGAAACGGTAGCAAGCAGCGCCGAAATCCAGTAGCCATAGGCCGAAATGAAGCCCATGAACTCGCCCCAACCTGCGCGAGCATATGAATAGATGCCGCCCACCAATTCAGATTTATATTTGCTCAGTGCGTAGAAGCACATCATGAGCGAGAAAACGCCGATGCCGCATACGACCCAGCCGATGAGCACAGCACCCGTATTCGCGCCCGCCGCGGCCATATCGCCGGCCATGGTGAAGACGCCACCGCCGATAACGGCGGTAATCACGGCCGCAATAAGATGCGGCAGCGACAAGCCATTGGGATCGTTCACCTGAGATGACGAGCCCCCGTTGGACTTTGCCATAGTATTCCTGCTTTCTTTAGCGACTCGTTGAAACACCGAACACCCCTGCACAGCGTTTCAACACAACTCATTCACTATACCCCACATAGTGCAGGGTTTTCGGACGAATTCGTCCCAAGTTTTCCCGCGGCAACAAGAAAGCCCCAGCAACTGCCGGGGCTTTCGCGATTCACTCTTGCGCAAAATCGATTCGACGCAAAACTACTTGATGTTGTAGAACGCATCCTTGCCAGCATATGCGCCGGACATGCCGAGTTCTTCCTCGATGCGAATGAGCTGGTTGTATTTAGCGATGCGGTCGCTGCGGCACGGAGCGCCCGTCTTGATTTGGCCGGTATTCATGGCAACGGCCAAATCGGCGATCGTGGTATCTTCGCTTTCGCCAGAGCGGTGGCTCATGACGCACGCGTAGCCGGCTTCCTTGGCCATCTCGATAGCCTCGAGCGCCTCGGTAAGGCTGCCAATCTGGTTCACCTTCACCAAAATGGCGTTGGCGACGCCCATCTCGATGCCCTTCTTCAGACGCTCGGTGTTCGTTACGAACAGGTCGTCGCCGACGAGCTGCACGCGGTCGCCAATGCGATCGGTAAGAAGCTTCCAACCATCCCAGTCTTCCTCGGCCATGCCGTCTTCGATGGAGATGATAGGGTACTTATCGACGAGCTTCTCCCAGTAATCGACCATTTGCTCGCTCGTGTACTCAACGCCTTCGCCTGCGAGGCAATACATGCCGCGCTCAGCGTCGTAGTATTCCGTGGAAGCAGGGTCCATAGCAAACATGATGTCGCTGCCCGGCTTGTAGCCCGCGGCCTCGCATGCCTGAACGATGTACTTCAAGGGCTCTTCGTTAGTCTTCAGGTTGGGAGCGAAACCGCCCTCGTCACCCACGCCGCCACCGAGGCCAGCTTCATGCAAAACCTTTTTCAACGTATGATAAATCTCGGCGCACCAACGCAGGCCCTCGGCGAACGACTCGGCGCCAACGGGCATAATCATGAATTCCTGGAAGTCAACGTTGTTGTCGGCATGCACGCCGCCGTTGAGAATGTTCATCAT
>ENA-OUQG01000821-OUQG01000821.1-human-gut-metagenome-genome-assembly--contig:-NODE-821-length-17997-cov-4.281630_pt1 | contig 17997 bp, 16 predicted proteins | sample MGYA00237943_ERZ548823 | MGnify/ENA primary metagenome ERZ548823 (study PRJEB26490, sample SAMN05194731) | human gut metagenome | biome: terrestrial biome; feature: human-associated habitat; material... | reverse complement strand
TCCGATAGGTTCATTCCCCATCTTGCTTCCTGCCTACAGTCAAAATGCTGCAACTGCTGTCCCTGCGGCAAGGAGGGCGGCGGAGATTTTTTGCACGAAGGCGAGGGCTTTGGGGCCGTCGCCGTGGACGCAGACTGAATCGGCCTGCAGGGTTACGGTGCTGCCGTCGTCGGCCTGTACGGTACCCTGCGCCGCCATCTGCAAGACCCGCGCAATGGCGGTATCCTCGTCCTCGATCATTGCGCCGGGAGCGCCGCGTGGCACAAGGCTGCCGTCGGCCTGGTAGCCGCGGTCTGCAAATACCTCGCTGGCAACGGGCAGTCCGATGGCGTTTGCGGCCTTGACCATCTCGCTGCCGGAAAGCGCCAGCAGCACCGCGCCGGGGGCACTCTCCTTCACCGCGGCGCAGATGGCATCCGCCAGCGCACGGTCCTTGCCCGCCATGTTGTACAAAGCGCCGTGGGGCTTTACATGGTGCAGCGGCACACCGGCGGCATCGCAGAACGCTTTCAGCGCACCGATCTGATACTGCACACAGGCCTTGGCTTCCGCCGGGGTCAGCTTCATCTGGCGGCGGCCAAAGCCCTGCAGATCAGGGAAACCGGGGTGCGCCCCCACCGCCGCGCCGCTCTGTTTGCACAGCGCCACGGTGCGCTGCATCACCAGCGGATCGCCTGCATGGAAGCCACAGGCCACATTGGCCGATGTGATAAACGGGATCACCTTTTCATCCATTCCGATGGTATACGCGCCAAAGCTTTCGCCCAGGTCACAGTTCAAATCAATATGCGGCATGGCTCAATCCTCCACTTTCAGGCATAAGGCAATGCTTCTGCCCCGCAGGGGCGCACAGTGTGCGCCCCTGCGGTTTTTACTATCTGCTCTTAATATTTCAGCTCCACATTTTTTACGTCGGTCACAAACATGTGCCCCGGCGCATGGGTGATGCAGAACTCCGGTTTGGAGTGCATCACAACGTTCTGCGGGGTCACGCCGCAGGGCCAGAACACCGGTGTTTCGCCGGGGTTGATGGTCACGGCATCGCCGTAATCCGGGTGAGCCAAATCATGGATGCCGATGGCTTCCGGCTCACCGATTTGCACCGGCATACCGTGCACGCGGGGCATGCCCGCTGTAATGGCAGCTGCCGCCGGGACCTGCCGGTACGGGATGGGCCGCATGCTGACCACCATGTTTCCGCTGAACACCCCCGCCGGGGTACAGGGAATGTTGGTGTTGTACATCGGCACATTGACGCCTTCCTCGATCTGGCGCACCGGGATGCCCGCTTCCAGCAGTTCAGATTCAAAGGAGAAGCTGCACCCGATCAAAAAGCTGACCAGGTCGTTCCTCTCCTCAAAGAATTTGCTCACATCGGTGTATTCCCCGGTCAGCTCGCCGTGTTCGTACACCCGGTAGCGCGGGATATCGGTAGCAATATCGCTGCCTTTGCCAAATTGGGCAAAGGTTCGCTCGCCTGCGTCCGCCACTTCCAGCAGCGGGCAGGCTTTGGGGTTGCGCTGGCAGAACAGCAAAAAGTCCCACGCCAGCGCCTTGGGCAGCACCACAAGGTTGCCCTGGGCATAACCGTTGCACATGCCGGTGGTCGGGCCGGTCAGTTCGCCCTTGCGGATCAGCCCGCGCAGGTCGGCCGGTTTCATGGCTGCAAAGTCCATTATTTCATCCGCTCCCTGATTTTGTCAAGCACGGCCGCCTGCGCCCTGGCTCCTGCAACAGCCTGCGCCGCGGTCACATATTGGAACGCCAGCTTTTCGCCGGGGCGCAGCTGCGCCATGGCCGAAAGGTCAGCGCTGATGACGGTTGCAATTTTGGCATACCCGCCGGTGGTCTGGTGGTCAGCCAGCATCACAATGGGCTGCCCGTTGGCCGATACCTGCACCGAACCCGCCACAATGCCGTCCGATACAATGTCCGACCCATCCGCAGTCTCGATCTGCGGCCCCTGCAATTTGCAGGCCATGCGGTCACAGTCTGCTGTCAAAGCATATACCCCGTGTACAAATGCGGCCTGCCCCACTGCGGTAAAGGCATCGGTCTGGGGGCCGGGCACCGCACGGAACAGCGGCAGCTTCCGCCCGCCCAAAAAGCGCCACGGCCTTGCGGGGGTGCGCGCCGTGCCCAGCGGGCGGTTTGCCCCTTTGGCGCAGATCTGCTGCCAGCGCTGTTCCACCATGGCGGGTGCCGCCCCAATGGGCAGCACATCCCCAGCTTTCAGTGCGCGGCCATCCAGCCCGCCCATCCGGCATTTTAAGTCGGTGGAACGGCTGCCCAGCACAGGCGGGGTATCCACGCCGCCAAACACGGCCAGGTAGCCGCGCAGCCCGCTGCGGGCCGCGCCGATTGCCAGCACCTGCCCCGCGCGGGCCAAAAGCGGCGTATAGGCGGGCACCGGGCGGCCATCCAGCGCGGCGGGCATATCGGCCCCCGCCAGGGCAAAAACAGCGTCCCCGTCAAACTGATACTTGCCGCCCTGCAGGGTCATTTCCAGCACGGCGGCACCGGCTGCCTGGGGGTTGCCCGCCAGCAGGTTGGCGGTCCGCATAGCGTAACCATCCGCTGCTCCACAGGTGCGGAACCCCCGCGCGGCATAGCCGGTGCGGCCTGCATCCTGCACGGTGGTCAGCGGGCCGGGGCTTATTACATGCAAGTTCATAGTGCCGCCCCCTGTTCTTTCTGGATGGTTTCAAACTTTTCCGGGCTGATGGGCACAAACCGGATGCGGTCCCCCGCCGCGTAAGGCAGTTTGCCGCCGCCAGCCGGGTCAAACAGGCGCAGCGGCGTGCGGCCGATCAGCTGCCACCCGCCGGGGGAAGCCAGCGGGTAAATGCCCGTCTGCTTGCCGCCAATGCCCACCGCCCCCGCGGGGATCTTGGTGCGCGGGGTCTGCAACCGGGGGCAGACAATGCGTTCATCCATGCCGCCCAGGTACGGGAACCCCGGCAGGAACCCCAGCATAAAAATGCGGTAGTCCCGCCCGCAGTGGATGTCGATGACCTGCTGTTCGGTCAGCCCGGCGTGCTGTGCCACAAAGGCCAGGTCGGGGCCGTAATCTCCGCCGTAACACACCGGCACCTCCACCAGCCGCCCGGCCGCGGTGCTGCTGACCGGGGGCAAAGCGTCCCACAGGCGGCGCAGCGCGGGGATCAGGGTATCGGCATCGGTCTGCAAAGGGTCCAGCGTGACCAGCAGCGCCGCATAGGTGGGCACTGTTTCCACCACGCCGGGCAGCTGCGCCGCCTGCACAGCGGCATCCAGCGCCATAACCTGCGCGTTCACCTGTTCACTGATCTCACTGCCGCAGACGGCCAGCACGCCGCTGTCCCCCACGGGGGTAAACTGGATCATAACAAAAATCCCCCTTGTGTCCGGTCTTTTGGGGCTGGTCAGGAAGTGTGCTGTATCGCGGGCGCACATTGTGCGCCCCTACGGTTCCTAAACGTGCCGTTTTGGGTTCACTGCTTCCTGACCAAGGCCAATGTGCCTATTATAGCACAACCTGCTTTATGCCTGCTCAAAAAATTTCTTTGCCAGCACCGGGCCGAACCAGTGGTCCGAATTGTGGGAATACCGCACCGCATACGCCGTGCACTGCCGCATCATGCTGACAATGCCGACGTTCATGCGGGTATCAAACCCATCCACACCCGGCAGCAGCGAGCCTGTCATATCGATCATGCCATTGCGGGAAAGCACCCGCATGACCTCGCTTTCCATCTCCTCCCGGTGCAGGATGTCCATATCCTTTTTCAGGTAGGCCAGCGCGGCCATCAGCGCATAGCAGCCCCAGTCAGAGCAGGTTGCCGTGATGATGTTATCGGTGCTGCTTGCGGCCAGAATGCCGCCGCAACAGCCGTCCTGGCATTCGCCGGGGGCGGTGAAGGGCACATATTTTTTAATGTGCTCCCCAATGGTGCCCATGCCGATCTCATTGCCCAGATCGCCGATGGCCACATTGGGCACGCCGCGGGCGCGCAGTTCGTTCCACAGCACATCGCTTTTGGCTTCCAGTGCGGTCACATCCTTGCCCACCGCATTGTGGTAAACACCCTTGGCGTTGCCGCCGCAGGCTTCCACCGAGATCACCGCTGCGGGTAAAATCTTATCCGCCAGCGCTTTGGCCTGGGCGGGGGCTTTGGCCTTATCTTTGGTAAAGGCCACAACGCCAAGGCTCAGCGGCAGCTCCATGGCGGTATCCAGGTCCTCATACACATGCAGACCCACCACATTGCCGCATTTCTTAAAGGCTTCCACGCTGTCCTGCGGGCAGACGATGATCGGCTTTGCCCCAAAGGCCAATACCAGAGACCGCGCCAGCAGGATCGCGCTGACAGAACCGTCCATTTCCGGCACCTTGTGGGGCAGCAATACAAACCCGACCAGGATATACACCGGGTCGCCGGGGTGGATGGCTTTGCACAACGCTTCGGCTGCGTGCATGGCGGTCGGCTCCCCGGTATATGCCCGGCTGCCCGCGTACAAAATGCGGCACACCCCGTAACCGCGGGGGTCCAGACACATGATGGCATCCAGGTTTTCGCCTACATTGCGTTTTTCCAGTTCGTCACGGGTCATGGTGTTTTCCCCCTTTTCAGCCCCACAGACTTTCGCAGCCGGTATAGTCATAGAACTCTTTCAGCACTTCGTCCTGGATGGCTTTCAGGGTAGCGGGGTCCTTGCCGCCGGCGGGCTTGCCCTCAAACTCGCAGGCATGCAGACAGAAGTTGGAGGAGGAGGTCACGATGATCTCATCCGCATCGCGCAGGAAATCCACCGTGAACGGTTTTTCCATCACGGTAATGCCCAGGCGGTAGCAGGCCTGCAGCATATGGGTCTTGGCAATGCCGCGCAAAATCAGTTCATCGTTCGGGTGGGAATAGAAAATCCCGTCTTTCAGCACTGAAACGTTGGAGTGCGCACATTCCGTTACAATATCCCCGCGGTGGAACACGGTCTCGCTCATGCCGGCCAGCTTGGCGCGCTGGGCGGTCATAACGCTGGGCAGCAGGTTCAGCGTTTTGATGTTGCAGTGGTAAAAGCGAGTGTCCTCCTCAGAGTTCAGGCGGATGGGCTTGTCGGGGTCGTTCAGGGTGTTGGGCCGGATGGAAACCCACAGCTTGCCGGGCACGCCTTCCTCATACACATGGTTGCGGGGCTCCACACCGCGGGTGACCTGCCAGTATACAAAGTTGACCTTGCTGTCCACCTTGGCCAGCAGGTCGGTCAGCAGCCTGCCCAGCTCGGCCTTGCTCATCGGGATGTTGATATCCAGTGCCTTGGCGCTGGTAAAAAAGCGGTCCAGGTGGTCCTGCAGCAGGTATACCTTGCCGTTCGCGCCAACGGTGGCATCGTAGCAGCCATCGCCAAAAAAGTGAACGCGATCATTGAACGGCACCATCAATTCTTCCGGTGCGCCGATTTTGCCATCATAATATGCAATGGATTCCATTTTCCCTTACTCCTCTCATCTTGGTTGCCTTTATGTTCAGCCGTTATTTGGCTTTCCCATCAAATTTCAGTTCAATCACTTTTTTAATCAGCTCCACGCAGTTATCCAGCCCAATGGCGGCAGAATCCAGGCAGAGGTCATAATTTTCCACCCGCTTCCACTGGCGGCCGGTGTGGTATTTGTAATAGCTTTCACGGTAGCGGTCCAGCTTGTCAATATAGTGCTTGGCCTGGCTGCTGCCAATGCCCTGGCGCTTCATCTCGCGCTCCACACGCCAGTCATAGGGGGCATCCACATACACGGTCAGCACGTTGGGCTTATCCCGCAGAACAAAGTCCGCCGCGCGGCCCACGCAGATATAGCTTTCCTCGTTCAGCAGCTCCCGCAGCACCTTGGCCTGGTAGTTGAACAGGTTTTCATCGCTGATAAAGTTGCCGCTTTCCGGCGGGATGATGCTGCCGTCATACACCCGTTCCGAAACCCGGTACAGCATGGTTTTGCGGGTGTTCTCATCGGCGCGGGCAAACAGTTCCTCGCTGATGCCGCTGTCCTCTGAGGCAAGGCGCAGCAGCTTGCGGTCATACAGGTCAATGTCAAATGCCTTTGCCAGCTGCTTGCCAATGTAGCTGCCGCCGCCCGAACCACAGGTGCGGGTAATGGCGACTGCAAAATACGGATAATCGGGATACATTTTCCACCCCTCCTTACTGGCCCAGATAGGCTTTCTTCACGCGCGGGTCGTTCAGCAGATCCGCGGCGTTGCCCTCAATGCTGATGTTGCCGGTTTCCAGCACATAGGCGCGGTCCGAGATGGCCAGCGCCATCTTTGCGTTCTGTTCCACCAGCAGGATCGTGATGCCCTGCTTGTTTACTTCCTGAATGATGGCAAAGATCTCTTTGACCAGCAGGGGCGAAAGGCCCATCGAAGGTTCATCCATCAAAATCATTTTGGGCTTTGCCATCAGGGCGCGGCCTACGGCCAGCATCTGCTGCTCGCCGCCGGAAAGGGTGCCCGCCAGCTGGCGGCGGCGCTCTTCCAGACGGGGGAAGCGCTTATACACATCCTTCATCGTCTCTTCCATCCCGGCCGGGTCGGCATAAGCGCCCATTTCCAGGTTTTCTTCCACCGTCATCTGGGGGAAGATATGCCGCCCTTCCGGCACATGGGCCAGCTTGTAGGTAATGATCTTGCTGGGTTCCGCCTTGCGCAGGTCGTGCCCGTCAAACATCACGCTGCCGGACGCAGCTTTTTCCAGCCCGGTAATGGTGCGCAGGGTGGTGGTTTTGCCCGCGCCGTTTGCCCCGATCAGGGATACGATCTCGCCGTCATCCACATGCAGCGATATGCCGTTCAGCGCGTGTACCGCGCCGTAATTGACATGAAGGTCTTTTACTTCAAGCATCCGCTTCGACCTCCTCCTCTTTGTCTTTGCCCAGGTATGCTTCAATCACATGGGGGTCATTGGCGATCTCTGCCGGTGTGCCGGAAGCGATCGTGGTACCAAAGTCCAGCACCTGGATTCGCTCGCAGATTTTCATGACCAAACTCATGTCATGCTCGATCAGCAGCACCGATACCTTGAATTCGCTCCGGATATAATCAATAATCTCCAGCAGTTCCTCCGTTTCAGTCGGGTTCATACCGGCGGCCGGTTCGTCCAGCAGCAGCAGCTTCATGTTGGTGGCCAGCGCGCGGGCAATCTCCAGGCGGCGCTGCTCACCATAGGGCAGGTTGTCGGCCTCCAGTTCCTCCTTGCCGGAAAGGTGCACCACCTGCAGCAGCTCTTTGGCGCGTGCGGTGGCGGCGGCTTCCTGCTGCCAGTACGCCTTGGTGCGGAAGATGGCCTGCGGCATGTTGTAGGTCAGTTCTTCCAGCATGGCAGCTTTAACGTTTTCGATCACCGTCATTTTTTTGAACAGGCGGATATTCTGGAAGGTTCTGGCAATGCCTGCATGAACGATCTGGTGGGTCTTTTTGCCGTTCATCCGCTCACCATTCAGGTAAAGGGAGCCTTCGGTCGGCTTATACACACCAGTGATCAGGTTGAACACGGTGGTTTTGCCTGCGCCGTTGGGGCCGATCAGCCCCACCAGCTCGGATTCGCCGATTTCCATATTAAAATCATCCACGGCTTTCAGGCCGCCAAACTGGATGCCAAGGTGCTGGCATTTCAAAACGGGTTGTGCCATGCTTCAGGCCCCCTTTTCTGCTTTTGCTTTTACCGTGCCGCGACCGGTCAGTTTTTCCAGCGCGCGGGTCAGGCTGAACTCCCACCGGCCAAAGATGCCGCCGGGACGGAACAGCATGACCAGCACCAGAACCACCGAGTAGGCCAGCATGCGGTAGGTAGAAAATTCACGCATCAGTTCCGGTAAAGCGCTCAGGAACGCTGCGCCGATGATGGAACCGGTCAGCGAACCGGTGCCGCCGATGATCACTTCGCTCAACAGCTCTGCGGAATAGTTAAAGTTGAAGTTGGTGGGGATCATTGCCGTCATGTAATGGGCATAAATACCGCCGCCGATGCCGGCAAAGAATGCGCTGATGGCAAAGGTCATGACCTTGTAATAGGTCACGTTGATGCCGGAAGCCGAAGCCGCGATGTAGTCCTCACGGATGGCCTGCACGGTGCGGCCATATTTGCTGCGGACGAACAGGTACATGATGGTAACGCAGACCACCATGATCCAGAATACCCGCGGGAAGGTGGACAGCTTGAGGATGCCGCTCATTGTTTTACCGCCGCCGGTGATGGAAAAGTTGCAGAAGCAGACGCGGATGATTTCGGCAAACGCCATGGTGACAATGGCGAGATAGTCGCCGCGCAGGCGCAGCGCCGGGATGCCGGCCAGTACGCCCATGATGCCCGCAGCCAGGCCGCCGACCAGCAGCGCGATCAGGAATAGCCCCAGATCCGAAAGCCCTTTGCCTGCCAGCGTGCCGGATACAATGGCGGAGACATAAGCGCCGACCGAAACAAACCCCGCATGCCCCAAGGAGAACTCGCCCATAAAGCCAACTACCAGGTTCAGCGATGTGACCATGATGATGGTGTAGCAGGCGGTGGTGCAGATGCCCTGAATATAGGTGGTGGAGGTGCCGAACGCATTGGCGGCGAACAGCCCTGTCAACAGGGCAAACACCAGCGCCACGCCCACAGCGTTCAAAAGATAGGAGCCTTTTATTTTTTTACTCATTGCTCTGCTCCCTCCCTTACACTTTTTCGCCGGTGTTCTTGCCCAGGATACCGGCGGGCTTGACCAGCAGGATCACGATCAATGTGCCGTAAGTAACGGCTTCGTACCAGCCGGGGGCAAACAGCTTGACAAAAATTTCAATCAGGCCGACCAGAATGCCGCCGATCATGGCGCCGGGGATGATGCCAATGCCGCCCAGAACTGCGGCGATGAAGGCTTTCATGCCCATCATGGAGCCCATATCGGTGGTAACGCGGGGGTAGGTAGAGCAGTACATCAGCGCTGCCACCGCCGCCAGACCGGAGCCGATGGCAAAGGTCAGGGTGATGATCTTGTTCACGTTGATGCCCACCAGGGTGGAAGCATCCTTATCCTGCGGGACGGCGCGCATGGCCTTGCCCAGCTTGGTCTTTTTTACAAACAGCTGCATGCAAAGCATCATCGCAACGCCGATGCCAATGGTCAGCAGCACGTTCAGCGGCAGCGATACCCCGCCGACCGTAATGGTGGGCAAGCTGAAAATAGCCTGCACGTTGTGCGGCTTGGCGCCAAACAGCACCATGGCCAGGTTTTCCAAAAAGATGCTCATGGCCAATGCGGTAATCAAGGCGGACATGGGCCCGGCCTTGCGCACCGGGCGGTAAGCCAGGATCTCAACCAGCACACCAACCAGCGCGCACACCGCAACGGCCACAATCACGGCCATCCAGGCGGGCATTCCCGCATCGACCATCAGCGGGATGGTGTAAAACAATGTGTAAGCACCGATCATGATAAAATCGCCGTGGGCAAAGTTGATCATGCGGATGATACCGTAAACCATGGTGTAACCCAACGCGATCAGCGCATAAATAGCGCCCTGGTTCAGGCCGTTGATCAGGCCCTGAACAAATAATGATGCAGTCATGGTCCATTCACCTTTCCTATCATTTTTTGTGAATGTTTGATTCGGGGGAATCAAAAAAACAAAAAAGTGCGCGCGGCTGCTTGCATTGCCGCGCGCACCATTGCGCCTTTGCTCTGGAGGGGGTGTTTAGGGGAAACTAAAAAACTTTACTCAGCGGAGGAAACCAGGTTGCCATCGGAATCCAGCGTCTCAGACCACTTGACCTTGCCGTCAACAAAGGTGTTGAATGCAATGCTCTTGATGGCGTCGCCGTTTTCGTCCAGCTTGATCTTGCCGCCAACGCCGGTAAACTCCATACCGGTCATGCCTTTTACCAGGCTTGCGGTATCGGTGCCGCCGCCATTCTCGGCAGCTTGCAGCAGCATGTAGATGGCGTCATAGTACAGGGCCGCGCAGGCGTTCAGGCTTTCGGTGCCGTACTTTTCGGTGTACTTCTGCACAAAGTTCTGAACGGCGGGGGCGGTATCCTCGCTGGAGTAGTGGTTGGTAAAGTAGCAGTCATCAAACTTGTCTTCCAGGCCGGTGGTATCCGCGCCATCCCAGGCATCGCCGCCCATGATGGTACCGGTAAAGCCCGCGTTGCGCGCTGCGCCTACAAGCAGCGGTACCGTATCCAGGAAGCAGGGATAATACAAAAACTCTGCGCCGGAAGCCACGGCCTGTGCTGCCTGGGAGGAAAAGTCAGTATCAGTGCTCATGCACTCGCCGGTATAGGTAATTTCAATGCCGTTGGCCTCGCAGTTTTCTACAAAAGCGTCCTTCAGGCCGTTGGAATAGTCATCATCCTTGGCATAAATCACGGCTACCTTGCTGAATCCCTTGCTCTTAACAAACAGGGCGGCCATCTTGCCCTGATACGGGTCAATGAAGCAGTTACGGAAGATCGTGGAGCCTTTCCGGGTCACATCCACGTTGGTAGCGCCGGTTGCCAGCAGCAGCATTCCGTCATTGGCAGCCTGGGTCGCCATAGGCAGTGTAACGGAAGAGAAGAAGCTGCCCACGATAGCGGCCGGGGAATCTGCCATGACTTTGTTGTAAGCGTTCATGGCCTGCTTGGCATCCTTGGCATCGTCAGCCACCTTGCCGCCGTTGACGATCTCGACCGTGTAGCCGGAATCGCCGGAGTTGATCTCCTCCACAGCCATATCCACCGCGTTCTGGGCACCCTCGCCGTAAATGGCGGAGCCGCCGGTCATGGAGCAGACCACACCAACACGGATTACATTACCGCTGTCCGCGCTGGATGCTGTGGTGGAAGCGGCACTGGAAGTATCTGCCGTGCTGGCTGTGCCGCCCTGTGCGCTGGAAGAACAGCCGCCCAAAACGCCTGCCGCCATCGCTGCCGCCATGGTAAGAGAAAGAACCCGTGTTGCCTTTTTCATCGTAAGCCCCTCTTTCTTTAATGTTTGTTCTGCTTTCTTCTCTCAGATATCTCCTGACCAAACAAAAAGCGCGCAGCCCCGCCGTCAAGCGGGTGCCGCACGCCTTTGTGCAAAAGCAAAATCTCTTTTGTTCTTTTTATGCTTTTGTCTCCGGAATCAGAACGGGGTCCGCAGCTTTTGCACTGCGGACCCCGTTGTCCTTGCTCCGTGTTTGGATTGTCCTGATTATAGCATACTGCCAAAATTTTGCAAGCACTTTTTGTCGGCATCAGGAGGATTTTTGCCGCCGATCGCCTTATTTTATTAAGTCGTTTCTTCGTTTTTCATCTCGCATCCCCGTTTTCGCTTTCTTTTTTTCCGTCAAATTGTCCTTTGGGCTAAATAACTTCAAAATTACAGCTTTTCCCCCGCACCGCTGGGTCATGCCGGGCAGCGGACGGCCCAGTCCGGCCGCCTTATTCCGCTGTTTCTCCCCGCCTTTACGTTACCACGGTCTTGCTTATCGAATAGCTTCTCTGCCAATTTCTTATGTCATCCAAAATCGCGCATTGTTTCTCGCTTTATCGTGCCACAGCTTTATATCGAATGTTCGTTTTATTTTGCGGCGGGTTTTTCCGCCATTTTCCAATATTATATATTTTGTGAACAATCATTGCATAGGTTGTAAACATTAGCACTCTACTATTGACAGTGCTAATTTTAGGGTTATAATAAAGGCGTACCTTGAAAGAGGGGGTGCGGAACGCAAGAGCGTTCCGGGAAACACCACCAAGGAGCCGCAAGGCTCGGGAAGCGTCAGACTTCCCGGAGAGGCACCAAATAAAATTTCAGATTTTTACAAAGTGAGGTTATGACTTATGTTGCCGACTGTTTTTGGTGAAAATCTTTTTGATGATTTCTTTGACGATTCCTTTGGTATGATGAACGCACGCAGCCCGCTGTACGGCAAGCATGCACGCAACCTGATGAAGACCGATATCCGCGAGACCGATACCAACTATGAGCTGGCCATTGATCTGCCGGGCTTCAAGAAGGATGAGATCCACATTGAGCTGAAAAACGGCTACCTGACCATCAGCGCCGCCAAGGGCCTGGATAAGGACGAAAAGACCCCCGAAGGCAAGTATATCCGCCAGGAGCGTTACACCGGCGCCTGCAGCCGCAGCTTCTATGTTGGCACCGACCTGCAGCCCAAGGATGTCAGCGCCAAGTTCACCGATGGCATCCTGGAGTTGACCTTCCCGAAGGAAGCTCCCAAGAAGGAACCTGATGTGACCCGCGTTGAAATTGGTGAATAACCGATCTGCCTTTGCGGCATAACTGAATAAGTCTCAGCGGTGCCCCGCCCTTGACCCCAATCGGTCAGGGCGGGGCACCGCTTTTTTTGTTTTGTTGCACCCCTGTGGTATAATGGTTTTATAATAAATCCAACAGGGGGCTGCTGTTTGTATGGCCGATCATATTGAGATCCGCGGGGCACGGGTACACAACCTAAAAAATATTGATGTCGATGTGCCGCTGAACAAAATCGTCGGCATTGCGGGTGTATCCGGTTCCGGCAAATCCTCGCTGGCGCTGGGCGTGCTGTATGCCGAAGGTTCGCGCCGGTATCTGGACGCACTTTCCACCTACACGCGCCGCCGCATGACCCAGGCCCCCAAAGCTGATGTGGACGAGGTTCTGTATGTTCCCGCCGCGTTGGCGCTGCACCAGCGGCCGGGGGTGCCGGGCATCCGCAGCACCTTTGGCACCGGCACCGAGCTGCTGAACAGCCTGCGGCTGATGTATTCCCGCCTTGCCAGCCACCGCTGCCCCAACGGGCATTATCTTGCGCCCACCCTGGCCGTGGCCGCCGGGCAGGAGCTGATCTGCCCCGAATGCGGGGCCCGCTTTTACGCCCCTTCGGCGGAAGAGCTGGCCTTTAACAGCCAGGGTGCCTGCCGCACCTGCGGCGGCACCGGCACCGTACAGACCGTTGACCGCGCCACCCTTGTGCCGGACGAAAGCCTGACCATTGACGAGGGCGCTGTGGCCCCCTGGAACTCTTTGATGTGGTCGCTGATGACCGATGTCTGTCGCGCCATGGGGGTGCGCACCGATGTGCCGTTCCGCGACCTGACCGATGTGGAGAAAGAGATCGTCTATGACGGCCCGGCTGAGAAGAAGCACATTTTCTACCACTCCAAAAACAGCGAGCAGGCCGGGGAACTGGATTTTACCTATTACAGCGCCGTACGCACGGTGGAAAACGCACTCTCCAAAGTCAAGGACGAAAAAGGCATGAAGCGGGTGGAAAAGTTTTTGCGTCAGGATATCTGCCCGGACTGCGGCGGTTCCCGGCTGTGCGCTGCAGCCCGCGCGCCCAGGCTGCAGGGTATCCCGCTGGATGAAGCCTGCCGCATGACCCTTTCCGACCTGGTTGCCTGGGTAAGCGGGGTTCCCGCCGCCCTACCGGAAGAAATGCGCCCCATGGCGCAGAGCATCTGTGAATCGTTCCAAACGGTGGCCAAGCGGCTGATGGACCTGGGGCTGGGCTACCTGGCGTTGGACCGCGCCGCGGCTACCCTTTCCACCGGCGAGCGCCAGCGTATGCAGCTGGCCCGCGCGGTGCGCAACCGCACTACCGGCGTTCTGTATGTGCTGGATGAACCCTCTATTGGGCTGCACCCCGCCAACATCACCGGCCTGACCGGCGTGATGCAGGACCTGATCCACGACGGCAACTCGGTCATTCTGGTGGACCATGATACCCAGATTCTATCCGAAGCCGATTGGCTGATTGAGATGGGGCCGCAGGCCGGTGCGGGCGGCGGCCAGGTGATTGCCCAGGGCAGCATCCCGGCCATTGAAGCAAACGCTGCTTCCCGCATTGGGCCGTTTCTGGCGGGCAAAGCGCAGTGCCTGCGACCCCAGGCCCCGCAAAGCGAGTTGTTCGCGCTGGGGCGCATTCAGCTTTCCACCAACGCCATCCACACCGTAAAGCCGCTGGACATCGAAATTCCCAAGGGGCGGCTGACTGTGGTGACCGGGGTTTCCGGCTCCGGCAAGACCACCCTTGTGCTGGAAAGCCTGGTTCCCGGCCTGAACGCCGCCATCCACGGCCAAAAGCTGCCGGAGCATGTACGCTCTATTGTGCCGGACGGCATCACCCAGGTCAAGCTGATCGATGCCGCACCCATTGGCATCAATGTGCGCTCCACCGTGGCCACCTATGCCAATGTGCATGACGAGCTGCGCAAAAAGTTTGCCGCCACCCCGGATGCCAGGCAGGCCGGGTATAAAGCGGGCGATTTTTCCTACAACACGGGCAAGCTGCGCTGCCCCGTGTGCGATGGCACCGGCAGCATCAGCCTGGATGTACAGTTTTTGCCGGATGTGGAGATTCCCTGCCCCGAATGCCGCGGTTCCCGCTATGCCAAGGAGGCCGGGCAGATTTTTTACACCAGCAAGTCCGGAACCAGATATTCCCTGCCGCAGCTGATGGATATGGATGTGAACACTGCCCTGACCGCCTGTGCCGACTGGCCGGTGGTGCGCCAGCGGCTGACTGTTTTACAGGAACTCGGCCTTGGCTACCTGACCCTTGGCGAGGAAACGCCCGGCCTTTCCGGCGGCGAGGCCCAGCGCCTGAAGCTGGCCAGCGAGATGGGCAAAGCCCAGTCGGACTCCCTGTTCGTCTTTGATGAGCCCACCATCGGCCTGCACCCCGCCGATGTGCAGGTTCTGCTCGGCGTGTTCCAGACCTTGATCGAGCACGGCGCCACCGTCATTGTCATTGAGCATGACCTGGATGTGATCCGCAACGCGGACTACATCATTGATATGGGCCCGGGCGGCGGTGCCCAGGGCGGCACGGTGGTGGCCGCCGGCACGCCGGACGTTATCCGCCACACCCCCGCCAGCCAGACCGGCAAATTTATCTGATTTTATATCTTTATAAACAAGCACATCCCTCGGCAGCGCCGTATTGGGCGGCCCGCCGGGGGATGTGCTTTGCTTTTATTCGGTTTTATCTGCTTCCTGCTTCTGCTTTTCTTTTAACTCTTTTTGCAGCTCCGCTTCCACGCGGTCAAAGCGCTCCAAAAAGCTATGTTCCTGCCCTTCGGTCTTGTAGCCGGGCATGGTATCCAGCGCAACGCCGTGGATGCTGCGGAAAATGCTGTTCTCAATGTTGGGGTTATCCCGCTTTAGGCGGCGCAGCAGCACCTTGACTTCCTGCCGCTTGGAGCCGCCGCCGCCGTTGTCGCAGGTGGTGCAGTTTTCGGTAAAGCGGCAGGCGCACTGGATGAATTCCAGGTCGTTATAGCGTTTCCAGGCAATGATATCTTCCTCCCGCACGCAGTACAGCGGACGGATCAGCACCATGCCGGGAAAGTTGGTGCTGTGCAGCTTGGGCAGCATAGCCTGCAGCTGGGAGCCATAGAACATGCTCATCACGGTTGTTTCGATCACATCATTAAAATGGTGCCCCAGTGCAATTTTGTTGCAGCCCAGCTCCTGAGCCTTCTTGTACAGGTAGCCGCGGCGCATGCGGGCGCACAGGTAACAGGGGGATTTATCGCTGTTGTTGGCGACCGCAAACACATCCGTCTCAAAAATTGTGATGGGGATATTCAGCAGTGCGGCGTTGCTTTCGATCTTCTGGCGGTTGATCTCATTATAGCCGGGGTCCATCACCAAAAACACCAACTCAAAGGGCACATCGCTGTGGCGCTGCAGCTCCTGCATCAGTTTAGCCATCAGCATGCTGTCCTTGCCGCCGGAAATGCACACGGCAATTTTATCTCCCGCCTGCACCAGTTCATAGCGCTTGACCGCCACAATAAAAGGGGTCCACAGCTCTTTGCGGTATTTTTTGATAATGCTGCGTTCAATCAGCTGGCAGGGTTCCATCTGGCGTTCCAATGGTCATTTCTCCTTTTGCAAATCCTTCATACAGCGGTCAAACGCTGCCAAAAATCCGTTCAGTTCCTCTTCGGTGGTCAGGTAGCTCAGGCTGATGCGCCATGAGCTGAGCGCATTTTTGCGGTCCCGGCTGACGGCAAACACCGCCTTGGACGGTGTGCCGTCGGTGGAGCAGGCCGATTTGACGGACACGCATACCCCCTGCCCGCTCAACTCCTGCTGGAACACCCCGGCCTTGATACCCGCCACGCTCACATTTACAATGTGCGGCACCGCACCCGCCGGGCTGTTGATGCGCACGCCGGGGCGCTTTTGCAGCTCTGCGCACAAAGTATCGTGCAGTGCCTGTACACGGGCGCAGCGCTGGGGCTGTTCATCCAGCGCAAGGGCCAGCGCCGCCTGCAAAGCCGCGGCAAGGCCCAGGGTGGGGGTGCCGCTGCGGTAAATGGTAGTGCTGGCCCCGCCGTTCATCTGGGGTTCGATCACCAGCCCTTTGCGCTTGTACAGCACGCCAATGCCGTTGGGGCCGTAAAACTTGTGGGCGGTAAAGCTCATGGTATCCACGCAGTCCAGCCAGAGGGCCGTTTTGCCCACAGCCTGGGTGGCATCCACATGCAGGCGGCAGTTAGGGTAGCGGTGAACCAGCGCGGCGATCTCCCGCACCGGCTGCACGGTGCCCAGCTCACTGTCCACCCCGCAGATGGAAACCAGTACGGTATCCTTGCGCAACAGCTCTTCCAGCTGTTCCAGGTCAATTCTGCCATCCCGGCCAATGTTCAGCAGATCGATCTCGTACCCCTGCTGCTGCAAGGCCGTCAATGTTGCCCCCACGCTGGAATGCTCCAGCGGGGTGGAGATGATATGCCGCCCCACATGCCGGGCCGTGCCCTTTAAGGCAAGGTTATTGGCTTCCGTTGCGCCGGATGTATAAATGATTTCCTCCGGCAGCACCCCCAGCTGTGCCGCAATCAGGCCGGTCACACGGTTCATCTCCTGTCGGGCGGCCTGCCCGGCGCAGTGGGTGGAATTGGGGTTGCCAATAAAATTCTGCTCGGTGCGGCAGTATACTTCCAGCACACGGGGGTCTACCGGCGTGTTGGCCGAATAATCCAGATATATCATGCGCAAATCCCCCTGTTTCGTTGCCTGAAATTTAATTATACCACCATTTCCTACCGCGTCAATGGGTTGCAATGCGCCGTGCCGGATACCTCGCCGAGCGTCAGCTTTTCATAAAGGCGATGATGTCCCTTGCCATCACATCCGGGTGGCCAATGATGTCGCCGTGGCCGTACCCGACAAAGGGGTGGTCCTGCGCGTTGGGGTAGGCGCGTTTTAATTTCTGCATCGCTTTTTTCATGTTCGGCTCGTTGGAACCGTACCAGATGGCCACCTTTGCTTCCGGGTCAGGGGCAAAAGTGTCGATCACGGGGTACAGGCGCAGGGCTTCCTTGGTGGCATTTTCCAATGTAGCAAGCGAGATATTTTTTGCCACATATTGGAACTGGTTCAGCAGCTTTTGGTTGTCCCCGCGGGTATACAGCCGCAGCATCCACGGCAGCTTATCCACAGACTGAATCTTCTTTGTCAGGTTATACTGGCTGCGCGGCACAATGGCGGTCAGCACCCAGCTGAACATACCAAGGTTCATGTACTGCGGGCCGCTCAAAATCATAGCGCCTACCTTAACTTTTTGTCGGTGGAACAGCATACCTGCCGTTGCGCCGCCCATGGATTCGCCAAGCACCAGGTCGATGGCACCATCCTGTTCTTCTTTGATATACTGTTCCAGCTTTTCGGCCATTGCTTCCGCCGTGGTAAAGGTAGTTTTGCCGGTATCATCATAGCCGTCCGTGCTGACGGCGATCACATGGTACTGCTTTTCCAGCAGCGGAATCACCGCTTCAAACTGGCGCCAGCTCATCATGTTGCCGGGCAGCAGCATAATTTTGCGGCTGTTTTTTTTGCCAAATTCCTGTACTTCCATATAAACGTTCCCTCCTCAGACCCCTGCGTTATTTTTGACTAACTCCTATCTCCATCATACCAGAACCCGCCTCAAAAATCCACAAAAAAGAACCTGGGAAGTTTGTTCTTCCCAGGTTCTCTGTTGCATTATTTATCGCGTTCTCAGTCTT
>ENA-OUQG01000819-OUQG01000819.1-human-gut-metagenome-genome-assembly--contig:-NODE-819-length-18061-cov-4.726591_pt1 | contig 18061 bp, 10 predicted proteins | sample MGYA00237943_ERZ548823 | MGnify/ENA primary metagenome ERZ548823 (study PRJEB26490, sample SAMN05194731) | human gut metagenome | biome: terrestrial biome; feature: human-associated habitat; material... | reverse complement strand
CCGCTGAAATCCGCAGGCGACACCTCCGAGAAGTCCAGCGTAAGTACAAAATCATCCGTCAGGCTGTCGCGTGGGGCCAAGGACACTATGTTATCCAGCTCGTATCGCACCGTAGAGGTAGGCGTTGTGACGCGGGTAGCCAGCAAAGTCTTACCGTCCTTGCCCGTCAGGAGCGCCTTTGTCCCGGCAGGCAGAGAAACAGCCTTATTGTTCGCATCCATGATCTTAAACACATGGGTCCCGTAGATGTCCCGGTCATGCATGGCAGAGATATAGTTGTGGGGGAAATCCACCTGCACATGGGCATTCACCACCAGCTCCTTGCCCACCACATTGGAGAAGGTCGTGGCAGGCGTGGTCAGATCCATTTTGCCTGTAGCCTTGCCCCAGACATTCACAGCACAGGGGTTGTTTTCAGGCCGAACGATGATGTTCTTGTCATTTTCCGCCACCGTAGAGCGCAGCGTGTACTGCAGCAGCTGCTCTGCCGTCTGGGGAATCACCATCAGGAGATACCGCTCCACATGGCCGTAGTTTGCATCCTTGCACAGGTGGTCTTTCTTTACAAGCAGATTCTGCACCACCTCCGGCAAGAGCTTCACGGTAAACGGTTTACCTGCCTCACTCTGAAAGCTGCTGAAGTTCAGTGTATAGGTGTCCTCTGGGGCGGTATAGTAATAGCTCTTGTAGCCATAGGCCCCGGGGCTATTCAGATCTACCAGCACGAATTTGGTCCCGGCGGTAAAGGCGTTCTTCGTGCCGACGGAGCTGCCATTCGGGGTGCCGGACTCGATCCGCTTGTCAAAATTGAAGTTCTCGATCTTCTTAGCCGTGTCATTATACGCATACTCCACATACAGGGAGTATTTACTGCCGGCAGACACATCAATGGAGGTCTTCGGAGCCGTCAGGAAAGAGCTGAGCTGGTATACCTCGCCCTCCAAAGCGGATATATAGGACTTGTATTCCAAAATCTGCGGGTAATATACCACCACATTCATGGAGTAGATCTGTGTGGGGACGGCACTGGAGCAGAAAGTCAGTGTCAGCACCGTCAGGGACTTATTCTCCGACTCCAGATCATCGTACTTACCGGCGGTGAACTTCTGCCCGTCATACAGCACGCTCCCCTGCCCCGCCGCTTGCAGGGTCAGGGTACCGTCGCTTTCGAGGGTATAGCGGTCCGCCTGAACCGTAAGCGTATAGGCGCTTCCCATAGCGCCGAACCCGCCGCCTGTAAGCAGATTCAGGAAAGAGGACATGGTCTGCTGGGTAGCCCCGTTGATGGAAAGCACGGGGAGGTCTGTATTCTGCGTGATTCTCAGCTTATCCGCTGTCAGGACAGACAGGGTTTTTATACCCGTGTCCTCCAGCTTCACGGTCTTGTCCTTCCAGGCTGCCCAGCCTTCCAGATTGGCGTTGAGATAGTCCGGTGTGGCACTGCCCTGCGTCTTTGTCACCGCGTCGCCGTTGAGCTTGAGCTTGTCCGTCGTCACAGGTGTAACGCCATGATCCGCCAGCGCCTGCGCCGGGGTGTAAGCCGTGTTTTTTTTGCCGAAATACTCCGTCTCGAACACCGACGGCGCACCGTACCCGGCGAAGATCACCGTGGTCTTTCCGCTGCTCTCTGTAACAAACCTTTCCTGCTGATTGATATTTGTTCCGGCCTCGCTACTGAAAGCAAGGATATTAGCTGTCCCGGTATTCTTGTACCCGATCAATCCGACACTCTTGTAATCCGTCCCAGTCACACCGGAGGGCTTCGTGGTTGTCATCTTCAATATGTCGGCAAAAGATTTCGCAGAACCGGTGAAGGCCATATCATTGTTCTTCATCAGGATATTGCAGCCGTTCAGCACTCCTTTTTCGCTGATGGTATCCACGATACCGCCTGCCTCTTTTTTATCTTTAAACCCGCTGCGGAGCATATTGTCCGCAAAATACAGGCCATCCAGCGACACAGGCTTCCCGACCGTGTTGAAGATTCCGGCCAGCGAGCTGTTCGTCGATTGTATATAATTGCCGAATACCTTTATGTTCTGTAGAGAAGTGGATGCGCCATCAAAGCCCCGAAGAACACCGGCCGCCTTTCGTCCCGCAATGATGCAGTTGGACACCTCTGCGTCCGTCACATCCACGGAAATCTGGTTCACATGCCCCAAAAGTCCGCTGGCAAACACATCGCCGCTTGAATTCTTGGTCGCCAAAATATACACCGGGACAGATGCACTGCCGGACACCCTTACCCCCTTTGCAACGACAGTATTTGCGCTGTCGCCTTGCACATGCCACGGAATCAGTCCCGCCGAGCAGGAGCGGCCCATGATGTAAATAGGATGATTCGTTACCTGAACGCTGAGGCCCGTAAAGCTGTAATTAGCCCCGCTCTTACCCTCGCCCACAACGCCGCCGCCATTGTTGTAGCCCAGGATCACAGTGGAGGCTCCATCGGAGCGAATGGCGCTGTTTTCAATGCTGACCTTGCTAAATGCAATGCCCGCAAAGCCCCCTGCATTGCCATCAGAATCATTCCTATTATATAGAGTGTCCATGGCATAGGCTGCCGCGTTTTTGATCTTTTCGTATACTGCATCCCTGATGTTGGCGGTGCTTGTGGCATAATCGCCAGGTGCCGTCGCGTTATCCAGTGCCGTGCCGGAAAGCACAACTGACCCATTCAGTGTACAGTCCGCAAAGTAAAGCGATGTCTCCGCCCGGCCCACAAAGCCGCCCGCATCAAAGTTACCGATGCTGGAATACCGCTTTGAGGAGGTGCATAGAACAGCCGTTTTCGATATGCTTACTCCCGTCATGGATAGGGAATAATTATTCAGAGCTGCACCCACAATACCTCCCGCATAAATGCAGTTATTGCTGTAGTGAAAGCGCCCGCCGGAGGTGTTCATGACCTGAATAACGGAATCCTCCACATATACATCCTTGAACCGTGCCGCGTTATCTGCGTGTACCCGCAGATAGGCAAACAGTCCGCCGGTACTCAGCACACCCTTGGCATCCAACCCGGTCACATGGCAATTATTCACCACATAGGGTATGCCCTGTGCCTTCTGATCGTACTCCTCACTGGCCGCAAATCCGGCAGCCCAGCCGGGAGAGCGTACCGTCAGGTTCTCGATTTCCGCCGTTTCAAAATAAGCGTTCCTGGCATAACCCACATAGCCGCCCACGCAGAACGCAGCATTGGAAACCTTGTCCGTTACCTCATTGCCGCTTAGGTCTACAAATCCAAGAGCCATTTTGCCCGTGAGCTTGATGTTGGTGAAGGTGATGGTATTATTGGAATTCTTCCTTTCCTCAACCAAGGCCAAATTCTTAAATGCGTCCGGCTCATATGCATTCTGCGCCCTATAATACTGCTTTATATCCGTGTACAGCTTGATGACCGTTCCGGCCCGCCCTTGCTCATTTTTCAAGCCGGTTATTTTTTGGATATTATAGCAGTTCGTCCCCCCAAAGGGGCTTCCCAGGCCCCGGAATGCATTGGGATATTTGCTCAGGTCATATTCCGCCGCTGTCAGCTCCAGAGAAAACTCTGTCCCGCGCATATCGGATGGGGAATTGATCCTAAAGTAGGACAGGAATAGGCTCTTGCCTCCTCCGCTCAGGTCATCCTCATACCGCCCCTTTATGATGCTCACCGCAGTGGGATTCGTTTCTCCAACTGCGTGATAGTCACCGTGGCGGGAGAGGGCTCCCTGTCCATATCCAAGATAATTGGATACATACTCCAGCGCGCCGCCGTTCATGGCAAAGCCCAGCATCAGCAGGTCGTCGGTATCAGCCACCGTAATCTTAAAGTCGGCGCCTTCCCCTCCGGTCTTGCAGCCCCGGGTCAATCTATCGTTGGTAATAACGGGAATGGAGAAATTCTTCGCCGTGTTGTCATAGGCCCAGTCGCTGGACATGGCGTAGCCGCTGATGACCTTGCCCACATAGGGGTTGTAGTAATAATATCCCCCGTAGTCAGTCATATCCGTAGGTGCTGCGCCCAGCTCTCGCAAAGACACGCCGCCGCCGGAAATCAGGCCCACATATCCGCCATACACCGAGGTGATATGCCCCTTCGTCAGGGAATTCACACGGACGGTCACATGGTCCAGCACATTGTCTCCGCCGACGATCCAGCCGATAGCGCCGCCAAAATGGGTTGTTCCTGTGGCAGCGGCAGTAGTGGAGTCGATGGTACTGGTAGCCTTATTGGCGCCGTACTCACTGCTTGACAGTCCTACATTTCCATAGTTCAGCTCCAGCCCGTACACCGCGCAGCCGTTGGCCACATTGATAAATCCGCAGTAGCCCGTGTTGCCCACATTCGCATTGTCCGGCATGGTGATAACGGTCCCATTGCCCGCAATGACCCCGTGGAAGGGATATTGCTCCGTTCCGATGCCCGTGAACTCCATATCCGTCAGGTCAAGAGGTCGATCGATCTTGAAGTACGCTCCCCGCAGATACTCCCGCAGCGTCTCCGCTTTCAGGGTCTTTTTCCCGCTCGTCAGCGTGTTCGAGGCCGATGCGGTGTACACATCACAGTCGGTATAGTCCAAGGCGGTGCCGCTGGCCTTGGGATAGTTGATGATCCACTCCGGCTGGAACAAGTACGAACTGCTCATACTCACCAGCTTCGCCAGCTCCTCCAGCTGCGCAGCTCTTTCGATGATATAGGGGTTCTCATAGGTGCCCCAGCCCTGCTTAAAATTCACACTCTTGCGGTTTACCCGCAGGCTGGTGCCGCCGTCCATGGTGGTAAGCACATAGGGCATATACCCGGTAGAAAATGCTGTGTTTGGTTTTTGGGTATTACCCGCGCTGGTGGGGTCCACCAATATCTCCTGATCGTAATACTCGTACTGCTTGGGGTTGGTAGAAATTTCCGTACCGTAGGTCACGGCGTTCTTGTGATTGCCGCTGTCCCAGTCCTCCGCCAGGTTGAAGTTATAGATGTATGCACCCGTGCCGTTCACGCAGTTGATGGCCTCAAAGTAGCTGGCCTTGGTGAAGATGGACTTCCCTTCCTCCGCCGCAAAAACGATGTTTTTGAAAGTCACGGAGATGTTGGAGGAGGCCGTACTGCCGTTTTCGTTTGCTACGCCGCCCTTGCCGATCAGCGCACTGGCCGCCTTAGCGCCGTTTTTGTAATTGTTCTGCTTGCCGACCTCCTCATAAGTGCCCTGCGTATACTGAGAAACGGAGGTCAGGGCTCCGGTAACATTGCTGCCAATGGTGTCTATCAGCAGCGGCGTGGCCGCGCCGTCCACCGTCAGCCCGTCAAAGAACACCTTTTCCACCCTGAAATTGGCGTCCGCCGTCACAGTGGCCGTGCGATTGCCCACCACCTTACCGCAGATGAACGCGCCGGAGCTGCCATTCACCGGGTATACGGTCCCAGCCAAGGTGATATTCGTAAGCGAAGCGGTGACACTTTCGTTTGTGGCGATCACATCGGACAAAATACCGCTCTGAATGCCGAACATCTGCCCCGTCCGGGGCAGGTCCGCCACCGCATAGCCAAAGGTCAGCTTGTGCCCGCTGAAGTCAAAGGTCACCCCCTCCTTCTTCGTGGGATAGAAGGAGTAATTGGTCATGTCGATGTCCTTGTCGGCCCCGGTGATGTCCGTGATGGCCGTGGGGAAGCTCTCCCCACGCACATAGTCCGGAAGCGCCCCCTGCACATAGTCGTACACATGCCAGTAGATCACATCTGCCGGAAGCCCAGCCTGGGCCTTGAGGGTATATCTGTTCTCCACCGCCTGGTCCAGCCGGGCGATGTTGAAATAATATCTTGTTTTGTCGTTTTGTCGGGCGGAGATCATGCTATACCAGTCGCTGGTGGCAGGAATTCTACCTATATCTGCATCCTCAGTTATCCCTGTCTCCACCGAAACCAGTCCGCCGGTGGCAGCAACATTCATAGACGCACGGGAAGCAATATTCTTGCCCACGAACAGGTCAAACCCATTATCGGCTGTTACATTATCAAACCCCGAAGGGGCGCAGTTCACAACCACAAACGCATTGGTGCCATCTCCCACCAAAATGCCCTTCGTGGCATTGTTGGATGTAAAGACAGAGCCATTTACAGAGAAGCCGGTATTTACCGTCAGCTTGCCGTCCAGGTCGTAAATAAGTCCGCCCACGGACGCATTGCCGCTGCTGACCGTACCCTGCCAGGCCCCATCCAGCACCAGCTTGCACTTCTGCACCGTGTGACCGATCAGGCCCCCGGCGCTGCCATTGGCATTTGTTGAAACCGAAGTAATGGACGCTTTCTCGGCCTTTGTCCCAGTCATGTCTACATCCACATAACTACTACACGCCAACTCCCCGAAGCACCCGCCTATTCGGGCATTTAGGGTATTGACCTTTTTATCTATGATGGTGCTAACAGTGTTACCCGTAAAAGTAACCTTTGCACCCGGAGTCGCCCTACCCACAGCGCCGCCCAGGTAAATACCATCATAGCTGTAATTGCTCTCCTGAATGATATTTGCAGCCAGAGTGCTTCCCGTGATAGAAAAGGTTTTTCCGAAGACATTTCCAATAAAGCCTCCCGCATAGAGGCTTGCTCCCACACTCCCCTTTGAAAGTGTCAACTTTACTTTTGTGGTGCAGTCTGAAATCGTGACCGTACCATTCTTGCTATAGGCCGCCAATCCGCCAAAGAAAAATCCTTTTTTTACATCGGCATGGAGCTTTATATCTCCGGCTACAGTGAGTTCATCCACTGTTGCCCCATTCATAGAAGCAAATGCGCCCAAATAGCTGCGTATATTTACCGAAGATATATCCTTCAGCAAGCCCACATTGGCAGATTCACTCTCATTCACCCGGGCACTCTCCCCGATCGACAGGGTCAGCGTATGGCCGCCGCCCAATATCTTGCCGGTGAAAAAAACATCCAGTTCACTGGCCGGCGTAAACTGCTCCACGCCGCTGCCCCGCAGGTCAACATTCCCTGTCAGGGTAATGGTGGCAGAAGCAGAAAGCAGCTTGTTATATTGATTGCCCGTAATGCCGTTTACCCCGCTGACCGCGCCGTGGGTGTGCAGCGTCAGGGCCAGCTTGGCCGCGTCCGCCGCCGAACTCAAGGTAATATTGGTCGAAGAAGTCAAAGGATTCTGCACAGAGACTGTATGACTTGCGGCATCAAAGTTGAGAATATGCAGCTTATCATTGCGCAGAATCTGCCCGTAGTTGCCCACATCGTTGCTGGTAAGTGTCCCTTTGCGGGCAAAGGAGTAGCCCGCGTCCGCATAGAGCAGCGAATTGGTCTGGGTGCGCACAATGTGTCCGGAGCTGTTGGAATTGTCCCTGATAGCCCCGGCCAGGCGCAGCACCGTTCCACCCCCGGTAGCGGAGACCAGCACCGACGCCTGCCCATTATTCGTATATGTGACGCGGCCTACATCCACAAGCGCTTTAGCCGCAGCCTGCCCCACCAGGTCGCCGACACCCGCCTGCAAAGCGGCGTTCATGGTGTTATTCAGCGTGAGGTTGTCCAGCTTGCAGTAAGCCCCCTGCCCCACGCAGCCCACAGCGCCGCCCAGGGAGCCGGAGAAGCCGCCGCTCGCAAAGGTATTCGTCACCGTCATGCCCCCGCCTACCGTCACAACGGAGCCAGCCGCCACCGTGCCGATAACGCCGCCATAGCTGCCCGCCGCCAGGGAATTAAATGTAAAGGCAGAAGCCTTGCCGCTTGTAAGTGTCACAGCATTTTTGCCCGAAATCAGGCCGAAATAGCCGCCCACACTGTGGTCTGCCGCGCCGGTTCCGTTGAAGGTGGCGCCGGTCACGGTCACATCGGTGAAGTTCGCCGCTTTCTCGGCGGTAAAGCTGCCTATAAAGCCGCCTACATTGCCGCTTTTTTCAAATATATTATTCTCAAGCGTAAAGCTGCCCACCGGAGCCGCCGTGGCCTGTCCCACCGCACCCCCCAGCATCGGCAGGGTAGTCGCCGAGGTAAAGGTACTATCTGAAACGGTGCAGGCTTTCCCCGTTTCCACGGTGATCTTGCCGTCGGATTTGCCCGCTACGCCACCTACATACGCGCCCGTAGCTGTAAAGGTATTCACCGTTACACTATTAGCAAAATTAACTGTTCCCGTATTCGCGTTCACGCCCACCAGGCCTGCGGCGTAGTCAGTCGCCGCCTTAGCGCTGCCTGTATAGGTGCTTTTGCTGCTCACGGTGAAAGTGCCCTTGTTTTCGCCCACCAGCAGACCGACATTACCCGCATCGGCGCTGGAAACCAGGATATTCAGGTTCCCTGTGGTCACGGAAACCGACGCATCTTTCTCAATCACGCCAAACAGACCGCCTGCGCTGCCGCTGGCCGTCTTCAAGGCGTACTGGGCTCCGTCCTTAAAGCAGGGACTCAGATCCACGGTGCAAGTGCCAGTGCCTGCGACCTTACCCGCCACCAGGCCCGCCGTCTTATTCCCTTGCACTACACCCTTTACGCTTCCGTCCTGCTCCTCTCTGGCCGCAAAGCGGAATGCGCTGATATCCAGGGGGCTATCCTTTGTAATGGTGAGCGTATCGCACAAAGCAAAGGGCGCATTAAAATCCGCCCACAAGTCAATTCTATCATTTTCTTTGGTAATAGACGCCTCATTGGACAGATTGTTAAACAGCACATTCCACCCACTAATCTTCAGGTAGGTCGATCCGGTCACTTCGGCCATATAAATTTTGCCCTTAAAGGGATGTTCGTCGTTGCCGATGCCGTAAAAACTTTTCTCCAAATCCCCCGCATCTACCGTCAATTCCCAAGTATCTCTTGCTGAGATTTTGAAGGTATATCCCTCCAGGCTATCCGACTGAGACACCCTGGCCAGCGTAACGAAGCCCTGAGCCCCGGCAATGCCGAATTCCTTATCCCCATTGCGGGTAATACCCTCATAGGAGTCGTTAACAGCAAGGTTCAAAATTGTGCTCGCATCCAGAGCATATCCAGCCGGTATATCTGCCGCATAGGCCCGGCTCCACCAAGTCAAAGCGATCACCACCACCGCCGCCAAAGCTGTGAAAAGGCATACGGCGGACCGCACCGACAGTACGCCCGCTCTCCCCTTTTTATTTGTTTGCAATCTACTTTTCATACACATTCACCTGTTGTCTGTATGTGTGCCCTTACGGCCGCTGCTGCCACTTTACAAAGCTCTCCAGATCCGTCCAGTTATAGCTATTGTTCTTCCAGGGATTGTTCTTCTCATCTTCTATCCCCTGCACCCGCATGAAGGAGAGCCGGACATAGTAGTCCGTCTCCTGGGGAATATCGATATATTTGTCGAATCCGTCCGTTGGATTTTTCACATCCTGTGCCTTGAAATCATTATGCTCCATCAGCGTCAGCCGGTCCGACCGCCACAGCACCCGCAAAACACCGTTCTCCGGCGGCTCACCTACCATGGAGATTCCATAGATAAACGCTGCGTAGTCCTCTATATCCACATTTCCTTCGGTTTTTTCAAACCCGCAGTCCACATGGAAGCCCTCTGACTGGGACGGCACGATGCACGCCCCCAGCATCCGGCTGGCCATATATCGGGGCGTATCGGGCACAGCCACCATCAGCAAATTGGGGAAGGTGGTCAGGTCTTCGTTTGCATTGGCGTTAAACTGCACCGTTATGGCCAGCTCCGAGGCCTTTTTCCCCTTGAGCGTGGCGGTAAACACCGCTTTATCATGGGCTGTGCTGTTCACCGTCACCGTCTCACTCGTCGTAGTACCATAGGAAATGGTATAGGCCCGCCCGGTATCGTCCTTGTCCAGCCAGGCATACACGGAGAAGGTCACATCAAAGTCGTTATACTCTCCCGTGGAGCGGTCATAGTTATAGAAGCTGATGCTCTTGGCCGCCATACCCTGGGGCCGCACCACATTTTTATCCGCCTCCTCAAACCCGGAAACGCTGCTGAGCACATCGCTGGAAAAGGAGTGCTTCCGATTCACGAACACATCCTTAAAGTTGCCCTTGCCATAGTAGGCTGCCAGCACCAGCGTGGCCGACAATGCCAGCACCAGCACCGCCCATAGGGCCGCAGGGAGCTTCTTTTTTCTTAGTCTCATGCCGTCACGCCCCCCTCTTGGTGCCGCCCTGGGTCACGATGTACACCACATCCGTCTCTTTCTCCAGCTCGGCCTCGGAGATATTCTCCTTCCAGGTCACCTGCAGCACATAAAAGCGGTAGGCTTCGGTGTTATTGAGCTTAGTGAGTATATCCGTACCGGTTGCCTTGTACTCGTCAAATGCGCCCTTATAGATCTTATATACGCCCCGGTTCAGGTGCGTTTTATCGTAATTTTCGTCCTGTTCCCTATCCTTACTGTAGGTAACATCCGGAGTCGGACTATTCGCAGAGTTATAATTAAAATAGCACGCCTGTCCCTCCAGGGTCCGCACCTCGTACTCGTTGCCTGTGGGCGCAGCGGTGATCTTCTGCACCGGGTACAGGTTAATGACCATGCCGATGTTCTCCGTGTAGATCACGCCCAAATCAAAGTCCTTCACCGTACCCTCATAGGCCGGAGCCACGCAGAACAGGGCGTTATAGGTCTTGTTGATCTGCAGGCCGTCCAGATCGAAGGAGGTCATCTCCCGCAGATTGTCGTCCTTGATGTAAATGATGGGTGGCATCTCAATTTCCAAGTCCCCTGACCGGCTTCGGTTGGCCAGCGCGAACCAGGCAACGGCGGAGAGCATCAGCACCCCCGCCATCACCAAGATCAGTAGCATTTTCTGTGTAATTTTCCGTTTCCCGGCTTGCATCGTCTTTTACTCCTCCTGCACGGTCAGGTCAAAGCACATATGCCGCAGCGTGGTGCCGATGATGTAGTCGGCCTTGTTGTAGCCGTCCCCAGAAACCTCGCCTCCATCGAACATGTCCGCCTTGTGTTCCTCTCCGTAATATGCTGCAATCTTCGCCCGGTCTTCCTCGGCAATGAGCGCGCCGCTCGCAAAAATATCGCTGTACCAGGGCACCCATACCCAGTACACCGTCACCGCCTGCTCCTGCGCAGTGGCTTTCACCTGCTCCGACTGCCCACCGGGTATCCACCCGGAGTAAGTACCGTCCGCATTTTTCTCCCGGAAGAACAGCAGATGTGCGTTGATGTGCTGCAAGGCCTCCTTCTGCATAGCCTCCGTCGTGTCGGCGTAGAACCCTTTGTTCGTATCGCCCGGAAAGAATTCGTTGTTTGTCACCGTCAGCACATAGGAAAAGTCAAATTCCGTCCTACCCGGGTCGTACACATAAAAGGTGAAGCTCCCGGATTCCCCGGGCCGAATGCCTGTCAGGTCCACGCCAAAGTGCTTCATATCGGCGGAAGGCTGCATCACGGCGATATTCGCCCCGTCTCTGACGGCTCGTATCTCCAGGCTTCCCTTGGCCGACACGCTCATGCCGGTGGCAGACGCCCCAACGCTGTTTGTAAACCAGCTAAAGCCGACACTGGCTGCAAAAACGGCAAAGGCGATCATGGTCGCTGCCAGCAGCAGGCCCACAAAGGCCGATGTTTTCTTTGACACAGGCGTCCCTCCTTTCCCCGTAGGCCGCACCGGTTTCCCTGTAAAAGACAAAACGCCGCAATATCCAGGATATTGCAGCGTGGCTGACTTTCCGAAAAAAGTCCCGATAGCTTTGCGTCACCGCCTCACGACGGTTTTGCCTAAATCATTCAGTTGAATCACCCCGTACACTCGCCCCCTGGGTCGGCTCCGGCTATGGTAATTCGGTTTTGCCTGAAAATTGTAACACATTTCCATCCCTCTGTCAATGCTTTGTTCCCTATCGCAGCAGAATAATACTTTTTTCCTATTTCCTCCGCAGCTCACAGAGCTTCGTATTGCATTTTTCAGAATAACGGCGTAAAATGAAGCAAAATAGATTTCTCAAAAACATGCAAAGGAGAATCGACTATGCAATCTATCTTTGCCAAGCTCCTCTACGAAATAGAAAAGCGTCACGACACCGTCCTGGTCACCATCATCCGCGAGTCCGGCTCCACCCCTCGGGGAGAGGGCGCCCAGATGCTGGTAGGGGCCCAGGGTCCTCTGGGCGGCACCATAGGCGGCGGGAATGTGGAAAATCTGTCCATTCTTCACGCCCGGGATCTAATCGCCCAACGCTGCAGTGACCTCCATGAATACCCGCTCCATCGCAGCGATGACGAGGACATCGGCATGGTCTGCGGTGGGGATGTCACAGCCCTATTCACCTTCATTCCCGGCACGGACGCCGCCTGGGCCGCCCTGGCCGCCGACCTGCTCCAGCATATTGCGGACCGCCGACCCGGTTACCTGGCTCTGCCCTTGGATGGCACGGTTGGCTTTCTTACGGACGATCCGGAAAAGGATGGCTCCTTCACCATGCCTCTTTCCATAGGGGAGCGGGCTATACTTTTTGGTGCGGGTCACTGTTCCCTGGCCCTGACCCCGGTGCTGCGTTCCGTGGGCTTCCGCGTCACGGTGTTCGACGACCGGCCCGATCTGATCACCCCAGAGCGTTTCCCTGCCGCCGAGCGCCTGATTTGCGGCGATTTCAGCCACATAGACCGCTACCTGAGCTGCAGCGCCGAGGACTATATCGTGGTGATGACCAGCGGCCACACCCATGACTTTATCGTCCAGGAGCAGATTCTCCGCCGAGACTTCGCCTATGTGGGCGTCATCGGCTCCCGGGCTAAAACCGCCTCCGTCAATGCCCGCCTCCGGGCTGCCGGAGTCCAGGAGACCGCCATAGCCAGTGTTCACACTCCCGTGGGTGTAGCCATCAAGGCCGTCACCCCGGAGGAGATCGCCGTCTCCATCGCCGGCGAAATGATCTGTGAGCGTGCTCTGCGCCGGGAAAAAAACGGCCCCCGGCACCACGGCTGCCCCATGCACTGAGCAACGGCTGTACTAAAATGAGACTGGCCATTCCCGGTCCTAATGCACACCCAACATACATATTTTAAATAATCTTATAGTTTTTTTAAAAAACATTGTTAAAAAAGTTGACAACTCATGTTTTCTGCGGTAAACTATTTCCTGAAATTAACGCCAATGAAAAGGACCGATCCTATACATGAAAAAGCAAAAAGTCTCCGACGCTGTCATCCACCGTCTCCCCCGTTACTACCGCTATCTAGATGACCTGTATAACAAGGGCGTTGTGCGCATCTCCTCCAACTCCCTGGGCAGCAAAATGGATATCACCGCCTCCCAGATCCGCCAGGATTTGAGCTGCTTCGGTGAGTTCGGCCAGCAGGGCTATGGCTACAATGTGGCCGAGCTTCGCTCCGAGATCGGGCATATCCTGGGCATCGACAAGGGCCACCGCCTTATCATCATCGGCGTAGGCCATTTGGGCCACGCTCTGCTGCAGAACTTCGACTTTGAAAAGGTCGGCTTCCATGTGGACACCGCCTTTGATGTCTCCCCCGACCTCATCGGCACCAGCATCCATGCTGTCACCATCCGCTCCATGGACGAGCTGGAGCAGTATATTGCCGACTATCGGCCCGATGTGGCGGTGCTTACCGTTCCTCAGCATGTGGCCCAGCCCATGGCCAGCCGCCTTATCGACCTGGGTATCAAGGGCTTTTGGAACTTCACCAATGTGGAGCTGAGCACGGATAAGCCCGATGTTTTCTTCGAGGATGTTCACTTTGTGGACACGCTCCTGACCCTAAGCTATCGCATTTCCCGGCCCTGACGCACCTTTCCTCCCGCCGTGCATACTATGGATTGAGGCCAGCGACATGGCCGTAAATTTCATAGGGAGGTCACATTATGTGCAATCAGGGGAATAGCTGCTGGATCATCATCTGCGTCATCATCCTGTTCCTGTTCTGCGGCAACGGCTGCGGCTGTGGCTGCAATAACAACCAGAACGGCTGCGGCTGCGGCTGCTGACCGGCGAAACTCCACAGCTAAATAGCTAAATAGCTGAATTATCCCCTCATCCGTTACGGGTGAGGGGATTTCTTTCTTTTAAGTCCGTGCAAAATATGCTATACTTTCAGAAAACGGAGGGCTCGTCTATGGACATACACACACTCAAATCCTATTACAGCCATCATACCCCTACCCTGCAGGATGCCTCCGGCGCCTACGCCGTACTTGTTCCCCTGCTGGAGAAGGAGGATGGGCTTCACCTGCTCTACGAGGTCCGCGCTTCCTCCCTGCACCATCACCGCAGTGAGGTCTGCTTCCCCGGCGGACATATGGAGCCGGGAGAAACGCCCGCCCAGTGCGCCCTGCGGGAAACCAGCGAGGAGCTGGGCATCCCGCCGCACCGTATACAGCTTTTTGGCCCGGCGGACTTTCTCTACCTGCGCTCCGAAGCCCTCATGTACCCGGTGGTGGGTCTGCTTCCTCCCCGGTGCGAGGAAAATCTGACCCTGAATCCCCCGGAGGTCAGCACGGTTTTCACCGTGCCTGTCGCCTGGCTCCTGGAAAATCCCCCTCAGCTTTTCCGCTATCCGCTCCGCCCGGAGGTCGGGACGGATTTTCCCTACGATGCGGTACACACCCCGGCAGACTATGCCTGGACCCCCGGCAGCATGGAGGTGCCCGTATACCAGGGCCTCCCCTATCCTCTCTGGGGCTTGACCGCCCGGATTACAAGGAAATTTATTGAGGTCTATCAGTCTCTGTAATGTCCTTTACTTTTACAGCCTTTTTCCGCCGCAAGCACTGTGCATAGTGGATGCAGATACACACGATAATGCTGATGCCGATGTAGCCGAACACCGGGAACACCGTTCCCACCAGGTTGCCGAAGCCTGCCAGACTGGCCGCCCACACCAGCACCATCAGCACCGCCATGGTGCTCTTTCGGTGTGTATTCAGCACACGAATGTTGCTGTTCATGTACTCCATAAAGGCCACCAACGACGCCAGCGCATTGCTGAACATTCCGAATAGCAGCAGCATCCCGTACACGATGCCCAGGGCCGGGTTCAGCCGGGAGGCCAGGGCCACCATGGGCATCTGGGCCGCCGTGGCGTCCAAATAGCCCGAGAGCGATGTCAGTACGCTCCCGGCCACCACCGCCAGCAGCAGCCCGCCCAGGGCGATGCCGAAAATCGCGGTCTTTCGCCCCTTCAGATACTTTCCCAGGGGCGCCATAATGCCGATGGCCCCCAGCAGATTATAGGCCACATAGGTCAGCGCCGCCACGAACCAGGTGGGCATCAAGGGGTTATTATGCGCCTGCTCCGGCAGGGTCAATATCCCCTCCGTGCCGAACTCCACCCAGCTCATCACCGCGAAGCCCAGGGTAGCAATGACGATAATGGGCACCAGGGCGGAAAACACCTTCATCATGCCCGAAACGCCCAGCAGGGCCACCACGCCCAGCAGCACCACGAACACAGCCGACGCCAAAGCCGACGGCACGGACAAAAGCTGCTCCATGGCCGCGCCTACCCCGGCGGTCATAATGATGACCACACCCAGAAGGAATACATTCAGGATTACCCCGGAGAGCCGCCGCAGAATCGGCACATTCCACGGAATCATGACCTCCTCCACATTTTCCAGCCCCGAGAGCTGCAAAAGCCGCATCATCACAATGCCGAAAGCCACCAGCAGCCCGCAGGCTATCAGCAGCCCCACATATCCCTTCACACCGAATTCGCCGAAAAACTGCCATAACTCCTGGCCGGACACGAACCCGGCCCCCAAGAAACATCCCGCATAGGCCGTGGCCAGCGGGATGATTTTTATTTCCTTCATCTCTCTGCTCCTTAAACAAATTTTAACAGACATTGTATACTATAACAAAGCATTTCTCTTTCGTCAACCCATCTGCCCCCACCCTTTCTTGACATATTTTTTACCAAATCATTCGGTAAAATTTATTGACGCCGTCCCTGAAATACTATATAATCGCCTTGATAAGGAGGCTGATTTTCATGATTAACACCATTCAGGGCATCGTAGACGCCGCCAAAGGCGGTGCCGGCGGTGTCATCGCCGTAGCGGCTGCCCACGATGAGCCCGTCATCGAGGCCGTGGTTGCCGCCCGCCGGGAGGGCATCGCCACTCCCATTTTGGTGGGCCATGCTGACGAGATTCGCCGTATGCTCCGGGAGCAGCACGAGGACCCCGATGCCTATCAGATCGTTCCCGCCGACTCGGATACCGACTGCGCCGCACAGGCCGTGTCTCTCTGCGCCCAAGGCAAGGCTAACTTCCTGATGAAGGGCATCCTGGGCACAGCGGACCTGATGCGCGCCGTATTCAATAAGGAACAGGGCCTGCGTACCTCCCACCTAACCACCCACTGTATGTTCTATGAAATTCCCGCCCTGGGCAAGATGCTCATTCTCACTGACGGTGGCGTAAACACCTTCCCCGACCTGGAGAAAAAAGCGGAGATTCTGGAAAATGCCGCCGCTGTGCTTCAGGCACTGGGCTACACTTCCATCAACGCCGCCTGCATCTGCGGGGCGGAGCAGGTGAATCCCAAGGTCCAGTCCACCGTGGATGCCGATGCCCTGGCCAAAATGACGGACCGCTGGGCCAAGTACAATATGCAGGTCTGCGGCCCTGTGGCCTTGGACCTGGCCGTAAGCAAGGAGGCCTGCAAGCATAAGCACTTTACAGCCCCCGGCGCAGGCGATGCCGACATTCTCCTGGTTCCCAACTATGAGGTGGGCAACGGCATCGGCAAGGCCGCCTCTCTCTTCGGCGGTGCCAAGAACGCAGGCATCATCCTGGGTGCGAAGGTCCCCATCGTTCTGGTCTCCCGCAGCGACAGCGCTGAGTCCAAGCTGGCCTCCATCGCCGCCGGCAGTGTGCTGGCTCAGCGGATGCACCTGGCTTAATTTTGAAAAAGGAGAATTCACATGGTCAATCAAACCTTTTATAACTTGGGCACAGCTCCCTCTGTGATCCGTCAGCTCTTCGCCTACGGCCTGGAGCAGGCAAAGCTGGTGGGCCCCGAGAATGTTTTCGATTATTCCCTGGGAAACCCCAGTATCCCCGCCCCGAAGAAGGTCAACGCATCCATCCACAAAATCGTGGATGAGACCGATTCCATCCATCTCCACGGCTACTCCATGGCCCCCGGCTTTGAGGAGCCCCGTCAGGCCATCGCCGACGATCTCTCCTGCCGCTTCGGTCTGCCTGTAAAGGCCAGTGAACTCTTTCTCACCTGCGGTGCAGCTCCGGCCCTCATTTCCGTCATCAAGGCCCTGGTGGTGGACGGTGACAGCGAGATCATGGTTATCGCCCCGTTTTTCCCGGAGTACGCTCCCTTCATCGCCGTCAACGGCGGTAAGATGGTGATGGTCCCGGCGGACACCGAGGCTTTCCAGGTACATTTGGACCAGGTGGAGCAGCGCATCACCCCCCACACCCAGGCCATCATTGTCAACTCCCCGAATAATCCCTCCGGCGTGGTCTATACCGAGGAGACTCTCCGGGGTCTGGCCGCCCTCTTAGAGCGCAAGAGCCGTCAATACGGCCACCCCATCTACATCATCGCCGATGAGCCCTACCGTGAGCTGGTCTACGGTGGTGTAAAGGTGCCCTTTATCCCTAATCTGTATAAAAATACCATTGTCTGCTATTCTTACTCCAAGTCTCTGTCCCTCCCCGGTGAGCGCATCGGCTATGTCTATGTTCCCTCCTTCGCCGAGGACAGTGCTGCCGTTTACGCCACCGTCTCCGGTGCTGCCCGGGCCATAGGCCATGTATGCCCGCCCACGCTGATGCAGAAGGTTGTGGGCCTGTGCGCCCGAGAGCAGCCCGACCTGCAGGCCTACGATGAAAACCGCACCCTGCTGTATAACAGCCTCCGGGAAATGGGCTACGAATGTGCCAAGCCCGACGGTGCCTTTTACCTGTTTGTCAAGGCTCCCGGCGGCGACGCCAATGCCTTCTCCGAAAAAGCCAAGCGGGAGCATAATCTCCTGGTGGTTCCCGCCGACGGCTTCGGCTGCCCGGGTTATTTCCGCCTGAGCTACTGCGTCTCCAATGATATGATTCGCCGCTCTCTCCCGGCCTTCCGGGCCATGATGAAGTCCTACTGTTAAAACGAATAGG
>ENA-OUQG01000812-OUQG01000812.1-human-gut-metagenome-genome-assembly--contig:-NODE-812-length-18160-cov-10.731179_pt1 | contig 18160 bp, 20 predicted proteins | sample MGYA00237943_ERZ548823 | MGnify/ENA primary metagenome ERZ548823 (study PRJEB26490, sample SAMN05194731) | human gut metagenome | biome: terrestrial biome; feature: human-associated habitat; material... | reverse complement strand
TGTTCGATTTTCAAACAACCGAGAGTCAATAAAAATAATATTTGCACTTCTAACTTTTGGATTCGTTAATAGACTTTCATATCCATCTTCAGGTTTAAATATTATCTCTGAACATGTAATTTCATAATTCTCGCCATGAAAATCCTTGTCAAGGTACCTTGTTAATTCTGTGTCAGGATTATCGTCAATATAGACAACTGAGAATTTATCCATTATATGATCCTCCTAATGTAAATTTAATACTAAATCCATTAGAACCATCGATTTCAGTAATTTCCCCGCCTGACATAGTAACAGTATTATTTACTATCCACATTCCAAGACCATGTCCTCGTTTTCGTGTAGTTTCGTGAACCTCAAGTATTTTTTCTGGATTTGATAAATATTTTTTATCCAGACCTTTTCCACTGTCAGAATAGGAAAATAAAAGAAGATTTCCGGATGCATTTACGCCAATAGATATTGTTAAACTATTCAAAGTTTCATTCTGTTGGATGCTATTGAGAATAAGATTATCAAAGATGACCTGCAAATAATCTTCTGAAATCATAAAACAAAGGTCATCATCCATATTTATCAAAATATTAATCGATGCATAATCATCTTCCCAATTTTTCTTTATACGCTGAAGGATATCATTAACACTTTGCCCAGTTGGAACAAATTGCTTTTTTTCTATTTCAGAAAGCATGGTGTTCATAAAAGCCACTAGTTTTGTACTTACTTGCTTGTTAGTCTCCAGAAGGTATGGCACATTTTGATAGGATTTTTCTGTGTTTTCTGGAGAATTTAATTCATCCCACATGTCAAAATTTTTTAGTGCAGCAATGATGTTATCAACATTGTTGGCTATAGCATTTCTATCGTTTCGCATTTCGTGTGCTATAGAAGATGCTTTTAGCCCAACAGTTGATAAGACATTCAAAATGCGAACATCATACTTGTATCTTGTTTCTACATGATCACGTTCTTTTTGCGCCTCAGAATTTGCTTTTTGATAGGCTCTAATTTCAGCGGCTAACTGCACAGATTCTTCTTTGGTCAATGTAGCGGCAGAACTGGGATTGGATACAATTTTTTCACTAATTGGAGTAGGCTTTTGTTCAATAGGGGCATTTTTTACATTAATGTGGCGAATAATATTTTGACGGTATCTTTCAAACACTTTTATGCCAGAAAGGATAATCTCAACAAACAATTCATAGAAAATATTTTCATCTAATCCCTGCCTGTTTGAAAGATCTTGCAAAACGGAATTTCTTTGTTTATCAATTTCCACCTTACCAGCCATTTGATTTTCTCTTACACGCCAAGCGCCTGTTGGATGAGTAGCAGCAGCAGGAGACTTCCTTGAGCGCTTACCAAATCCTAACCAATCTTTCTTTCCTTCATAAGATGAAATACTAAAAGCATTTCGATACAAGATAACACCCTTTAAAGCTTCGCAAGGCAGTGTATAATGCTTATACAAAAACTTTTCAACATCAGATTTAGTAGGATTAATTGTAAAAGAGAACTCTGCTGAAAAATCTCCTAGTTTTAATAAACAATTTTTGAGTTCTTCATCGGATAATTCCCATTGATCCACAGATTTGAGCTCATCAAAAGCACTGACTGTTTGAAAATAATATTTTAGATTAATATTGCTACAATAATTTGTAGCCAGATCGGAAAATTCATCAGAAATAATTTCAGTATCCAATGATTGATTGGCGCTGTTATAATTCAGATGAATTTTTGCTAAACAGTTTATCCCGGGGCTCAATTCAGTAATATATGGTACAATTTCTTTATTAATATCAGGATGCTCTACAAGAATACTCATAGAAGTATCGTTATAAGTTTTTGATAGAAACAAAACAAGATTTTCCACCTTCTTTTTATTCCATTTGACTCTTAAACTGTCGATTATTATTTTGGTGCCTTTGTCATTGAGACTTTCGTCAATAGAAACTGAAGAAGATGTCCAATCGGTTTCCCAAATCACGCAAGGGAAACTTTCTTTTTTAGATATTACAGTAGCAAACTCTCCGAGTCTCGCAAGAGCAAAGCGCCCAACACCTTTTGAGCCTGCAAGAACTCTTACCTGATTATTTTCAAGGACAGTCGTGTATTCTTTTGTGCTTTTTCCGACATGCATCCATTTTTGCTTAATGTCATCAACGTTCATCCCGATACCATCATCAAGTATGGTAAGCGTGTTTTCGTCGAAAATTAATTTTACAAAAGTAGCTCGAGCATCGTATGCATTTTTGACTAACTCTAAAACTGCCGATTCATCAGTAGAAAAGTTTTGAACACCCAATAGTTCGGCAATGGTTTTATCTTCAATTACATATTGTAGTTTTTCCATTTCATTGCCCTCCTATAAACTTATAATTATTGATATCTTTGCATGTTATACGTAAGGATTTACCACTAATGCTTATACCGATACTTTGAACATACTTTAGAAATTGTTCGCTTTTGAGTATATCTATTGCATCTTCTAAATTATAATTATTATCCTTAACTGTAATATATATTCCAGAAAAAGGAACTGTATCAGTGTCCACCTTATATACCTCGACAGAGTTTGTAATTACCGTAGAAATCAGTAATTTCTCTTTATTTAGGTGAGTTAGGGCTTGAGATCTGCCATATTCGAACCACTTGGCATTTTTGTCGCTATTTCTATCATTAAGTTCTCTAGAATATTGTTTTAGGTGTTTTGCAGTGTTGGGGAACAGCCTTTCAAATTCGCTTTCGGAATAGCGGCATAAGCTATCATTATCGTATTTATAAGGAAATATGATTTTTTTCTTTATATTGTATCTTAATGTTTTGGGGCTTACCGCATCTTTAAGAATATCTTTCTCTATCATTTCTTCATGGACACACTGTTCGTCAACAATAAAAGCTTTATTATACAAGGTGGCAATAGTTATAGAAGCATGAAAAATATCTCCAAATCTTAGCATTTGTCCACTGCTATTATCATTACTTGTAAATGACCATTTTTCACCGAGAGATAGACGACTAATATCTTTTTTTATACTCTCGGTGACATTTTCATAAAGCACTGTGTTAGAATTGTTTTCTTTGTCATATAAAAAGATGCTTACAGAGGTTAAAGCTTTATCAAATAACTTCTGGTTAGGATAATCAAAAATTACCGAAATATGATCTTGCAAAAATTCTCTTAACCTTTTAGCAAATACATTTTTGTAAATATTGTTAGGAATTAGCTGAACAAGTTTTCCGGTTTCTTTCAAATATTTTAAGCCCATCTCAATGAAAGCATAACAATAATCAAATTTTCCAACAGAACATGATTCAAACTTCTCTTTAAGGATTTTTCGGCTATCTTTATCCATTTCTGCATATGAGATGTATGGAGGGTTACCAATGACATAATCAAAAGAGATATTTAAATCAAGAGTTAGTGCGTCATTATTAAATAGTTTCCAATCTACATCCGGTATAGAATAAGCTAGCAATATTGCATTTAAATCGGAGAGACAATTATTGTAAAGCTCTTTATCTAATTCAATGCCATATATGTCTTTTGATAATCCAGCTGAAATTTCCGATTTGTCGAAACCATCCGCTATTGCGCTCTCAATGTAGCGAACAACAATTGCCTTTAAGATATTACCTGAACCAAATGAGTTCTCTAATATAGTTTTCCCCATAAGATTAGCGTTGTAATCCATAAGATTCAGCATTGTTTGCACTAATGCTTCTGGAGTGAATTTTTGACACTTTATTTTATTGTTCCCATTTTTTAATATTGAACTCATTTTATCACCATTTATTACATTTGATTTATTTAGATTTGAATTATACTTTTTTGATTAATATGCATTATCCATTTCGGATTTGGATTAAGATTTAGAAGTGCCAATTTTACAAATCCCCTTCTTCAAATTTAACTTTTACTAAATCTGATGAAACAGCTCTACAGTTGTTTGGATCACCATGAAATTTTCTCAGATTTTTAAATGAATATGGATCTATTTAAAATCACCCATTTGCATTTTTGTGTGCTGCTCTCCGCTTGCATCTGTCCATTCGGTAATTATTCTAAATTTAGACGCAGATCCACTATGAGTAATTAAAACCAACTCATAGCTTTTTCTTGCTTCCAACTCTTCAAATGGTTGTTTTTCTCGATCCATAATTATGATTCCCACATCACCATCAAAACGAGCGGTTACATTATACGCAGTAGCATTTCCTGAATTCCAAACCTTCAGCTTATGTTTTCCTTTGCCTACCGTTATAAATCTAGCTTCCACACAGGCAAGAGACGCAGTCTCTTTTTCTTTGGCAATTCGCTCCAGCTCATTTTTCTTAATCTTGAACTCCAGCTCATTAACTTTGTTTTGAAGTCGCTGTGCTTTTGAAGATTTAATAAGCGAAATAATGGCCACTAACAAGGAGATGCCTGCAATGATCAATGTCCCCCAATCTTCTGTGAATAGCTTTACCCCCTGTAATATCTTAATCAAAGCTTCCATTTCTTCATCGCTTTCTTCAATTCTTTTTCTAATTCTTTGACGGCGTCTTGTTTTAGTTCATCTACGGCAGTGTCTATAATTTCAGCATTATTATCAATAAGTTCTCTCTTAGTATATTCCGAACCACAATCGGAACAACGGAGCCGTGCATCATCAGATGCATGAAGAAGATCTTCAAATTCTTCATCCAGTGACGCAAACTGGTCGTTACCACAGAGGGGACATAATAATTTAACTTTACGCTCTAAATCTTTCATTCGAATACCTCACTTCAACCTTTCGCACAGCGGCAGCAGCTGTTCCAGTTTTTCGACGATACGTTTTTGCTCGGCAAGAGGTGGGAGAGGTACAAGCGTAAATGAAACTATTTTTTGATTGATCTTGGGCATACTTTCAGATGTTCCTGATGCGCTTGCCATATAATAGTTTCGTGTCACCGGTGCTTTGAGCACATAATCAATGTAATGGATGTCAACCTGACTAGAAACATACATACGCATCATCAAATCGGGATAAATATATGCATTGTCAGCACCTGTGTAAATGCAGCTTGTACCTACTAATTCCCTTGAGTTGCTTCTTTGGATTAGTAAATCATTATTTTTCAGCCAATATTTGGAGGCATCTTCTTTTGAAATATCAACATATTTAAATGCATCATCCTTAAATCTCCCGGATGTTGTTGCTGTTAAAGTAAGATTTTTAATTTCGGTAGGATAAGTAACACCTTTTGGAGAATAGCCATTTGATGGTTTTTCTTCAATTATATCCAACAAATAAACCCACTTCCAACTTTCTGGAATATCGAACGGCTTTTCCTCCTCAGTGATTTCGGGCAGTGGCTTTTCTTTTTTGATCTTCTTCTCAGTAATCAGCCGCTGTTTTTCCTCTTGAATCTGGGCAAAGAGTTCCTCTGCGATGCCTTCTTCGGGACGCTGTTCCACCAGTTTGCCCTGAATGGCGTACTGCAAGAGGGATTTTTTCATATCTTCCGGGAACCGGCTGTTGAACTGCTCCAGCTTGCTCCATGCCTGCGCGTAGCGGTCAATATAAGGTAGCAGTTCCTCAATTTTAGCAACAATCCGCTTTTGCTCGGAAAGGGGTGGAATGGGAATTAAAATATTTTTCAGTTTCTTTATGCTAACTCCACCTATAATTCCAGTCATATTTCCTGAAAATAACTCTCGAAACGCTGGGGACTGTAGGTAATAGAAAACATACTTATTATAAAGTTTCTTTGTATAGAACATACATAGTTTATTTCCAAAACAAACATCTTGATCCAGTATTCCTATTTTTCGTCCTGCGCTTCCTCCTTCAATGCACATAAGAATGGCATTTTTGTAAGCAATTTTAAAGTCCTCGTTAAAAGGTATTTTTACGCCGTTATCATATTCAATACTTTGCTGAAATGATATGTCTTTGGTAGCGATATAATTGTATCCATCCGAAAGTCCCATGTATTTGGCTTTCTTAACATTTTCTGGAATACTGTTACCTGTATACATTTCACAACAATTGCCAAGCGTTGACCAACACCACGATTCTGGTATTTCAAAAGGATCTTCATCCAAATTGATTTTTTTCACATCAGGCAATGGTTCAGCATAATTTTGCTCAACGAGCTGCCCCAAATATGCCTTTTGAAAGATAGAGAATTTCAGTTCCTGCGGAGTCATTCGGCGTTCCCTCCCAATAAAGAGGTGATTTCATCCAACACCCGGTCGATCTCTGCATTGAGAGAGGTTCTCTGTTCCTCATAGCGCTGAATCAAATCTATCGGTGCCAAAATTTCTTCTTCCTCGTGGGGATAGCCGCACAGGTCAAGGTTGTAGCCTAAATCCTCTGAAAGCTCTTTTGCGGTGAACTTCTTCGCCTTGTCAAAGCCGTCCTCGGTGATTTCCCGACGGTCATTCCACCAATCCAAAACAGGCTGAAAATGCTCTAATTTCATCGGCCTGGTTTTGGAGAAATGCTTGTAACCCTCTGGCATATCCAAACGATAAAACCAGGTTTCTTCGGTGGGGTGGGTGTTGTCAAAAAACAGAATGTTGGTTGTAATAGAGGTATAGGGTGCAAAAACACTACCCGGCATACGCACAACAGTATGGAGGTTAAATTCACCCAGCAGTTTTTTCTTGATATTCACTTTGGCATTGTCGGTTCCGAACAGGAATCCGTCGGGCAGAATAACAGCCGCTCTGCCGTTTTTCTTTAAGCGGTAAAGTATCACCGACATAAAGAGGTCGGCGGTCTCTGAGCTTGCAAGGTCGGACGGAAAGTGATTTTTTACATCGGCTTTTTCATTGCCGCCGTAGGGTGGATTCATTAAAATGACATCAAACTGGTCATCTTCGGTATAGTCCAGCACATCACGAAGCAGGGAGTTGCCGTGGAACACCTGCGGCACATCAAGGTCGTGCAGGAGCATATTGGTAATGCAAAGCATATACGGAAACTGCTTTTTCTCCATTCCGTAAACGGAAGCGCCGTATGCTTCTTTGTCTTCAGTTGTTTTCACCTGCTTGTCCAGCTCTTTGAGCCAGCTTGTGATAAAGCCGCCGGTGCCGCAGGCAAAGTCCGCCATTTTTTCTCCGATCTTCGGCTTTATCATCTGCGCCATAAAATCTGTTACAGCACGAGGCGTATAATATTCGCCGGCAGAACCTGCGCTTTGCAGTTCTTTCAGAATTGTTTCGTAAATTTCACCGAAGGCATGGCTTTCCTCATAATCGGAAAGATCCAGCTCGTCAATGACATTGATGACCTGCCGGAGCAGAACACCGTCTTTCATGTATTGGTTAGCGTCGGAGAAGGTAGTCTGCACAATGGCTTTTTTCACTGGAGTGGAGGTAGTAACAGGCAGATTTTTAAGCGTGGGGAACAGGGTGTTGTTGACAAAGTCAAGAAGCCGGTCGCCGGTCAGCGCATTGCCCGATTTATCATCATGCGCCCAGTTCTGCCAGCGGCACTCCTCGGGAAGGATGGACTGATAGTTCTCATCATCCCACTCCCAGTCCTGTTCTTTTGCATCATATACTTTTAAAAAGAGCATCCATGCAATCTGCTCGATCCGCTGCGCATCGCCGTTGATACCGGCGTCGTTGCGCATAATGTCACGGAGCCTTTTTACAAATCCAGTTAAATTGCTCATATTAACCTACCTTATATAATTCTTCTTCCAATTCCTTGACAGCGTTCAGATAGCCTGTCTTTCCGCCGAAATAGGTTGCTATTTTGGACGGTTTCCCGTATTTTTTGAAGGGGTCAAGCTGTAAGATTTCTGTTTTTTCAATTTCATAAACGCCGCTGTTCATATATTTATCTAAAAGCGCTTCCAACACTTCACGCGCAACGCCGCTGTATTTGCTCAGGAAATCACGCTTTTTCACATTGTGGGCTCTCTCACGGCGGGTGAGCGGCTTTTGGTCAAAAGCGACATGGCAGATAAAATCAAAATCATCCACATCAGTCATATTCTGCTCAACTTTCATCTGCTCCAAGTCAATGCCCTGCTGTTCAAGAAGCTCCCGGATTGCGTGCTTTTTCTCCTGCACTGTCCATTGATGGATAAAATTGTCAAGAGACGCATATTTACCGAGAATGTTTGACTTCGTGTAATCTACAATGCTTTCCTGACGGAGAAGCTTGCCGTCCGTATCATAAACCTCGACACGCTTTCCGATGATATGAACATCACAGCCGTTTTTATCTACAACATATTTGTCAACAGTGGGTGGGGGATCAGGATCGTCACCGTTTCCTTGTTTGGGCGGCTTTGCTGTCGGTTTGTGCTGCGGGTCATATCCGTCCACAATCTCAATCGGACCATCCCATTCCGGATCGGAAAACAGCCTTGTGACATTACGAAAATCCATCACAACAAAATGGGTTTTACCCTCTTTTTCACGAAGCCGTGTCCCACGGCCGATAATTTGTTTAAACTCGGTCATCGAGCTGATCATTTCATCAAGGACGATCAGTTTTGTCATTTTGCAGTCCGCACCGGTTGAAAGCAACTTTGAGGTGGTTGCAATCACCGGATAGGGGGCGGAAACGGAAATGAAGTAATCCAATTTGCTTTTGCCATAGGTATCTGAGCCGGTAATGCGGACAACATAGTCCGGATTTTCCTTTACCATATCGGCATTGAGGTTATTCAGCGCAATCCGCATATTTTCTGCGTGGGCTTCGTTTGCGCAAAACACAATGGTTTTCTGCATTCTGTCGGTACTTTTCAGATATTCGGTGATCTCTTTTGCCACCTCATAAATGCGGTCTTCCAAAACGATGTTATAATCAAAATCGCTGTTGGTGTAAATCCGGTCTTCAATCTCATTGCCGAATTTATCAAGCTGCCCTTTGCAGGGACGCCAGCCGTCGCCGATATCGGTCTTGATATTGATAACTTTAAAGGGTGCAAGAAAGCCGTCTTCAATGCCTTCCCGTAGGCTGTATGTATAGACCGGTTCGCCGAAATAATCAATGTTGGAAATGTATTTCGTTTCTTTCGGCGTTGCGGTCATACCGATTTGTGTTGCCGAAGAAAAATAGTCAAGAATTTTGCGCCAGTTGCTGTCTTTTTTAGCGGAACCCCTGTGGCACTCGTCTACAATAATCAGGTCAAAGAAATCCTTATTGAACAGTTTTGCAAAACGCTCTGCGGCATCTTCTGGGCTTTCATCCTCTTCATTTTCATTATTGCCGGACAGCTGCTGATAAAGAGAGAAGTATACCTCATGCGAAGTAATTGTTACAGGATCGTCTTTTGCAAAATTGATTTTATGTATCGTTTTTTCAAGCGGAGAAAAATCCTGCTGAATCGATTGATCTACCAAAATATTGCGGTCGGCAAGATAAAGAACTTTCTTTTTCAGTCCACTTTTTAAAAGACGGTAAACAATCTGAAAAGCGGTATAGGTTTTGCCTGTACCGGTTGCCATAACCAGCAACAGCCTGTTTTGCCCTTTTGCAATCGCTTCAACGGTCCTGTTGATGGCGTTTCTTTGATAATAACGCGGGTCATAGGTGGTTTGGCTGGAGTAATAGGGCTGTTCGATAACTTTCTTTTCATTGTCGGAAATCCCCTCGCCGCCGTTTGCGCCTTTTTCCCAACGAGCGGTCAGTTCTTCGGGAGTGGGAAATTCATCCAAAGGCAGGGTGCGCTCTTTGCCAGTGAGAAAATCGTGTTCGGCGAATCCGTCGCCGTTGGAGCTGTATGCAAAGGGAATATCCTGCATTAAGGCATAAGTCATCGCTTGCTGTAAACCGTAGGAAACCGTATGATTATTGTCCTTAGCTTCCACAATAGCAAGAGGTTTATTTTTGTGCAGATACAGAACATAATCCGCCTTTTTGGGCTTTTCCCGGACGGTGATATTACCTCTGAGGTTTATGCGACCGTCGGTGATTTTCGTCTCCATTGTCATACGGTCAAGACCCCATTTAGCCTGTATCGCCGGAGTGATATAATGCAGCTTTATATCTTCTTCGGTCATTTGCTTTTTATTTAAAATCACTGTCATCCCTCCTTTTCACCTCAATTGGTCAAATATCGCCAAAATGATTTGAATTAATATGTTTTTTATTTTCTGTACAGTTCATCTAAAGTTTTACCGTCTCTATTTTTCCATTCTACCCAGCCGTTTGTGGAACCGCCGAGAACAAAATCACTGGCTCCACTGGGTGTCTTAAAATCTAGTGTCACTTTTAAAATATATTTACCGTCGACATTCACGATGGATTGTTGAGATAGGAGTTCTTTCCTTTGACGATTGTATCTTTGCAGATGTGCAGGCTTGTCAATATTAATCTGCGAACCTTCCAGCACATCAAATTTTTCGCCGTCATATGTCCCGAAAGCTGTAATTCCGTTGCGCGTAGTATGTAAAATATCCGCTTCGTTTATAGTACTTTTAGCATCGTTCATTTTATAGCCCTGTGTTGCCATAATAAACTGGATTTCATCGTAGATTTCTTCCACTGCCACAAGGTCATACTCATCAATCTCATATTTCGGTACAACGTTGTTTTCAACCTTATACCGTTTGGATTCCTGTGCCTTTATGATTGCAAATTTCTCAAGGCCGCTGATCATATCCAGCGTAAAGGTTTTACTTTCAGCAAGAAACACAATTGCTTTATTCCAAAAATCTTTGGAACGATTATGATCGTCCAGCCGGGTAATGCCATTCCGTGTTTGCCCCATATAAAGCTGCACGATTTTGTTTCCGTCATCTTCATTGATCAGATAGTATATTCCCGGACGATTGATACCGGAAATGTTTTTTGCTTCTGAAAGCAACGGTCTTGGAATGACATAGGTTGTCATAGTAGAAAGATTTCGCCGAATGGAACGAATGCCGTCCGGCTGTCCATTGTGATAGATCATTTCAAGTTTTTTACTGATCGCCATAGCCATTCCCCAATCTTTTCTGTAATTCTCTACATCTATACATGTTAATCTTATAATTACTGGTTCTTATTTCTCATCATCCAACAGCCCATACGCTCTGTAATAACTCAACATCGCCTGAAGTTGCAGCTTACTGGCAAAAAGCTGACGATAGGTTGCGGATTTCTCCTTGTCATCCGCTTTGAGCTTTGCCATCTTTTCCACAGTCGAGGCATACTGGGAAAGGATGGCTTTTAACATATCTTCAAAGGCTTTTAATCTCTTTTCATCCATGCGAATCTCCGATTATTTATCAGCCGCAACGCCGGATTTCATCCAAGCGTCCACTTCGCTAATTTTAAATTTCCACAGCCTGCCGATCTTCGTGGCGGGCATTTCTCTTTTGTCTATCCAAGCGAGTACGGTATCACGGCTGACACCAAGATATTCGCAAATTTCTTTCATGGAATACCAGCGTTCGATATTTGAATCCATTTTGAGCCCTCACTTTCAGGTAGATACAATAATACAGAATAATTATACTTTAATGCGCATCTAAAATCAATGATTTTTGTAGATTTATGTGGAATAGACTTGATTTAAGATATAAAAAATATGCCTGCCAGAAATGGCGGGCATATTTTTTTATCTTTCTTTAGAGTTTTTTCTTAAAAATAGGGTGCGTTTTGGCCTTCCAATTCCAAATAAGTGAAGGGATCTTTTTCAAAACAAAAAATTTTTCAAAAACACCCGATAATTTTGCTCTTCCCAGTGAGAACAAGTGAAGGGATAAAATTTTTCGAAAATTTTTTTGGCGAAAGCCCAAAAATGGGTGTGCATTTCAGCACCCTTTGTCCAAATGAGTGAAGAGGTTTTTAAATCCGTAAATATTTTGCCCGCTTAAGGTGCGCATTTGACATCGCCCAGTGGGAGTAAGTGAAGGCCCTTCATGCTGTACCTTGAAAACTGAATAACAATCCGAATGGGATATGACTTTGCGATGACAGGAGCGAAGCGACGCCGCCTGACGGGGGCAGGGATAGAAAAACGGGATTCGGAAAAACACAGCAGATACCGGAAGGCGCTACGATCCTCAGGCCGGTATCTGCCTTACATAGCCATAAAAAAGGAGGATGGAAGCTATGAAAAAATCGGAGCTCAAAGAGCTTTACCAGATGATGTTCCCGGATTACCCGGATATTGTGGCCGTCAAACAGCTGCGGGAAATGCTCGGCGTCAGCCGGGCGCTTGCCTACAAGCTGATCAGCGACGGCGAGATACAAGCGGTAAAAATCGGGACATCACTGAAAATCCCCAAAGCCAGCGTGATCAATTACGTGACTGGGGAGCAAAGGGAGGTGAAATTTCGTGTTCCAGCGAGTGGAACTGACCCCGTCCCAGCGCAGGCGGTGCAACCGGCTGATTAAAAAGCTGTGTGCCAATTACGACGACGGAAACTGCCTGCCGCTTGACGAGGGCGACGGCTGCGTCTGCGTGCAGATGATCTCGTTATCCCTGATCTGCAAGTATTTCCGCAATGCGGTTTTACCTGCCGACCAAGAGCTGTATGCAGAGATTTTCAGACAGCGTACTTACCACTGCGTAGAATGCGGGACTGCTTTTGTGCCAAATTCCAACCGGCAGAAATACTGCCCGGCTTGCAGCAAAAGAGTCCACCGCAGGCAGAAAAACGAGAGCGAAAGAAAGCGCCGAATGGACAGTTAGAGGCGCTGAAACGCCCTGTTTACAAGGCTTTTTTTAAGGCCGAAACAAGATGGAGAAGGATAATGTATCAAAACCTCTGATTTCGGCTTTCTAATTGTCCACAAACCAAAAAAGAAAGGATTGTACTTATGAAAAGAAAATTAGTGACCGTGGATGCAGAAACCCTGCTGTCCACGCCGATGAGCAAGACCGTGTTCATTGTGGATGAACTGATCCCGCAGGGGGTGAATGTCCTAAGCGGAGCCGCCAAGATCGGAAAAAGCTGGCTCATGCTGTGGCTGGGGCTTCAGGTGACGCAGGGGATTCCCGTTTGGGGTATCCCGACCATGCAATGCGATGTGCTGTATCTCTGTTTGGAGGATACACAAAGGCGAATCAAAGACCGGCTGTTTGATTTGACCAATGATCCACCCCGAAGTTTCCATTTAACGGTGACCTGCGGCTTGATCGGAAACGGGCTGGAAGAAGAGCTCGTGAACTTTTTAAGTGACTTCCCGAAAACAAAGCTGGTAATCATCGACACGCTCCAAAAGGTGCGGGATTCCAAGGGAGGCGCAGGCAAAACGGGAATGTACGGCAACGATTACGACGACATTTCCTCCATCAAGCGAATCGCCGACCAATACAATATCGCCATTATCCTTGTCCACCACCTGCGCAAGATGAAGGACAGCGACGACCCCTTCAATGAGGTGTCCGGCTCCACCGGAATCGTCGGTGCGGCGGATACCAACTATGTGCTCAAGCGCAAGCGAAGCAGCAGGGACGCCACCCTTCTTGCCTGTGGGCGGGATGTGGAATATCAGGAGCTGACCCTGCGGTTTCAGGACCTGAAATGGGAACTTGTAGAGCGCAAAAACACCGAAGAAATCCGCAAGGCGGAGATTCCGCCGTTTCTTTTTCGGGTGGTGGAGTTTATGAAAAACCGCACCGAATGGCTGGGAACCGCCACCGACTTGGTCGCCGATATGGCGGAGACGGAAACCACGCCCAATGTGGTAACCAAGTATTTAGGGCAGTTTTACTATGAAGTGCTGGAGCCTGCCGGGATCGAGTACCGCACCAAACGCACCGGGCAAAGCAGGCTAATCAAATTCATCCGGCATGACGGCGGTGACGCAAATGACGGGACAAACGATATATAGCGAAAAGTGCGTCACGGCTGTCATAGCTGTCACAAACAGAAATTAAGAAAAGGAGAAAATACAATGGCAAATTATGAAATCGTAAAGAAAATCGCTGTGATCGGCGGCAAACCAGACGGCGTAACCAAGGAAATCAACATCGTGAAATGGGGCGTTTACGACCCGGCGATCGACATCCGTCGATGGCAGGGAGACATCGCCTCAAAGGGGATTTCCCTCAAGCGGGAGGAAGCGCAGAAGCTGTTAGAAGCATTGAAAATCGCACTGGAGGAGGTAGAAGCATGAGAAGCAAAACACTTGGAATCAATGTGCGGGTAACGCCCGAAGAAAAAGAAAAGCTCCTGAAAAACGCGGGCTACTGTGCGCTTTCCCTGTCCGAATATCTGCGGCGGTTGGGACTGGGCAAGGATGTTGAAGCTACGATTCGAGAAAAGGAATACCGTGTTTTTCGGAAGCTAAAGCAGTTAAAAGCAGATTATGAACGGCTTGAAACGGGCGAAATCGCCCAAAGAATCGATGAGATTTTGCAGGAATTGAGATAGGGCGAATTTGGCTTGCGTTGGCTTAGCGAGCAGACTGTTTGTGACCCCAAAAGGCCGCAAACAGTAAATCTCGTTAGGAAGCGTCCTAAAACCTCGATAAAAAAATCAAACAAATGAAAGGAATGTTGATATGAAAACAGAGAATCGAAAAAGAAATATCCCCATTCGGGTTTGGCTCAGCAAATCGGAAAACGCCGAACTCAACCGCAAGGCAAAAATGACGGGTTTGCCAAAATCAACCGTGATAAGGCTGCTGCTTAAGAACTACGAGCCAAAGGAAAAACCGGACGTAAGATTTTATGAAGCCATGCGCCAGCTTTCCGCCATCGGCAACAACATCAACCAGCTTGCGCTCAAAGCGAATGCCCTCGGCTTTGTTGATACGCCCATGCTGAAAAACGAAGTACTGCGCTGGCACAGGTTTCAGGCGGACATCGAAGCGGTGTTCCTCCGCCCGGGGCAGAGCAATTTGAAATGGCAGTAAGGAGGAAAACAAAATGACAAAACGAAAATCCGATTTTACTTTGCCCACCACTTCGCTGGACGAGTTATTCTCCTCGCAGGAAGAGCGGGACGACGCAAGGCTGGAACGGGTCAAAGAAATTCCACTTGATGAGCTTCACCCGTTCAAGGATCACCCGTTCAAAATCCAGAACGACGAGGAAATGAAACGGCTGATCGAGAGTATCAAAAAATTCGGGACCATCACGCCGGCGCTCGCCCGCCCTTTACCGGATGGCGGGTATGAGCTGATCTCCGGGCACAGGAGACTGGCGGCGTGTCAGGTGCTGGAACTGGCGACCATGCCGGTCATTATTCGGGAGATGACCGACGATGAAGCGGTGATTGCCATGGTGGACGCCAACCTGCAACGGGAAACGATCCTACCCAGCGAAAAGGCGTTTGCCTACAAGATGAAGCTGGACGCTATCAAACATCAGGGTGTAACTTCGTCCCAACTTGGGACGAGGTTATTAAGAAGCGATGAAAAGGTAGCCTTGGATGCTGGCGAAAGCAGAAATCAAGTCCAACGCTATATCCGCTTAACCTACTTAATCCCCGAACTATTAGAAATGGTAGACGAAAACAAAATCGCTTTCAACCCTGCCGTTGAAATTTCGTACTTAGATAAATCCGAACAGCGTGTTCTGCTGGACGCAATGGAGCAAAACGACTGCACGCCGTCCCACGCACAGGCAATCCGGTTAAAGAAGTTTTCCCAGGAGGGCGTGTTAAGCGATGAGACCATTTATGAAACACTCGCCGAGCAAAAGCCAAACCAGCAGGAACAGTATAAATTCAAGCGGGAGGAAATCCGCAAATATTTCCCCAAAAGCTACACGGACAAGCAGGTTTACGACACAGTTCTGAAGCTGTTGGAGCAGTGGCAACGCAAACGGGAACGGGACAGGGACGCAAGATAAAAATAGCGGGCAATCGAACAGATTGCCCGCTACATAGCTGGATTATTGATTGACTTCAATTTTACCGTTTTCTTGTTCATATTCGGCAACACGCTTTTTCAAATATTGCTCAATTTCTTTGTTTGCTGAGCGCCCTTCCGATTCCGCAATATATCGAAATTTTTGAAAAAGTAAACGGTCTACACGCAAGGTGTACCGCAATAATTTATCATCCATCTGTATTTCCTCCGACATTATTATGACTCAATTATAGTGAATTTATTGCGTCATAACGAAAATGGTGGTAATATGGTGGAATAATGACGAATAGTTATTTGGGGGAAGCGTTATGAAAGTTGCGGTCATCGGCTCAAGAAATTTAACAGTAGAAAATTTAGGACAGTATCTGCCCGAAGAGATCACAGAGATTGTCTCCGGTGGGGCGAAGGGCGTGGACACCTGCGCAAGAGAATATGCTCTCGCAAAAGGACTCAAGCTCACCGAGTTTCTGCCGGAATATAACCGATACGGCAGAGGAGCGCCGCTCAAGCGGAATTTGCAGATCATCGACTACGCCGACTGTGTGCTGGCGTTTTGGGACGGGCAATCGAGAGGGACGAAATTCGTCATCGAGCACTGCAAGGCGCAGGGAAAGCCCGTCCGTATCTTTTTGAAAAAGTAAATCAGATTCGAACTAACAAATGTTTGCAAACGGCCAAATCGCACAATGGAAAGAACAGCACCGGCAGGGTACAATGACCATGCCGGTGTTGCTCTGTCCTGTATATGCCAAGAGACAAAGGAGGTAAATACAACAATATGGTATCAGGACATCTACAGATCAAGAAAGGATACTACTATGTGGTGCTCAGCTACTACGATAACCGAAATAAGCGGCACGTAAAGTTCGTATCCACGGGACTTCCCGAAAAGGGAAACAAGCGAAAAGCGGAGGCGGCGCTGGCCCGTGTCCGCAGTGAGTTTGAGCCGCCGCAGGAGGTGGGCGAGCTTGCTTCCAACATGCCCTTTGCGGAGTATCTTCTGGAGTGGCTGGACATCGTCAAGGTGCGTGTGAAAGCCACGACCTACAGCTCTTATGAGGCGATGGTCAAATCCACCCTTGAGCCGTACTTCCGCAAGAAGGGGTACACCCTTCAGGGGCTGGAGGCACGGCACATCCAGCAGTTTTATACGGAGAAGCTGAAAACCGTCAAGCCCAGTTCGGTGATCCACTACCACGCCGTGATCCATCAGGCGCTGAAATACGCCATGAAAACCGATCTGGTCACGCAAAATGTGGCGATGAAGGTGGACCGCCCGAAACGAAACGACTATCAGCCAGTCTTTCTGGACGCCGAGGAGCTTCAGCGCCTGTTTCAGGTGGTCAAGGGAACGAGACTGGAATTACCCGTTCTGGTCGCCGCCTTTTACGGTCTGCGGCGTGGCGAGGTTTGCGGTTTAAAATGGGACGCCATCGACTTTGAGCGAGGTACAATTACCATTAAGCATACGGTTACTTCCGTGCAAGTGGACGGTAAAACAAAAATGTACGCACATGACTCTGCCAAAACAAAATCCAGTATGCGTACACTTCCGCTTGTCGGCAGCTTTGCGGAGTATTTCAAAGAAGTAAAAACGGCACAAGAAGTCAACAAGAATGTCTGCGGAAACTGCTACAACTACGAATATGACGGCTATGTTTTTGTTGATGAATTGGGTAATCTAATGAAACCCGATTGTTTAACAAGTCAATTTCCTAAATTTATTCAAAATCACGGCTGTGAGCGAATACGTTTTCACGATTTGAGGCACAGTTGTGCAAGTTTGCTTATTGCTAACGGAGTTCCGCTCAAACAAATTCAGGAATGGCTGGGACACAGCGACTTTTCTACTACCGCCAATATCTATGCTCATCTTGATTACTCGTCTAAATTATCTTCGGCAAGTGCTATGATAAACGGTATGGCTTTACCTGAAACGGTGAATTTCGTCAGCAGATGGGAAACAATTGAAAACGAGAAGTGATAAAAAGTCTGCAAACGGGGATATTTATAAAATAAAAAGTTGTCACGAGTTATATGCTTTCTTCTGGGTCCCCGAAAAGCGTAAGCTTTTTGGGGAGAGGAGGAGCAGCGTAATGAGTGCGGGGTGACTTTCTATAAAAGGAAAAAAGAAAGTCGCCACAAGCGATATGAAGCTTGCGACGACGATGTGGCGGAGAGCGAGGGACTCGGCTCACTTCGTTCGCCCGCGAGTTTGCTCCGCAAACTATCCTATTGTAGACTTCTTTTGACAAGACTTCGTCTTGCAAAAGATTGTAAGGGTTCGAATCCCTTGCTGTCTTATCAACAAAAAAATAAAGGGTATAGCAAACGCTATACCCTTTATTCTTGGCGGAGAGTGAGGGATTCGAACCCTCGGTCCCGTTAGGGATTACCTGATTTCGAGT
>ENA-OUQG01000804-OUQG01000804.1-human-gut-metagenome-genome-assembly--contig:-NODE-804-length-18269-cov-3.447513_pt1 | contig 18269 bp, 9 predicted proteins | sample MGYA00237943_ERZ548823 | MGnify/ENA primary metagenome ERZ548823 (study PRJEB26490, sample SAMN05194731) | human gut metagenome | biome: terrestrial biome; feature: human-associated habitat; material... | reverse complement strand
ACTGTGATCTTACCGGAAACCTCATCATTTTCCATCTGAAATGCGATCTCTTCTACTGCAGCCGGGAGATCATCCCTTGAAATATTTACCTGAATGCTGCCAAGCTCATTATAATTATTGGCGAGTGTTGCAAAATCTTCTCCCTGGGCTAATCTGGATGCGATCTCATTTGCCCGGCTCTCATCCGAAACAAAAATCTGCATGATCTCCATCACCCGTGCCTCATCATCGCTGACCTCCTCATTCACCGCTTTTGTGAGTGAGTGGTACACTTTCTGTGCCAGCGCATAATGCTCATAGTACTCTTTGATGTCACTCTCCGAAACGCCCATATAGGCAGTCTCCTCCTCCGTGAGCGAGGCAAAGTACTCCTCTGCCGCCTGAGCGGTCTTTTCCTTTTCTTCTTCGGAAAGTTCCATCTCTTTTTCCTTTGCAAGCTGGTCTAAGCAGACCACCTGTGCCAGCTCCCGCATTGTGATATTTTTCACATAGTTTTCCAGGGAACTGTCTCCAAAATCATGCTGCCAGAGATCGAGTCCATAGGCTGTTCCGTAAATATTCTGGTAGTTCACCAGATATACCTTCGCCTCTTTCAGCCCGCAGGACACATTTCCAATGCGGAATACCTGACGGTTGTTCAATGTGTTTGAGACGATCACTTCCTTATTTCCTATCTTGCATCCTGTGAGCAGAAAGGAAAAGCAGAGCAGACATATCAGTGTCATTTTTTTTCTGTTTTTTTTCATGCTGTTCATTTAAGCTTCCATAGCTTTTAAAATGCTTCTCGCAACAGAGATTCCGTTTGCGGATGCCTGCTGCAGACCACGGGTTACCGATGCTCCGTCACCGATGGCACGAAGACCTTTTACGCTTGTCTCAAAGTCTTTGTTTACAACAACCTTGTTCGAGTAGAATTTTACTTCAACACCATATAATAAAGTCTCATCACTTGCAATACCCGGTGTTACCTTATCAAGTGCAAGGATCATCTCCTCGATATCCACCATAATACGATGTGGGAATACAAGGGAAAGATCTCCAGGTACTGCATCCTTTAAAGTAGGAATCAGGTTATTTCTGCAGAGACGCTCCTCTGTCGTTCTTCTTCCTCTTCTGAAATCACCGAAGGTCTGTACTAAAATTTTTCCGTCGCAGAGCATGTTGGAAAGCTGTGCAATCTGTTTTCCGTACTCGATTGGTGTTTTAAATGGCTTTGTGAAATTCTTGGATACAAGAATAGCAAAGTTGGTGTTGTTTGTCTTTAAATCTTTGGATTTGTAAGCGTGTCCGTTTACAACTGCAAGTCCGTTGTCGTAGTACTCTGTCGCAACTTCACCGGATGGATTCGTACAGAAGGTACGTACTTTATCGTCAAATGTCGGTGTATGGTAAACTAATTTTGCCTCGTAAAGGTTATCATTTAAGAATTCCATAACCTCGTCACGCACTTCCACACGGACACCGATATCTACCGTACCGACCTGCGTCTCGATCCCATGACCATTACAGATGTGTGAGAACCAGTCTGCTCCCTCACGTCCGACTGCCGAAACAACCTCTTTTGCATGGTATGTTTCATCTTTGTCTGTCACAAGTCCTTTTACCTGGCCATCTTCAATGATGATATCTTTGACCATGGTATTGAATTCCATCTCAACACCCTGCTCTAACAGATGCTCCTGCAATCTGGAATAAATCTTGTATCCTTCCTCTGTTCCAAGGTGACGGATTGGACATTCGATCAGTTTTAAGTTTGCTGTGATTGCTTTTCTACGGATCTCGCGGATTTCTTTTTCTTTATCCACACCGTAAACTTTTGTATCTGCTCCGAATTTCAAGTAAATATCATCCGATTCTTTTAATAACGCAACTGTCTCGTCATATCCTAAAATCTCTGGAAGATTTCCACCTACATCCGGAGATAAAGATAATTTTCCATCGGAGAATGCTCCGGCTCCGGCAAATCCGGTCGTGATGGAACATGGCTGACAGCCTACACATACTTTTGTCTTTCTCTTTGGACACTGTCTGTTCTCGATACGGCGTCCTTTTTCAATCATTAAAATTTTCAGGTCTTTGTTGGCATGGATCAGTTCATATGCACAGAAAATACCGGAAGGACCTGCCCCAATAATAATCACATCATAATTTTTCATGTAGTTTTCTCCTTGTTATAAAATGCTTTTTTACAGTTTTTTGCACTGTAAAATGGCTTACTCGTTCTGTTTGCTTTGCAAACTTTTTGAGTATAATAAACTATTTTTCGTTTGTCAATCCTATTTTCAAAAATTGTTGAAGTAATAAATTGTTGAAATAAGTAACCATTCAGCCCCCATTCGTAAGTTTATGAAAGCTGCCTTGGTTTGAATCGTTACAAACCTAAGCTTCCACGATCAGATATCTGCCATCCGGGAGGGCAAAAACTTCGCTTGCCTCCTCCAGATCCCTGAGTGACATTCCCTCGATATCAGCCCCCTGATCTTCGAAATAAGCTTTTACCTCTTTCAGATTCTTACAGACGACCGCCATGCAGTCCTCTAAAAATTCCTCTGCCTCTTCCGGTGTCTCTGCGACCGGCTCCGGGAATAGCTGTTCCTGATGCGCCAGAAAATATTCTAAACATGTCTCATCATATTGCATTTTATTTGCTCCTCTCCTCATATGTGTTGTTGATAATTTCTAAATTTTAATTTAGGATATAAGAGAATTTAGAAATCATCCAATCTACTATTTCATGCAGTTTACCATAGATAGGGATCGATTCCAAGCTTTTGCAGCTCCTTATAAATGCGTGCAACCGGAAGTCCGACCACATTATTGTAATCACCTTCGATCCCTTCAATATAAATGGCACATTTTCCCTGAATCCCATAGGCACCGGCTTTATCCATCGGCTCTCCGGTCGCCACATAACGGTCGATCTCAGGTTCCGACAACGGCTTCATGGTAACTTCTGTTTTCTCGTAAAAGGTATGTGCGCCCACTCGTCCGTTTTTATCCAGAAACACAAACGTAACGCCTGTATACACGGCATGTTTTCTTCCCGACAGAAGTGTGAGCATCCGCTTTGCATCGGCTTCATCTTTTGGCTTTCCAAGGATGGTATCATCACATGCAACGACGGTGTCTGCCCCGATCACTAAGATATCCTGCGGTGTCATCAGTTCCCCATGTCCGCTCTCATATGTTTTTACCATTGCTGCGACCTCTGTCGCTTTCTGCTCGGAAAGCTCCATCACAACCTCCTCCGGCGCGCTTTTCGAGATAACTTCCTCCCCTTTCGCCGGGCAGATTTCAAATTCCAGTCCGATCTGTTCTAACAATTCTTTTCTTCTCGGCGATGCCGAGGCAAGTATGATCTGTCCCATAAATTTCCTCACTTAACCGTTTACTTTATCTTGACAAGACACCGTTTTTTGAAAAATGAAATGCCATAGCATAGAATCTCAATTCTCATGATTTCTATGATACCATGAATCACTTATGCACACAAGAAAATATCGTCTGATCGCTCTATATGAAAATCACCGGAATCATTAAGACTCCGGTGATCTTCGTGCATACATTTATTCAATTGAAATCAATTTTTCTAACCGGAACGAGTAGATCAGAATCTCCTTCACCTTCAGTTTCCGGGTGGCAAAAACCCGCTCCAACGCATCCGCATAAAGCTTTAACTGTGTCGCATAACGGTCAATCAGCTCCTGCGCAGTATCCACACGATCTGTCTTATAATCCAGGACTGTGATTCCGTCATCCTCAATCCAGAAAACATCAATGATTCCCTGAATTAAAGTTAAATCTTCCTCATGCATATGATTTTCCTGCGACACATTTTCTGACATGATTTCCTGTTGTGCATTTTCAGTCTGCGCTTCATTTTCTATCATCTGCGCACCTGCTCCAAAGCCATATCTTTCCAGTTCTTCTTCCGTAAATCCCATAACAAATGGTTTCTCACGGTAAAGCGCTCCCATGCGCTGTGCGAGAGCCATCCGCTTTCCTGTTTCCGAGGAAACAAAATCTGCCACAATCCGCTCTTTCACAAGTGTGCGCATATCCTCAGTGATCTTCTCCTCTTTTTCCATAGCGTCCATCTGTTCCTGTACGCTTTTTTCTGAAGTAAAATCGTAGCACTCCATGACACGGTGTACTGCGGTTCCTCTGAGTGCGCCACGGTTTGCTGTATTTGATTCTATTTTCTGTTCTGCTTTACTTTCTGCTTCCTGCCCTGCATCCTGTGCCTTATTTTGTGCCTCCTGTTCCACGATTCCCTGTCTCTGGATAAAAAGAGGAATCGTTGGCGTCACAGGTTCTTCCAAAAATGCCGGAACTGTCTCCTCCTGCTCTGCCTCAAATTTTTCACGCATTGCACGGTGCTTTAATTCGGATACGGAATATTTGTTTTTCCGCAAAATGTCTGTCTGATATGGATAACGCTGCGAAAACCGCTGTTTTAACTGCACGACCAGCTGTGTGTCCGCCGCTTTGATCTCCACGATCCGCTCTGTCAGATTTTCATTTTGCTCTAACTGGTTTTCCACTTCGTCTAAGACAAGCTCTGCCGCTTCCACGATGCGGACCGGGTATTTGTCCCCATAGGAAAGCACTGCCGGAAGTATCCAGTCGAGATACCCTGCGGCACTTTCCCTTGTCAGATACGGAATCGCTGTGGTGTCGCTGGAATGTGCATACAATGCTGCCTGCTGCCTGAAAAATTCCAGTTTTTCCGGGGCATCCTTTAATGTTCCGGTGAGAATGAGCTTTTCTTTTGCACGGGTTAAGGCAACGTAAAGTACACGAAGTTCCTCGCCGAGATTTTCCAGATCGATCTGCTTTGCAATCGCCTTCTTTGCGATAGTCGGTGATTTGATACGCTTTTTTCCGTCCATGTAGTCAAGACCAATACCAAGTTCCGGGTGAAGCACCATTTTGCTCCGCGTGTCCTGTTTATTGAAATTTTTGCCCATACCGCTCACGATCACAATTGGGAACTCAAGACCTTTGCTCTTATGGATACTCATGATCCGGACAACGTCCTCGTTTTCCCCGACCATGTCTGCCTCACCAAAATCCACATCATATTTTTGCAGTTCATCGATATAACGCACAAAATGAAACAGTCCTTTGTAACTCGTTTTTTCGTAGGCTGCGGCTTTTTCCAAAAGCATGTTTAAATTCGCTGTCCTTCTGTTTCCTGCCGGCATTGCCGCCACATAATGACCGTATCCGGTCTCGCGCAGGATGATCTCGATCAGCTCATGGATCGGAGTGTCCGGGACGAGCTGCCGTAATTGCTTGTATTTTTTATAAAATTTGAGTAATTTCCGGTGAGCGGTTATCTCTATATGATTTTCTGTTTTCTCATCCGCGTTTCTTCCCTGCTTCTGATCTGCCTCCGGGTTTGAAATTTCTTTTTGCCCGTCCTCTTCATAAAGACCTTCTGCCAGTTCGAGCACCGCTTCATGAAAAGGCACACTGCCATCTTCAAGCCTTAACACTGCAAGCTCCTCATCGGTAAGCCCTGCCATCGGAGAGCGGAGCACTGCCGCCATCGGGATATCCTGTCTTGGGTTATCCAAAAGCCTCAGCATGGACAGCACCGTCTGCACTTCCACCGTGGAAAAATATCCGGTGGAAGAAACCGTGTGCGCCGGGATCCCATTCCCGTTCAGCACTTCCACAAGCGAATCCGCCCAACTGGACAGGCTGCGGAGCAAAATTACAATATCGGAGTAACGTGCCATCCGAAGTTCTCCGGTCGCCTTATCGGTGACAGGCTGCGTTTTCATCAGATGTCTGATCTTCTCCGCGACCATTTTTGCTTCTAATGTCTTCTTATCGGAAAAATCTGTGTCCTCCAATAATTCATCATTTCTGTCCGCAAGTAAAATCTCAGGTGTAAATCCATTTATCTGTTTCCCGGAAACTTTTTCATCTTCTGCTGCTTTTTCTCCAGCAGGATTTTCCTGCACTGGCATTGCCGGATAGCTTGCCCCCGGATACAGTGCAGCCTCCGCGTCATACTCCACATTTCCAAGACTCCGCGCCATAATTTTATAAAAAATATCGTTTGTGCAGGTTAAGACTTCCTCTCTGCTCCGGAAGTTTTTGTGCAGATCGATACGTTGTGTGGTACTCTCTTCCAGCGAATAGGAATCGTATTTTTTCATGAAAAGTTCCGGTCTTGCGAGACGGAACCGGTAAATACTCTGCTTTACATCCCCGACCATGAAAATATTATTTTCCCCACGCTCCTCTCTGGAAATAGAGCGAAGCAGTGTCTCCTGCACTTCGTTGCTGTCCTGATACTCGTCGATCATGATCTCCTCAAAGGTATCCCGGAACTCTTCCGCAGTCTTTTTCGCCTTCTCCGTCTCCTCATCCACAAGAATCTGCAATGCAAAATGTTCCACATCATGAAAATCCACCAGATTTTTCCGGCGTTTTGCAGCTGCGAACTCATCTGCAAACTGTTTTGTGAGGCGGACAACTTCTTCTAACATCGGCTCCGTGCGCTCTAACTGCTCTATCATCATCTCCGGCGAACAGAAAAAATATTGTTTACATAACTTCTTTACTACATCCTTCGCCTGCTCCCTGAGACTTTTTACCAGCTCCAATTTATCGGGATCTCCCTCAAAACCTCTGCTGCTCGCAAGTCTGTCGTATTTGATATCGGAAAGCGCCACGGACAGTTCACAGAAAGATGTTAGTTTTGACAAACTCTCATATTTTTCCAGATCGCTTCGCACCGCTTTCTCATACATATCCGGTCCGTCATCCTGCTGTGTGACCGCAAGCGCCTGCTTTAGGAGCTGTTCGCAGTCTTTTAAGACAAAGCGGATGTTTTGCGTGAGCGGAGCAAGCCATTCTGCGCGGTCTAACTCCTCCCTGTTTTCGATGCGGTAGATTCCCACAAAGGAATCAAGCCATTTTTCCGGCCACGGATAACTTCTGGAAAACTCATATAACTGGAGGATCATCTCATTTAATGCTGCATCCGTCCGCCCCGATGCATAGCCCTCCACAAAATCGGAAAATGCTTCCGAAGGCTCTTCATAGTTTTGCTCTAAAACTTTGCCAAGGACATCCTCGCGCAGCAATTTTAACTCACCCTCATCCCCGATACGGAAATTCGGTTCCAGATCGATCTCATGAAAATGATTGCGCACCACGTACAGACAGAAGCTGTCGATGGTCGTGATCTGTGCATTGTGAATCAGGGTCAGCTGTCTTAACAGATGCTCATCCCCCGGCTGTTCATCTAACGCTTTCTCGATCGCATTTCCGATCCGCTCCCGCATCTCTGCCGCAGCCGCATTGGTAAACGTCACGATCAGCAGATGGTCAATGTCGACCGGATGATTTTTGTCTGTTATGATTTTCACGATCCGCTCTACTAAAACAGCGGTCTTTCCAGAACCTGCTGCCGCAGATACCAATATATTTCGATTTCTTAAGTCAATGACCTGCTGCTGCTCTGTGGTCCATGAAACTCCCATATTTCTCACTCCTGTTATTTACTGTTCCTGCTTTTCGTTTTCCATACGCTTTAATATCTCGTCCGCGCTGTCAAATTTTTCCAGTTTATGATAGGAATAACCCGGCATCCGGGTGTCAAAACCGCAGACGGTATGGTATGGACAGTAATCACAGCCACTTTTTCCGTCCAGCGAGTATGGATGGATCGAAATATCTCCGGCAAAGATTTTTTTCCCGGTCTCTTTGATCTTCTCTCTCACATAGTCAGACATCACAGAAAAATCGTAAGTACTGGCAACCTTGGAAGTTGCTTTTAAGCTTCCGTCCGTTTTTTTTCCGATTGGGATGACCGAAGAATTTCCGGCAAAATCTGAATCCATCGCCTCGTAGATTTCCGGATTATCATTCACCAGACCATTTAATTTCAACTGCTCCAAAACGCTGTTTTTTATCTCTGCCTCTGTCTCATTTCCAAGTCCGTCTACCATCGGATCCTGAATGTGATAGTAGAAGATACCCGCCGGTTCCGCTTTTTTGCCCGGATGGCGTTTTTCCTCTAATTCCAATGCCGCATTCATATAGACCACAAGCTGTAATTGCAGTCCGTGATACAGATTGACGAGTGAAAAACTCGTGTTTCCCGATTTATAATCAATAATCTTCACATAAACTTTATCCGACGTCTCGTAAGTGTCCACACGGTCAATCCTGCCGAGCAGGTTCATTTTTTCCTCATCACTCAGCTGAAAACGGATGGCGTCCAATTTATCTGCCCGCGAAAAGGACACCTCAAAATCACTCGGCACAAATTTTCCCTTCTGGATCTGGGTGGTAAGTGCCCACACCGTGCGCTTGATGGTCTGGCGCATCCGACCGGTCAGGTAACGGTTTCTCACGTTCTCAAACGCTCCGGCATTTTTGCACCCGGCAATCGCGTCATTCATGCTCTCCTCTATAAATGTCTCCTGCACATCCTCCGGGATGTTAAACCAGGTGTACTCTGATTTTTCCACACGTCTGGAAAAATGTTCAAGCGCATCATGGTAAATATTTCCCATGTCCACGCTTGCAAACTCTAAAAGCTGACGCTCCTTTAGGCGTAAACCGTAATTCAGATAATGCGCGTAGGCACACGCCGCAAAACGCTCCAGTCTTGTGACGCTGTTCTCCAACACGGTTCCATAAAGTGCCTGCGTCACTGCGTGGCTGATTGGCTCATCGCTGTGCACTTCGTAGGCAGTTTTTAAAAGTTTTTCCGTTTCCGGCTTCCACTCGGAATCTGTGAGGTAGAATTTTGAGAGAGCATTCCATAATTTTCTTTTTTCTACCTGAGAAAAATCAGATGCCCTGTCATTATCCTGCAGTCCCTCCAGGAAAAACGCCATGCTGCTCTTCGGCGTCATGATGCAGTCCGCAGAAGTTGTCTCCTCGATTTCCTCCACCGTTTTCTCCGGGAACATTTTCAAGAGCGTTCCAACAAAATACGACCTTCTAAGTGCTTTTCCGTCCGCATTCACTTTTGAAAAAGTCACATATAAAAAATCAGATGGCTTCGTCACATTCAGATATAGATAAAAGCGCTGGATGAACACTTTTTCACGCGCACCCGGTGCAAGTTCCAGATGACATGCCACCATTTTCTCACGTTCAAACTGCGAGATGATACCTCCGGCATTGCCCGCTTTCGGCACAACACCGTCATTGACACCGATGAAAAATAAGATTTTGATATGGTTCAATCTGGTTCGCTCGATGTCACCGATCGTCACTTTATCATTTCCCGGCGGGATCACGCCGACTCTTGCAGCCTCAAATCCGGCGTCTAAAATATCCGCATACTCTTTGACCGGAAGCACTTCGTCTCCCAGGAAGTCCACAACCTTATCAAACAGATCCATGACAATTTTGTAAATCTGGGCGTACTCTTTCGCCTTGACCTGATTGCCCTGCCGTTCAAATTCCAGTTCTTTTTGTTTTAATTTTTGTTCTATTTCTAATTTTTCAATTAATTCATACAACACAGTGGTCTCGTCACGCACAGTCTTTCCCTGTGTGAACGCTTCCGATAACGGTGCAAAGAGATCATAAATCTTTGCCCGCACTTCATTCATTTCTGTGAGGTTCTCTTTTTCGGTATCATCGAACACAAACGTCCACTGTTTTTCCCATTTTTTTCTGCCACGTATCCCTTTGGCAAGCACATAGTTTTCCAGCAGATCGATCTGCTGCTCTGTGATATCGGTCAGACCGCAGCGCAGAAAACGGAACACGCTCTCATAAGAGAAATCAAGTTCCACCACCTCAAGCACCGCACGGATAAACTCGATAAAAGGATGAAACAGAATGGTTCTCGTCTGGTCGAGAAAGTACGGAATATCATACGCTGCAAAAATCTCATCCACATAGTTGTCGTAAAGACTGACATCCCCGGTCACCACTGCGATATCCTTATAACAGTACTGTTTCTCACGCACAAATTTCGTGATCTCACGCGCCACAAAGTGAAGCTCTTCCCTCGGATTTTTAAGGCTCACGATCCGCAGTTCATCCTCCTTCTGCCGCCATTTATGATAATACGGTCGAAACAGATTCTGCTCCATGAAGTACAGGGATGGAGCATTTTTATATCTGTGATTTTTTCCATCGGATAACACAACAGGCTCCTCCACCGTGACATGAAGTTCCTCTGCCATTTTACTCATGGAAAAAAGTTCCTGCTCGCCCCTACAATGGTAAAAATCCTCGCCTGCATCCATCGTCACGGAGACAATGATACGCTCTGATAACACTAAAAGTTTCCTGAGAAGCTGATTCTGTATCGGTGTAAAACCGGTAAATTCGTCAAACACAATCACGCTGTCTTTTATAATATTCGAATCCTCTGCGGCATCGCACAATAGCGATAACACTTCCTCAGAGGTGATATACTGCCCTTGCAGATATTCAGAAAAACTGTGATACATGACCGAGATATCCTGCATTTTCAGGCGCAATGTCTCCCCGACATCCTCCGTCTCCAAAAATGTATCCAATTTTTCTGGTGACACGTTATACTGCGTCAGCTCGGAAATGAGGGATTTCACCTCACTGATGTACCCCATCCGGTTTAAGTTACCGCCCAGCACACTTAAGTTTTTCTTCTGCTCCCCTGCAAGCTTGCGGAGCACCAGATTCTTTCCGGTCTCCTCCAACACGCGCAGGTTCTGTTTCCCAAGCTCGTCAAACACACGGTATGCAAGGCGCGCAAAACTTAACACATCCACGTTCATGATAGCATGTGACTTTTCAAGCCGCACAAGCTCGCGCTGTGTCTGCATGGTGAACTGCTCCGGCACAAGCACCAGATAATTTTTCTCCGGATGCTCTGCCGCCTCTTTTAGTATGTTCCTATATAAATAGGATGATTTTCCACTTCCTGAATTTCCGAAAATAAATTGCAGCGACATGTTTTTCCCTAACTTTTTTCAAATTCTAATTTTCGTTTTCTGTTCCTTTTCATAGTACATCATTCTATCGTTTTTGACTAGAATAAAGGTCCCGGCTTATGATGTTTTCCATCAGAAAATTTCTCCAAAAGAATGGAACAAAAAAGCTGCCATACAATCCGGGAATTTCTCCTTTCAGTACGACAGCCGTAATCACTGATCTCTATTTCTGTGCTTTTGTCTTTTTCTTCCGGTAACCATTGATGTCATATTTTCTTTCATACTCATCAAAGTATGCCATGTAAGTGTCATTCTTTAACTCGCGGACACTCTTTAAATACTCATGGGTATCAAAGTCTGCTGCCTCAAGCTCGATCATGGCAACTGCGATGTTCGAGCAGTGTGCTGCGATTCGTTCCAGGTTCGTCAGCAGATCATTAAACGCAAATCCCTGCTTCATCTCGCATTTTCCGGTGCGGAGTCTTGCGATATGACGCAGTTTCAGTTCATCACAGAGGATACCGATCAGTTCGCGGAGTGGTTCTACTTTTGCCGCCATCTCAAGGTCGTCCGCACAGAATGCATCCACCGCAAGACTGACACACTCTTTTACTGCATTCTCCAGCACATCCAGCTCATACTGTGCCTCATCCGAAAATGCAATTTTCTTCTCGTTCAGCTCCGCCGCAACCTCTGAGATATTCACCGCATGGTCGCCCAGACGTTCGAAATCACTCACTGTATGCAAAAACTTGGATACCTGCTTCGCCTGGCTTCCATTCATCTCATGCGTGGACATCTGCATCAGATAGGTTCCCAGCTTATCCTCATATTTATCGATCAGTGTTTCCTTCTCCTGTACCTTATTAAACTTTTCTGTCGAATACACAAGGAACAGGCTTAACGCACGTAAAATATTCTTTCTTGCCTTCTTTGCCATGCCGTTCATCGCAAGATGGCTCTGCGTGATCGCAAGATCCGGGTAAGCAAGGAAACGCTCCTCGAGCAGATCGAAGTCTGCCTGATCCTCCTCATCCTCCGGCGAATCTTTTACAACAAGATAAACAATTTTTTCAATCCATTTGATAAATGGAAGAAGTACTAAAATCGTTGCCGCACGGAAAACCGTGTTTAACATTGCGATCAGTACCGGGCTCATGGTGGCATTCATAAACGGGAAATGCACCACAGCATTGACAGAATAGAATACAATTGACCAGAACAGCATGCCGAACAGATCGTTAAACAGATAGATCAGGGCTGTTCTCTTACCATTTTTGTTCGTTCCGATCGAGGAGAGCAGAACCGGACAGGCTGCGCCGACACCAATACCCATGGTAATAGGAAGCGCCGCTGCAAAAGTGATCGTTCCACTCATGGACAACGCCTGAAGAATACCGACTGAGGCAGATGCACTCTGTAATACCGCCGTAAATAAAATACCTGCCAGTATACCTGCCGCCGGATTCTTAAACATTGTCAATACATTCACAAAATGCTCGTTATCTTTTAATGGTGCAACTGCCCCACTCATGGTCTGCATCCCCACCATCAGGATGGAGAACCCAAGCATAATGTCACCGACATTTTTAAAGCCGGATTTTTTTACAAACATTTTAAAGATAATACCAATGATCGCCACGATCGCTGAGATGGTCGCTGTGGACAACAGCTGTGCAATCCCGTTCGAACCATCAATGTACGACAAACACAAAATCCAGCCTGTCACACTCGTTCCGATGTTAGCTCCCATGATGATACCGATCGCCTGCGCAACCTTCATCATTCCGGAGTTTACGAAGCCGACAACCATAACAGTCGTTGCGGAGGAGGACTGGATGATCGCTGTCACAGCAGTTCCAAGCAGCACTCCTTTCAACGGTGTGTTCGTCAGCTTATAAAGAACCAGCTCCAGCTTATTTCCCGCCACTTTCTTCAGTCCGTCTCCCATCAGGGACATACCAAAAAGGAACAGTGCCACTCCGCTGAGCAGCGATAAAATAATAGTAAATGTTGTCATTTGTACTCCTAACTACGTTATACATTCTAACGTATCCCTGTCTGCAATTTTATTTACAAACTTTTTACATGATTTTTACATTTAACCGACATTTCTTATTATACTGTACCTCATGGCAAAATCACAATCATTTTATTTCTATTTTAAAATTTTTTACATTTCGCCTAGGAAAATACCGTTTTCAGACAAAATTATTATCACTTTTTTATCTATTCTCATTTAGTGAGAGCAGATTCAGCCTTTTTTGTCTGCACCTCTCCGCTCAATCCCTGTTTTCTTATAGTATTCTGCCTTATCCTCATACATGCGCTTCTCAGCTTCCTGCAGAAGTTCATCCAGATGTGTGTCCGCCCTGTCCTGCCAGATCACTCCCACTGCGATATTTACGTCCTTCTCAGCTGTCAGACACTCTAACTGCCTTATGCGTTCCGCCAACGTGTCCTGATCGATCTGCGCGCACAATACAAGCAGCTCATCTCCCCCGATACGGAATACGCCGTAATCGCCAAACACTTGCTCCAGACATGCACCGGCTCTAAGGATCAGGTCATCCCCTGCCTTATGTCCCAGTGTGTCATTCACACCCTTTAAACCAGTAACGTCACAATAAACTACGCCAACGCTCTGCTCCGGATCGATCTGTCTCACATACTTTTCCATCGCAAAGCGGTTTCCAAGCTGAGTCAGCGCATCCTTATAGCTTAGATCTTCCAGACGCCTCATCAGATTCCTGCGTCTGATGCAGGACTTGAGAAAAGAACCCATGATCTGAAGCATATCCGACGTATATTCCAATGAAAATGCCGGCGGATTGTCAACTCCGTAAAAAGCAATGACTTTTTCCGCATCATAAATTGGCATGGCAACAATGGAATGGATCTTCTGCCGCTTCAGATTCTCATATTGTAACGGATCGCTCAGGCGCATCTCCTCAATATCCGGTATCTGGACACATTTTCCCTCCTCAAAAATGTGATACCAGTTCTCACAGATCTCCGGCGGAAGATTCTGGAGATTGTCGATCTCCGGTGGCACTCCCGGCGCCGTCCATTCATATGTATTATCATCCCTGCCATCTCTGTTCTTCTCAAAAATATATGTTCTCTCTCCGTTCAGCACTTTTCCGAGATATTCCAGAATAATACGGATCGTCTCGTCCGGCGACTCGACAGAAAGCGCATCCTTCAATGCCTCGTTGACAAAGGACTCCATATCCCTGTACTTCTGGATCATCTTGTCCTGTGAACGCTCCTCGCTGATATCTATACTGATCTCGATCCGGTACTTTTTATTTGTGACAGGATCTTCCACCAGGGTATCTTTCAACATCATGTATTTATCGATCACCGGATTATAATAACGCCACTCGACAAACTTTCCGGCACAAAGCCTGTCATTATTGCACATACCACAGGGAACAGAAGATTTCTGCAGCACCTCGTAGCACTTCATCCCTTTCACATCATCTATGGACTGTAATCCATACACCTCTAACAATTTGCGGTTCATATAAACAAGCTCATCTGTCTCTATGTCTGTTGCGTACACGTACTCATCCAGATTATCTAAAAACTTCCAGATAACTTCTATTTCGTTCATTCTTTATACTCCGTTTCATGCAGATATGAAATTTCTATAAAAATCTGTATAGTAAAATAGCACCTCCTGAGAGGTACTATCTCACCATACGCCATTATTATGCGGATTGCAAACAAACTCTTCCATAAACTTCTTTTTTTCACAGGGTTTTCCAAAAAAATACCCCTGAAGATAATCCGCCTGCAGTTCTTTCATCTTAAGATGCCAGTCTTCTTTTTCAATTCCTTCCACACAGATGCGGATGCCGATGCTGTGAACCATCTCAATGATCTTTTTAAACAGCTCGTAATCCCGTTCGCAGCTCATTGCCTTTGCTGTGAAATCCTTATCCATTTTCACATAGCCCGGATTCATGTCACTGATGCAGTGGAGATTGGAATATCCGGTTCCAAAATCATCGATCACGAACTGAATCCCATTTTCCTCAAGCACTTTCCTGAATTTACAAAAGACCGGTGTCATATCCATGAAGCCGCTTTCAGTCATTTCTATGCAGATGCGATCCGGCGTCAGTCCATTGTCCCTGACCGCAGTGAGTATCTTGTCTGCAATCTTTCCATGCTCGATCTGATAACAGGAAATATTCACGTTCACACTGAATTCCGGTATATATTGCTGTATCTCACGGCACATTTTTGCTGCCTCATTTAACACAAACCTTCCCGCCGGAATGATCAGTCCTGTCTTTTCCAGAAGCGGTATAAACTCGACCGGAGACAGCCACTCCTTGCCTTCCTCTGTCACCATGGTATACCGCATGAGTGCTTCTGCACCGATCACACGCCCGGAAACACAATCCACGATCGGCTGATAGTATACTTCAAAACCTTCACACCCGTTAGCGATGGAACTTCTCAGTGCACTTATGATTCTTCCATTCCGCTGGAATTTCTCGTAATCCTCCTGCCTGTAAAAATAGATGTTATTTTTTCCCATCCGTTTTGCCTTTTTCAGGGAAAATTCAAACTTTTTGCGGCATTCCTCGTAGCCTTCTGCCACAGTCGAGGCATCGATCACTCCTGCAGAAGCTGAAAATACAACTTCATATTTTTCAGAGATGATGAATTCGTCTATTTTCTCACCGATCTTTTTTTTGAGCTGTATGGCATCATCCATGGAAGTACTGTCAAGATCCACGATCACATACTGATCTGCGACCAGATGATAGAGTCGCTGATTTCCGGACAGACACTCTTTCATACAGTCTGCAACACTTTTTAACACATAATCGCCATAATTGCTGCCATGTGTTTCATTCACCGTTGCAAAATCATCAATTCCAATATGCATAAGAAATCCGGTCGTCACAGGTTTCTTCTGTGACCGCAGATAAGCACAAAATTCCATTCCGCCTAAAAGCCCGGTCACATTATCAGCCCGCCGCTGGTTTCCGGTCTCATTCAGACATCCCACCAGATACCCCGGCTTCCCATCTTCATCATCAATCACTACTCCGCGGCAGTTGACCCATACCGGAAGCCCGTTTTTGTCGAGCCACCGGTAATGGATATCATGCACCTTTTCCTTTCCATCCATCACAGCCTGCATATGCTTTGCAAACATAGTGCGGTCTTCTTTGTAGACAACGGACATGATCTCCTGCTTTACATTCCTCACATGTGTCTCAGAAATCATAAACCGATCCAGGGCAGACTGGGAAATTTCCATCTTATTATTCTGGAGATCGATTACGTACAGGTAATCATCCATGCATTCCGCTATGATTTCCAATAAGATCTCTGCTGTCAGATCTCCTAATATTCCATATACATCCTTATTCATAACCAGAGAACCTTCCCTTTTCTTTTGCGCTTATACTCCTGCGCATCCAATTGAATTTATCTGGTCTGATATTATTTTTCCGTCTTTGCAACTTTAAATCTGCGGATCATTGTACGTAAATTGTCTGCTTCGCTGCTCATCTCTTCACTTGCAGCCGCACATTCCTCTGAAGTAGCTGAATTCGTCTGTACCACATCATTGATCTGCTCGATTCCTTCATTGATCTGATGGATCTCTGCTGTCTGTGTCTCTAAGGTGTCTGCGATATTTGTCACTTCACTTGTGATCGTTTTTGAATTCTCTGCCACTTCCTCTAACTGTGCTGCTGTTTCCTTTGCAACTATCATACCTTTTTCAACAGCATTCACAGAGCGCTCGATCAGTGCCGCTGATTCCTTTGCCGCTTCTGCACTCTGATCTGCCAGGACATTTACCTGATTTGCAACTACTGCGAAACCTTTTCCTGCCTCACCGGCTCTTGCAGCCTCAATAGATGCGTTTAAGGCAAGCAGGTTGGTCTGGGATGCGATCTCATTGATCGTCGCAATGATCTTGTCAATCTCATGCGATGCATCATTGATCTCGTTCATGGAGACAACCATCTCCTGCATCTTTCCGTTGCTCTCGATCAGCGCCTGTCCAAGCTGTTCCACTTTTCCGCTGATCTCCTTTGCTGCCTGTGAATTGTTTGCCACCTGTTCGGAAACACCGGTAACGGTAGCGGTCAGTTCCTCGACAACTGCTGCCTGATTCGTTGCGCCGTCTGCAAGCTCGTTCGAGCTGGATGCCACCTGTTCTGCTCCGTTGGATACCTCATCGGAAACCCTCTGGATTCCTCTTACCGTATCAGACATGCTGTTCTGGAACTCCATAAAGGATTGTAAAATACCAACAAAGTCCCCTCTCCACTCTACCTCTGGCTGTACATCAAAATTGCCCTCTGAGAACTGTTTCATGGAGCGGTCAATATCATCGACATACGTTCCAAGGATATGGATGGACTTACGCATGCTGTGTGCAAGTCTTCCGATCTCGTCCTCGGAGTGGTATTCCAGCTGGCTGTGCAGATTTCCTTCCGTGAGTTCCTTCGCCACGTCCTCGATCGCATGTAATGGTTCCAGAATAGTTTCAAGTACCATCCTGCTCACTTTCTTTGCGATTGCCCATGCAAGGAGCAGGAAGATAATGATCACTGCAATACCGGCAACTGCACAGAAGATCGTGCTCAGGACAGCCTTACTTCTCTGTTCATCAGTCAATGCATCTAATTTCTTTGAAATTTCTACTAAGCTGTTTAATGCAGGGGTACACTTATTTAAGATACCATCGACAGCCTGATCTTCCTTACCGGCCTTGATCTCTTCCATGATCTCATATCCGATCGTTCCCCAGTCCGTAAATGCACCTTTATATTCTGTATAAAGATCCTCTGTAATGACACCTGTGCCGTGTAAAACATTCATCTGTGTATCTACGGTCCCGAGAAGCTCTTTCACCTTCTCCTCGTAGCTGTCGTAAGTGGATTCGTCATCATTCAGCGCCATTTCACGGATATTTCTTGCTGCTGTATTTATATTAATTCTTCATGTTTTTACTGCCTGATCTGCTGCGTTGACATTATTGACATAATTCATCATATTGGCAAACAGAATGCCTATTGCAATAATAGAAATCACTCCTGACAGCAGCATCATGTTAATGACTTTTCTATAACCGTAACTGATTCTTTTCTGCAGATACATATTTTCAAGTTTTGTTTTCATTGTACTCTTTTGTGACAACATAAATTGTATTTTCCTTTCCATTCTAATATACTTTTTTTCTTTCTCTGATATATTAATTTTTCCAGTCTGACAATGTATTAATTGCCTCGTTTTATTTCACTTTTTATCTGTTTTTTCTTCTACCCTCCACCTGAAAAATCTGTCAATTTTCTTCTAGTTTCTCACATTATAGTC
>ENA-OUQG01000801-OUQG01000801.1-human-gut-metagenome-genome-assembly--contig:-NODE-801-length-18292-cov-21.427044_pt1 | contig 18292 bp, 16 predicted proteins | sample MGYA00237943_ERZ548823 | MGnify/ENA primary metagenome ERZ548823 (study PRJEB26490, sample SAMN05194731) | human gut metagenome | biome: terrestrial biome; feature: human-associated habitat; material... | reverse complement strand
GTGCCATTGTCTTCACCTCATCTTACTACCGGGTGGCGCTATGCCACCGCATACTATTTAGATATTACAACAAAACTTTTCTCTTGTCCAGTCCCGATACGCCATTTCTCCCGGTTTTTTGCCTTTTTTGTCGTCCGCTTAACCGCGTATTCTCCCGATTTTGCCCAGTCCGTCCACTTTTTCCCGGCGGAGCGGCCTGCCGCTTGTATTTTTCGCCGCTGTATGATAGACTATTTCCACAGGCGGGAGGAAATGACAACGCCCCCGCGAGAAAGGAAAGATCGCTATGCTTGACCGCGTACAATTAAAATTAGAGGCCCGGGAGGTGGTGCGCTCGGCGAAGGTGTCCGCCTACCTGTTCACCCTGCTGGCCCTGGTGCTGACGCTCATCCTGAACGGCGCAAGCGACTACATGACCATGGACGATATGTGGGCGTATGACTACTCCCTGCGTACCGGGCTCGACCTGAGCTTCCTGGCGCTGCACCCGTCCTACCCCACCATCCTGGTGCTGTTCGTGTCCGTGGTGGCGTCGCTGACGGGCACGGTGCTGGGCGCAGGCGAGGTGCTGTACCACCTGGGCGTGCGCCGGGGAGAGGAGATGCCCTACACCACGCTGTTCGACGGGTTCTCCTTCGCCGGGAAGATCATCCTGCTGTCCATCGTGCAGTACATCTTCATTTTCCTGTGGTCGCTGCTGTTCATCGTGCCGGGCATCATCGCCGCGTACCGCTACCGCTTCGCGCTGTATAACCTGTGCGAGAACCCGGAGATGGGCGTGATGGAGGCGCTGAACATGAGCAAGGCCCAGACCCTGGGCTTCAAGGGTCAGCTGTTCGTGCTGGATCTGAGCTTCATCGGCTGGTATCTGCTCAGCGGCCTGACGGCGGGTATCCTGCTGATCTGGCTCGAGCCCTATCGGATGCAGACGGACATGGGCTACTTCCGGCAGATCAAGAACATCAAGGGCATCGGGTACTTCCCGGAGCAGCCCCACCCGGAGGATGACGGCACGTTCCACCCCAACGATCCCTTCGGCGGGGCGGACAACTCCCAGTGGTAACGTCTTTCAGACACGGACAAAGGGACGGCGCGAGAGCGCCGTCCCTTTTTGTTGCTTCTGTGCAAATGCACAAATTTCTTGTCATAACGTGTGCTTCTCGTAGTGCTAATAACCATTAAAATTTCGTCTTGATGCATTTTTTACTTGAAGTTAATTTTTTAACGTAGTACACTGGCGTTACCCGGACACCGACCGGCGTAGCGCGCCGGCCAGGCCCTCATCCCTGTCAAAAATACGTGTTGTTAAGGAGAGTGTCGCTGTGTTCAAAAAATTCACCAACGGCTGCGTGCGCGTAGTCAACAGATGGCTTCCGGATGCGTTCCTATTCGCCATCATCCTGACCCTGGTCGTATTCGTTGGCGCGATGTGCGCCACCGGCATGGGCCCCATCGAGATCATCGCCAAGTGGGGCGATCAGAAGGGCGGCTTTTGGAATCTGCTGGCCTTCTCCATGCAGATGGCCCTGGTGCTGGTCTTCGGCTCTGCCATGGCCTCCGCCAAGCCCTGTAAGAAGGCGCTGCGGGCCGTGGCCGGTCTGTGCCACAACGACAAGCAGGCCATCCTGGTCACCACCTTCGTGTCTACCCTCTGCTGCTGGCTGAACTGGGGCTTCGGCCTGGTCATCGGCGCGCTGCTGGCCAAGGAGGTCGTGCGCCGTGTGCCCACCGTGGACTATCCTCTGCTCATCGCCTCCGCCTACTCCGGCTTCGTCATCTGGCACGCCGGTCTGTCCGGCTCGATCCCCCTGGACCTGGTGGCCGGTAAGGCCTTCGGCGATGTGACGTATCAGGCACCCATCACCGACACCGTGTTCCACCCCATGAACCTGATCATGTGCGGCGTGATCCTGGTGCTGATGCCCTTCATCAACTATGCCATGCACCCCGACAAGGACCACACCATCACCGTGAACCCCGCCCTGCTGGTGGATGAGGAGGAGCGTACTTATGTGACGGATACCCCCGCTGAGAAGCTGGAGCACTCCAAGATCCTGTGGATCATCACCGTGGTGTTCGGCTTTATCTACATCGTGTACTACTTCGTGCAGAACGGCTTCACCCTGGGCCTGAACATCGTGAACATGATCTTCCTGTTCCTGGGCCTGCTGCTCCACGGCGACTTGCGCCGCTATGTGGACGCCATCGGCGATGCGGCTGCCGGTGCTGCCGGCATCCTGCTGCAGTTCCCGTTCTATGCCGGTATCATGGGCATGATGGTGGCCGCCAACGATCAGGGCGTGTCTCTGGCGGGTGTTATCTCCCAGTTCTTCGTGAGCATCTCCAACAGCGTGACGTTCCCCATGCTGTCCTTCCTGGCAGCCGGTATCGTCAACTTCTTCGTTCCCTCCGGCGGCGGCCAGTGGGCCGTGCAGGGCCCCATCATGATGCCCGGCGGCGCGGAGATGGGTATCGAGGCCGGTCGTACCGCCATGGCCATCGCTTGGGGCGACCAGTGGACCAACATGATCCAGCCGTTCTGGGCGCTGCCTGCTCTGGGTATTGCCAAGCTGTCCGCCCGCGACATTATGGGCTATCTGGTGATCGTCCTGCTGTTCACCGGCGTGGTGGCCTGCCTGGGCTTCCTGGCTTGGGGTCTGTTCTTCTAAGAAATACCATCCTCACAATATCTCCCCCCAACCGCACACAGGGACGGCGCGAAAGCGCCGTCCCTGTGTTTTTGCCGCTATGAAATTGTCGCGTTACACGGAGACAGGCGTCTCCGTTGTCTCGCCCGCTGCCGCCTCCGGCGCGGCGCTGCCGTCAAAGGGCATCTCCAGCAGCTCCGGCTGGCGGATGTACTTGCGGAAGTCGCTGCAAAACGAGGCGTACTCGTAGCCGGTGCAGATGCGCTCGTCCATGACGATGCCCAGCGGCATCATCTTCTTGTGCAGGTCGCCGCTCATATAGTTGGGTACCGGCCTGCCCATGCACACGAACACGCTGGTGGTGCCGAATTCATAGCAGTGGTGGTGGATGTAGCTGGTCTTGATGGACGCCAGATTGGTGATGAACATACTGGTGTGGAAGGGGCTGAGGTCGATGATCTTCCGGGGCAGCAGACCGTGCTTGTCCAGATGGTACGCCAGCCACACCACGAATTTGGGCAGCCCCGGAACGGAGAACATGAACCGGGCAAATTTGTCGGTGCTGTTTTTCTGCTCCGTCCGGCTGTTGGCGTCGACGGCGTCGGCGATCTTCTGCTGGATGGTGAACACCGTGTCCTGCGGCTCCAGAAAGATCTTCAGCGTTGTCTCGTCCGGCGAGCCGTCCGCCAGCTTCTTCAGGATGACGAAGGACACGCAGAAGTGGTTGCGCTTGTAGATGCGGCTGTTCATCACAAAGTAGTTCAGCTTGGGATTGGTCTGCACCGCCTTGTAGTAGGCGGCGATGATGACCGCCATGTGGTTGATGCGGATACCGCCGCGCCGCTTCTCGCGGATGTAGGCCTTGAGGACCTCCTCGTCGATGTTCTCGGTGATGCTGTTCTGGGCGTCGTAGCGCTTGGGCATGATATAGGGGATCGCCGCCACGATGGGCGGCAGATTTTTTACTCTCGTTCCGTCAGGACGCATAGGCATATCCTCGATTCTGTCTGGATTATATGACCCATTGTACCCCATCCTTTCGACAAATGCAACCTGCTTGCCGCCGCCTGCAAGCTGGGCGGGACGCGCATTTTGCTCTTTACCTTTTCCGCCGCGTTTGCTATAATAAAGAATTATCACGATTATTATTCTGGCGGCATAGTCCTTGCCGCCGGCAGGAGGGAGGTGACCCGCCGTGAAATTCCAAAAATGGCACATTGCCCCGCCCCATCCCGAGGCGGCGGCCCGGCTGACCGCGGCGGGATATCCCTGCCTTGTGTCGGCGGTGCTGGCCTCCCGCGGCATCGCAACGGAGGAGGAGGCCGCCGCCTTTCTGGAGCAGGAGCAGCGTTTGACATACAGCCCGTTCCTGATGGCGGATATGGACAAGGCCGCGGCCCGTGTGCAGCAGGCGCTGGCGGACGGCGAGAAGATCGCCGTGTTCGGCGACTACGACGTGGACGGCATCACCGCCACCTGTATTCTGGTGGACTACCTCCAGAGTCGGGGCGCCGACGTGCTGCACTATATCCCCCGCCGCATCGAGGACGGCTACGGCCTGAGCTGCGACGCCATCGAGGGGCTGTACCGCAAGGGCGCACGGCTTCTCATCACCGTGGACTGCGGCATCACCGGCGTGGAGGAGGTGGACTTCGCCAACTCCCTGGGCATGGACGTGGTCATCACCGACCACCATGAGTGTAAGGAGACGCTGCCCCGCGCCGTGGCGGTGGTGGATCCCCACCGGCCCGACTGTCCCTATCCCTTTAAGCATCTGGCGGGCTGCGGCGTGGCGCTGAAGCTGGCGCTGGCGCTGGGCGGCCCCGACAGGGAGGAGGCACTGTTCGCCCGCTACTGTACGCTGGCGGCCATCGGCACCGTGGCGGATGTGATGCAGATGTCTGGCGAGAACCGTACCATCGTGTCCCGCGGACTTGCCGTGATCGAACACTCCGATTTCATCGGCTTACAGGCGCTTTTGAAGGAGGCGGGTCTTACCGGCCGGGAGATCACCTCCGTGCAGATCGGCTTTGTGCTGGCACCCCGCATCAACGCGGCGGGACGCATGGGCGCCGCCGACAAGGCGGCGGATCTCCTGCTCTGCACCGACCCGGAGGAGGCGGACCGCATGGCGCGGGAGCTGTGCGCCCTGAACCGGGAGCGGCAGAACGTGGAGCAGACCATCTACTCCCAGGCGGAGGAGATGATCGCCCATATGCCCGAACGGGAGCGGAGCGCGCTGGTGCTGGAGAGCAGCCGCTGGCATCAGGGTGTGGTGGGCATCGTGGCCAGCCGCCTCTCCGAGAAATATTCCCGTCCCAGCTTTATGATCCACCTCAACGGCACCACCGGCAAGGGCTCCTGCCGCAGCTGGGGCGGCTTCAACCTCTTTGCGGCGCTGGAAAACTGCAAGGATCTGCTGCTGGGCTTCGGCGGCCACGAGCTGGCGGCCGGCTTTACCATTGACGAGTCGAACATTCCCGCCTTCCGCGAGCGGATGAACGACTACGCCCGCAGCTTCCGGGGCGGCGAGGCCCCCGTGTCCGTGCTGGACGTGGACGTGGCCATCACCCACCCCTCCGCCGTGACGCTGGAGGAGCTGGACGCCCTGTCCGCGCTGGAGCCCTACGGCAGCGGCAACGCCCGGCCGGTGTTCTGTCTGCTGGGCGCCACGCTGCTGCGTACCCAGAACGTAGGACAGAACCGGCATCTCAAGCTGCGCCTCGGCAAGGGCAGCGCCCAGTTTGACGGCATCTTCTTCTCCACCGTGGCGGAGGACTGCGGCTGCCGCGTGGGCGACCGGGTGGACGCCGCCTTCTATTTGCAGGTCAACGAATTCCGGGGCAGCCGGACGGTGCAGCTCCAGATGGTGGATCTGCGGCCGTCCCTGTGTGCCAGCGGCCGGGAGCAGGAGTCTCTGACGCTGGCGGATCGCTGCACGGCGCGGCAGCCCATGCCTGTCCGGGATGCCCGGCGGCTGCTGCCCACACGGGATCAATTCGCCGCCGCGTGGCGGTTTTTGGAGCGCACCGTCCCCGACGGCGGCCTCACCACCGGTTATCTGCCGCTGCTGCGTGCATTGGCGGCGGAGCTGGGGAAGACCGAGCCGTTCCCCCGGGCGGCCCTGTGCCTGTCCGTCTTTGCCGAACGGGGACTTTTGACGCTGGAGCGGCAGGGGGACGATGTGACCATCCGGCTGCACCGGGGCCTGAAGGTGGTGCTGGGGCAATCGCCCTGCCTGTTGTGGCTCCATGAAATCACAGAGAAAGGGGGCGTTGGACAATGACGCCGCAGGAAATGTACGACCATCTTGTTGAAACCGTCAAGTCCTACAACCCGTCCGCCGGGTTCAATCAGATCCACGCCGCCTACGAGTATGCCGCCGCCCACCACGCCGGACAGAACCGGAAGGACGGCTCGCCCTTCGTGACCCATCCGCTGGCGGTGGCGCAGATCGTGGCGGAGGAGCTGCATCTGGACACCGAGTCCATTGTGGCGGCGCTGCTCCACGACACCATCGAGGATACCGACGCCACCCACGAGGAGATCAGCAAGCTGTTCTCTCCCACCGTGGCGGATCTGGTGGAGGGCGTCAGCAAGCTGACCCGCGTCCACTATACCTCCAAGGAAGAGGAGCAGATGGAGAACCTCCGCAAGATGCTGATGGCCATGGCCAAGGATATCCGGGTCATCCTCATCAAGATCTCCGACCGGCTCCACAATATGCGCACCATGGAGTATCAGACGCCGGAGAAGCAGAAGCAGAAATCCTTTGAGACCATGGAGATCTACGCCCCCATCGCCCACCGTCTGGGTATGCAGCGCATGAAGTGGGAGCTGGAGGATCTGTCCCTGAAATATCTGGACCCCGTGGGCTACCGGGAGATCATCGAGGCGCTGGACGAGAAGGCGGCGGAGTACGACGGCTTCATGTCCTCCGTCCACGACCAGATCACCTCCCGCCTGCGGGAGGCCGGCATCGACGCCACGGTGCAGGCCCGCATGAAGCACCCCTACTCCATCTACCGCAAGATGTACACCCAGAACAAGTCGCTGGACGACGTGTTCGATCTGTTCGCCTTCCGGGTCATCGTGGACACGGTGGCGGACTGCTACAACGTGCTGGGTCTGATCCACGACCTGTACAAGCCCATTCTGGGCCGCTTCAAGGACTATATCGGCACACCCAAGCCCAATATGTACCAGAGCCTGCACACCACGGTGGTGGGCGAGAGCGGCATCCCCTTCGAGGTGCAGATCCGCACCAAGGAGATGCACGAGATCGCCGAGTACGGCGTGGCCGCCCATTGGAAGTACAAGCAGAACGGGCAGGGCGCAGGCGACGAGCGCAGCTACGAGTGGGTGCGCCGCCTGCTGGAGAATCAGGAGGGCGCCGACGCCGAGGACTTTATCCACTCCCTGAAGGTGGATATGTTCGCCGACGAGGTGTTCGTGTTTACGCCGCAGGGCGACGTGATCAACCTGCCCGCCGGCGCCACGCCCATCGACTTTGCCTATACCATCCACTCCGCCGTGGGCAACCACATGACCGGCGCCAAGGTCAACGGCCGCATCGTCCAGTTCGACTACCACCTGCGCAACGGCGACGTGGTGGAGGTCATGACCAGCAATTCCGCCCACGGCCCCAGCCGCGACTGGGTGAAGATCGCCCGCTCCAGCAATGCCCGCAGCAAGATCCGCCAGTGGTTCAAGCGGGAGAAGCGGGACGAGAACATCGTCAACGGCCGCCAGAGCTTTGAGGCGGAGCTGAAGCGCACCGGTGTCACCCTGAAGGAGCTGACCAGCGAGGAGAACCTCCCCAGCGTTTTGAAGAAGCTGTGCTACAACAGCCTGGACGATATGTACGCCGCCATCGGCTACGGCGGCGTGACCGCCCTGAAGGTCATGGGCCGCCTGCGGGAGGATATCCAGCGCATTCTCCACCAGCATCAGGCGGAGCGGCAGGCGGAGGTGCCGGTGGCTGACCAGCCCCAGCAGACCCGTCCCGCCGTACCCCAGCACCCCAAGGGGGAGCAGGGCATCGTGGTGGAGGGTTTGACCAACTGCCTTGTGAAGTTCTCCAAGTGCTGCACCCCCGTACCCGGCGACAAGATCGTGGGCTTCATCACCCGGGGCTACGGCATCTCCGTCCACCGGGCGGACTGTCCCAACGCCGACCCCGCCCGCCGCAAGCCGGAGGAGGCGGGACGCTGGATCAATGTGTCGTGGGGCAGCAACACCCGCGAGAGCTACCGCACCACGCTGGAGGTGGTGGCCAAGGATCGCCTGAACCTGATCGTGGACATCTCCACGGTGCTGTCCAGCACCAAGACCCATGTCTCCTCCCTGAACGCCCGCAGCACGCCGGACGGCTTTGCCCTCATCACGCTGGACACGGACGTGTCCGACAGCCAGCAGCTGCAAACGGTCATGCGGAGGATCGAGCAGATCTCCGGCGTTATGCGGGTCACCCGCCCCGCCGGTTAAACCAGAAAAAGGAGCGATATGCCATGAGAGCAGTATTGACCCGCGTGAAGCACGCATCCGTCACCATCGACGGCAAGGTACACGGCCAGATCGGAGAGGGCTTCCTCATCCTGCTGGGCGTGACCCACGAGGACACCGAGGCACAGGCCGTCAAGCTGGCGGACAAGCTCACCGGGCTTCGCATTTTTGAGGACGAGAACGGCAAGATGAACCGCGGTCTGGACGAGGTGAAGGGCGAGCTGCTCATCGTCTCCCAGTTCACGCTGTACGGCAACTGCAAGAAGGGCCGCCGTCCGGAATTCCTGGCTGCCGCCCGTCCCGAGGTGGCCATCCCCCTGTATGAGAAGTTTGTGCAGGAGTGCCGCAGCAAGGGCTTCCACACCGAGACCGGCGAGTTCGGGGCCTATATGCAGGTGGAGAGCCTGAACGACGGCCCGCTGACGCTGGTGGTGGACACCGACCAGCTGTAAGAAAGGAGAGCGCGATGAAGATCACATCTCTACAGGTGGGACCCATCATGACCAACTGCTACCTGCTGTGCGACGAAACGGCAAAGGTCTGCGCGCTCATCGACCCCGGCGACGACGCGCCGCAGGTGGAGCGCATGGTGGCGCAGAGCGGCTGCGCCCTGCAATATATCCTGCTGACCCACGGCCACTTTGATCACACCTCCGCCGTCCGGCCGCTGCTGGAGAAGCACCCGGACGTGCCGGTATATATCCACGAAAAGGACGCCGTGGATACGGAGCGCGGTGAGCTGCTGTTCCGCAAGGTGGGGCCGGAGAACCAGCGCTACTACAAGGAGGGCGACACCCTGCCGCTGGGCGGGCTGACTCTCCGCGTGCTGGAAACGCCGGGTCACTCCGAGGGCTCCGTCTGCCTGCTGGTGGAGGGGCAGGGCGTGCTGTTCGCCGGCGACACCCTGTTCCGCTGCTCCTGCGGCCGGTGCGACTTCCCCGGCGGCGACTACCGGAAGATGCTGGCGTCGCTGGGTCGTCTGGCAGCACTGGAGGGAAACCTGCGGGTGCTGCCCGGCCACGATCGGGAGACTACGCTGGACTATGAGCGCCGTGTCAACCCCTATATGCGGCAAGGAGCGGCACGATGAAGCTGGAATTCCGCGGTCACGATGACCGCTACGCCATTGAGCAGAGCCTGCTGGCGTTCTTCCCTGAGGAGCGCCCTGTCTACGAGTCCATCACGCCGGAGGACGATGACTGCGCCCTTGTCTCCCTGACGGAGGGGAAGCGCTATGCCACCGGCGTCACCACCCTTCACTATCACGGCAAAACGGCGCGGGGCGTCTCCCGCGCCGTTCTTACGGACGCCCCCGATGAGTACGAGCGGGAGCGTCTGCGTCAGCGCGCCCTGAAGCTGTCGTTCTTCAAGGCGGCGCGGGACATCACCGGCATCACCCCCAGCTGGGGCGCGCTCACCGGCATCCGGCCGGGCAAGCTGGCCCGTGCCATGCTGGAGCAGGGCAAAACGGAGCGGGAGACAGACCGCGTCCTGCGGGACACCTACTTCGTCTCGCCGGAGCGCCGCCGTCTGGCCATCGAGACGGCGCAGGCGGGCTTGACTGCCAAGCGCGGCCTGCGTCCCAACGAGATATCCCTCTATGTGGGCATCCCGTTCTGCCCCACCCGCTGCGCCTATTGCAGCTTCGTGTCCGCGTCGGTGGAGAAGTCCTTCGGCCTGATGGAGCCGTATCTGGCGGCGCTGGAGCAGGAGATCACCGACGCCGCCCGTATGGTGGCGGAGACGGGGCTGTCCGTCAAGTCCTTCTACATGGGCGGCGGCACACCCACCACCCTGTCGGCACAGCAGATGGATCACCTGCTGACCCATCTGAACAAGAGCTTTGACCTGACGGGCTGCGCGGAATACTGCATCGAGGCGGGCCGCCCCGACACCATCACACGGGAGAAGCTGCAGGTGCTGCTGGATCACGGCGCCGACCGCATCAGCGTCAACCCCCAGTCCATGGAGGACGAGGTGCTGCGGGCTATCGGCCGCAAGCACACAGCGGCGGACATCGAGGCGACCATGGCGCTGGCCACCTCCATGGGGTTCCCCCATGTGAACATGGATCTCATCGCCGGACTGCCCGCCGACACCCCGGAGGGCTTCCACCGCACACTGGACAAGTGCCTGACCTTCGGCGCGGACAACATTACCGTCCACACCCTCAGTCTGAAGAAGGGCAGCCGCATCCTGCTGGAGGGTCTGCCCATCCCATCGGCACAGGACGTGTCCGCCATGCTGGACTATGCCAACGACGCCCTGCGCACCGCCGGATTCACCCCCTACTACCTCTACCGCCAGAAGTATATGTCCGGCAGCTTTGAGAACGTGGGCTGGTGCATATCCGGCGCGGAGGGACTGTATAATATCTACATCATGGAGGAGCTGCACAGCATCCTGTCTCTGGGCGCAGGCGGCTCCACGAAGATGGTGGACCCGGTGCGCGACCGGATCGAGCGGGTGTTTCACCCCAAGTTCCCCACGGAGTACATCGCCCGTCCGGAGAAGCTCCGGCAGGATCTGGAGACGTTCCGCCGGTTCCACGAGAATATGCAGAAGTAAGCGGGAGGTGCGGCATGGCACAGCGACGGCACAACTTTATCAGCGGCGCCGCTGTGCTGGCCTTTGCCGTGGCGGTGACCAAGGTGCTGGGCGCCCTCTACAAGATCCCGCTGGGAAACCTGCTGGACAAGGAGGGCATGGCCCACTTCTACGCCGCCTATAACATCTACAACCTGCTGCTGGTGCTGTCCACGGCGGGACTGCCGCTGGCGCTGTCCCGGCTGGTATCCCGCGCAGCGGCGCAGGGCAGACGCAACGCCCAGCGCCGTATTTTCCGGACGGCGCTGGCGCTGCTGGCCGTCATCGGCGCGGTGTGCAGCGCCGTCATGTGCCTGTTTCCCCAGGTGCTCAGCGGCCTGCTCCACGACTCCCTGGCCGCGCCCGCCATCCGGGTCCTCGGCCCGGCGGTGCTGTTCGTCTGCCTGACCTCCGCCATCCGGGGGTATACGCAGGGCTTGGGCGACATGACGCCCACCGCCGTCAGCCAGATGACGGAGTCCGCCGGAAAGCTGGTCATCGGCCTTGCTCTGTGCCTTCTGCTGCTGCGCCGGGGCGCGGACGCCCCGCTGTGCGCTGCCGGGGCCATTGCCGGCGTTACCGGCGGCTCGCTGCTGTCGCTGACGGTGCTGGCGGTGTTTCTCCTGCGCCGGCGGGCGCGCATCGCCGCCTCCGACCGGCCGCCTGCGCGGCGCGAGATCCTCCGTGAGCTGCTGACCGCCGGGATCCCCATTACGCTGGGTGCGGCGGGCATGAGCCTCATCACCCTGCTGGATCAGGCACTGGTCATGTCCACCCTCCAGAACACGCTGGGGTATACGGAGGCCGCCGCCACCGCCCTGTACGGCGAGTACACCTTCGGCATGACGCTGTTTGTCCTGCCGCCGTCCTTTATCTACCCCGTCACCGTCAGTCTGGTGCCGGACATCGCCGACGCGCTGGCCCGGGGCGACCGCGCCGCCGCGGGGCGCAGCACCGCCGCCGCCCTGAAGCTGACCACCCTCGTCGCCCTGCCCGCCGGGGCGGGATTGTCCGTGCTGGCCGGGCCCATCCTGCACCTGCTGTACCCGGCGGTGCCGGAGACCGCCGAGGCTGCCGCCTACCACCTGACCTTTCTGGGCCTTGCCTGCATCTTCGTGTGCCTGATGGTGGCCACCAACGGTGTTTTGCAGGCCTACGGCAAGGAGTATATCCCCGTCTTTACCCTGCTGTGCGGCGGCGTCCTGAAGATCGTCACCAACTACCTGATGGTGGGCGACCCCGCCACCAACGTCCGGGGCGCGCCGGTCAGCACGCTGTACTGCTACGTCCTGATCGTGGTGCTGAACCTCATCGCCATCGCCCGCTGTGTGCCGGAGCGTCCGGCCTACCTCCGCCTGTTCGCCAAGCCGCTGCTCATCACGGCGGTGATGGCGATAGCCGCCCGCTCGTCCTACGGTGTGCTGGTGCGCTGCCTGCCGGAGCGCTGGGCGGTGCTGCCCGCCATCCTTATCGCCGTCGTGGTCTACGGTGTGCTGGCGCTGGCGCTGGGCGCGGTGACGCGGGCTGACGTCATCGGCCTGCCCAAGGGAGAGAAAATCGCGGAAATACTGCATTTGCGCTGAACTTTTGAGGTTGACAAAGCGAAAACCTCTTGCAATAGGAGCATAAGTATGATAAATTTTGTTAGGAAACCGCAGTATGGCTATGAGGATCTGCTGGAGATCATCCGCCTGCTCCGCTCGGAGGACGGCTGCCCTTGGGACAAGGCGCAGACCCACCAGTCCATCCGGCGCGGCTTGCTGGAGGAGGCCTACGAGGCCGCCGAGGCCATCGACAACGACGACCCCGTGCTTCTCAAGGAGGAGCTGGGCGACGTGCTGATGCAGGTGGTGTTCCACGCGGATATCGAGTCTGACGCGGGACGCTTCACCATAGACGACGTGTGCGACGGCGTGGTGAAAAAGCTGTTGTTCCGCCACCCCCATGTGTTCGGAAGTGAGTGCGAGGACTCGCCCGAGTCGGTGCCGGTCAGCTGGGACAAGCTGAAGCGGCAGGAAAAGGGTCAGAAGACTGTGGCCGACAGCATGGACAGCGTGGCGCGGAGCCTGCCGGGTCTTTGGCGGGCTGAAAAGCTCCAGAGCAAGGCGGCGTCCGCCGGTTTCGAGTGGCCGGATGTACAGGGCGCGCTGGACAAGCTGGAGGAGGAAGTAGGCGAGCTGCGCCGCGCCGTGGAGGAAGGCGGCGACGTGCCGGAGGAGCTGGGCGATGTGCTGTTTGCCGCCGTAAAGGTAGGACGGTTCTGCGCCTGCGACCCGGAGGATGCGGTCAACGGCACCTGCGAAAAATTTATCCGCCGCTTTCGTGCCGTGGAGAACGGTGCGGCGGCACAGGGGAGGGAGGTCTCCCAGCTGTCGCTGGAGGAGATGACTGCCCTGTGGAACGAAGCAAAACGTTCTTAATGCGATCTTGATCGTTTTGAGATACGCCGCCCGGAGGGGAACGGCGTCAACTAATGAAAAAATTTGGGAGGAACTATCATGAATAAAACCGAACTGATCGCCGCCGTGGCGGAGAAGACCGGCCTGTCCAAGAAGGACACCGAGGCCGCCGTAAATGCGACGCTGCTGACCATCACCGAGACGCTGAAGGCTGAGGAGAAGGTGCAGCTGGTGGGCTTTGGCTCCTTCGAGACCAAGAAGCGCGCCGCCCGTACCGGTCTGAACCCCCGTACCAAGGAGACCGTGGAGATCCCCGCCGCCAAGGTACCCGCTTTCAAGGCCGGCAAGGCTCTGAAGGACGCCGTCGCGGAGTAATTTTGCTTTCACGGGAGCCGGTGTGACCACACCGGCTCCTTTACCGTTTTAAGGAGGAATCCTATGCGTCTTGACAAATATCTGAAGGTGTCCCGCCTCATCAAGCGCCGCACCGTGGCCAACGAGGCCTGCGACAACGAGCGCGTCACCGTCAACGGCCGGGTGCAGCGCGCATCCTACGATGTGAAGGTGGGCGACATCATCTCCATCCGCTTCGGCCAGAACACCCTGACGGTGGAGGTGCTGAGCGTCACGGAGAACGTGGGCAAGGACGCGGCGGCCGCCATGTACCGCGAGGCCGCGCCTCAGCCGGACAAACTGTCATAATACCGGGCGTTCCCTCATACGATGGAGTGAAAACTCTGTGGGAGGGAGCGCTTTTTTATGCCTTACGACATGACCGACGGCGGCGCGGCCGCCTATCACCGCCTCCAGATCGAGGGGCGGGAGAAGCTGAGCATCTCCGGCGTGGAGGATGTGGTGCGCTTTGATGAGAGCTGCATCGTCACGACTACCAGCGCCGGCACGCTCATCATCACCGGAGAGGAGCTGCATATCGGCAAGCTGTCGCTGGACGGCGGCGAGATGCAGGTGGACGGCCGCATTGACGCCGTGACCTACGAGGACACGGAGGTGCGGCAGGGCTCGTTCCTGTCCCGGCTGTTCGGCTGATATGGAGAACCACGTCTCCCAACAGCTGACCGCCTACCTGACGGCGGCGCTGCTGGGCGCGGCCTCCGCCATGGTCTACGACCTGCTGCGCACCGTGCGGCTTCGCCGCCGCCGTGACCGGCGTCTCACCGGCCTTGCCGACGGTCTGTATATCACCATGCTGGGGCTTTTGCTGCTGTGGTTCACCCTGCGCATCGGGGAGGGGGAGCTGCGGCTGTATATGCTCACCGGTGTGGCGCTGGGCGCGGTGCTGTACGGACTGACGCTGCCGCCGCTGCTGCGCCCGCTGTGGGAGTTCTGGCTGGACGCGGCGGTGCAGTTCTGCCGTCTGCTGTGTTGTCCGGCGGTGATCGCCGTCCGGTGGCTGAAAAAAGCCGCCATTTTCCTGAAAAAACACTTTCCTTTTCGCCGCGCCTGCGCTACAATGAAGATACGAATGCGGTCAAGAGGGCCGCGAAAGGGGGAGGACAGACATGGCGCAGAAAAAGACCCGCAAAAAAAAGCCCAGCGCTGTCCTGCTGCTGGTGCTGACCGTGCTCATTGTGGTGGTGGGCGTGGAGATCGTCAACGTCTACGGGCGGCTGAAGGATGTGCGGGCGCAGGAAGCGGCCCTCACCCAGCAGATGCAGGAGAAAGCACAGGCGAACGAGGCACTCCGCTCTGATCTGAGCAAGAAGGACGACCCGGAGTTCATCAAGGCGCTGGCCCGCGACCTGCTGGGTCTGGCCGAGGATGGCGAGCGCATCTTCTACGATGTCAACGACTGACCATAGCGCACTCTGCCCCGCCGGAAGGCGGGGCGTTTTTGTTGCCATCCGCCGACGCCTGTGGTATACTCTACGCATCTGAATACATGGAAGGGAGGCTTGCCTATGCCCACTTTTCTGGAGCAGCGATACTGCCGGAAGCACCTGCGCTGCGTGCGGCACATTACACTGGACCCCAAGGGACGCGGCGCTGTCCGCATCCACATGATCCCGCCGCGGGAGGACGCGCCGGACGCGCCGTTTCTGCTGCTGCTCAACGGTGACAAGCTGGTACCGCTGAACCTGTCGTGGGCCATTCTGTTGGCCAACTTTATGGACAGGCTGGAGCCTTTTGCCGGGCTGGAGATCAGCGAGTCCGACTGGCACGCCATGGCGGACGCCGCCGTGGCGGAGACACATAAGACCTATCCGTTCACCAAAAAAACGGAGCTGGCGGAGGATCTGTCCCTGATGCTCACCTCGCTGGTGGCCATTGCCAGGGGACAGGAGCCGGAGGCGGAGGTGGGTGTTCTGTCGCTGGGCGACTATGCCGCCGAAATGACGGCGCCCCACCGTATGGATCTGATGCTCAGCGCCATGCGCAAGGACGGCGCGTGGCACTGCAACCAGAAGTGCCTGCACTGCTACGCCGCGGGGCAGTCGCTGGCGGACGCGCCGGAGCTGTCCACCCAGCAGTGGCTGGACATCCTCCGCCGCTTGCGGGACGACAATATCCCGCAGGTCACGTTCACCGGCGGCGAGCCCACCCTCCGTGCCGATCTGGTGGAGCTGGTGGACGCCGCCCAGTGGTTCGTCACCCGCCTGAACACCAACGGCCAGCTGCTGACGCCGGAGCTGTGTGCCAAGCTGTACGACGCAAGTCTGGACAGCGTGCAGGTCACCCTGTACAGCGCCGACCCGGCCATCCACAACACGCTGGTGGGCGCCGACGGCTTTGAAAAGACGGTGCAGGGCATCCGGAACGCCGTGGCGGCGGGGCTGATCGTCTCCGTGAACACGCCGCTGTGCAGCCTGAACACGGACTATGCCGCTACGCTGCGCTTTGCCGCGTCGCTGGGCGTGCGGTACGCCACCTGCTCCGGCCTGATCCCCTCCGGCAGCGCCGAGGGCGCGGAGAGCCGCGCCACCCGTCTGACGGAGCAGGCGCTGACACAGGTGCTGCAAGAGGCAGCGGCCGTGGTGGAGGAGCTGGGCATGGAGTTGGATTTCACCAGCCCCGGCTGGCTGCCGGAGGAGACGCTGCGCACGCTGGGACTGCACCTGATCCCCAGCTGCGGCGCCTGCCTGAGCAATATGGCCCTTGCGCCGGACGGCAGCATCATCCCCTGCCAGAGCTGGCTGAGCAGCGCCCCGCTGGGCAATATGCTCACCGACGACTGGGCGTCTGTCTGGAACAGCGAGCGCTGCGCCGCCATCCGGGCAGAGAGCACCAAAATGGACCATATCTGCCAGCTGCAAGGCGGCAACAGGGAGGAGGGTGCGCGATGCTGAAGAAGCTGCATATCCTGCTGCTGACGGTGCTGGCGGCGCTGTGCTGCACCGCCATTGCGTGGGCGGATTACGACTACATCGACCGCTACGACGTGGACGTGCTGCCCAACACCGACGACGGCAGCCTGACCATCACCGTCTCCCTGACGTGGACGGCGCTGGAGGAGCTGCCCTACGGGCAGGAGCTGAAGGTCGGCATCCCCAACGGCTCCATCCGGGAGAAGACCGCCCTGACTGACAATATCGAGCGCCTGTCCTTCGACAACCGCTATATGTACATCTATCTGGACCGCGCCTATGAGAAGAACGAGACGTTTACGTTCTCCTACCGCTGGGTGCAGGAGTATATGTACGGACTGGACGGCGGCGCGGTGCTCTACGATTACACCCCCGGATGGTTTGACGAGGCCAAGATGGGGGCCATGACCCTGACGTGGCACGACCCCGCCGGTCTGACCGGTGACTTCACCGAGGGGACAGTTTCCGGCGCGGACAGTGTGACGGTGGCGGATGGACTGACCATCACCGCCTCCGACCAGTCCTACGGCTACAAGATGAACGTGAAGGTGCGCTACACCGATTGGCCCACCACTCTGTCCCCGGAGAACAGCATCGGCAGCCAGCCCGACAATGACTATGACGACTGGTACGACGAGGGCGAGGACACAGGCATGGCCGCCCTGTTCCTGACGCTGATCATCACCATCTTTATCGTTTGGGTGGTGGTGCGGATCATTCGGGAGATAGCTGGCGGCTACGCCGGCGGCTTCGGCACGCGGTATGTGTTCGTCAACCACCTCTGGTACCCCGCCGGACGGGACGGCAAGCCCCGTCCCGGCAGCGTTGGCACCAAGAAACGGCCCCGCCCGCCCCGCAGCAGTAGCAGCGGCTTCGGCGGCGGCAGCCGCGGCGGTGGGTTTGGAGGCGGCGGCTTCGGCGGCGGCGGACACTGCGCCTGCGCCAGCAGCTGTGCCTGTGCCTGCGCCTGCGCCTGTGCCGGCGGCGGACGGGCAGGCTGCTCGGCCAAAAACCTCTACGGCGCGGTGCGGCTGGACAAGGCGCTTTCCGAAAAATTGGATACCTGAAACAGGAGAGACGGCGGCGCGCCGTCTCTCTTTTTCACAAAAAAGGAGCCGCCCTGCAAGCAGAGCGGCCCAAGCGGGTGGGATATTGGAAAGCTTCCTCTATCATCATACAGCACGCCTGTCCCCGTGTAAATAGGAGGTTTTGCCGGTTTTCCGCGACTTTTAGGGCAGCCTGTCGAATGTGTCTGAATGATAAACTCTTTATGAAGTTTTCACAAATTCTCTCAAAAGTGCTTTTCAAATGTATTGCGATTTGCTATAATGCACACAAGGATAAAGGGAACCCGCTCCCCGACCCTACCCTGTGTTTACCGCACTGACGAAAGGAGCAAGTATTATGAAGTTCACATTCGCCTGCAAGAAGATCTCCCTCAACGACTCCATCAAGGAATACGCGGAAAAGAAGATCAGTAAGCTGGACAAGTATTTTCCGGAGGAGGCAGACGCCTTTGTGACCTTTGCCGTGGAGAAGAAGAACCGCTGTGTGGTGGAGCTGACCATTCGCAGCACCAACGGCACGTTGTTCCGTGCGGAGACGGAGGATCCCGACGGCGATATGCGCGGCGCCATTGACGAGGCTGTCAGCTTCATCGACCGCCGTATCCGCAAGAACAAGACGCGGCTGGCCAAGAACCTGCGGCCCGACGCACTGGTCTCCTCCGTTCCTGCTGAGTTCGACGTAGTGGAGGACAACGACTTCGACATCATCCGCACCAAGCGCTTTGCCGTCAAGCCCATGAGCACCGACGAGGCCATTTTGCAGA
>ENA-OUQG01000798-OUQG01000798.1-human-gut-metagenome-genome-assembly--contig:-NODE-798-length-18390-cov-4.068994_pt1 | contig 18390 bp, 10 predicted proteins | sample MGYA00237943_ERZ548823 | MGnify/ENA primary metagenome ERZ548823 (study PRJEB26490, sample SAMN05194731) | human gut metagenome | biome: terrestrial biome; feature: human-associated habitat; material... | reverse complement strand
CTTCAATAAGTATCCGATTGTAAGTATTTGTTCAGGCACGGTAATGGAATTCTCGAAGAACCCGGAAACTATAAACTGCAAAAGGGTCTTGCCGGAGAAAAACAAAGAAATCATTGAGTTCGCTAAAAAGCGGAATCCGTTTAACCATCCATGTGTAATGTATAAAAAATCGGCAGTAGAGGCAGTAGGCTCGTATCAGCACTTTTATCTGCTGGAGGACTATTATCTGTGGATTCGAATGCTGATGGCTGGTTATGAGGGATACAATATTCAAGAGCCGCTGCTCTATATGAGAGCAGGTACAAGTATGTATAAACGAAGGGCGGGTCGGCGTTACGCAAAAACGCAGATAGAATTGTTCCGTTTCATGTGGAAGCAAGGATTCATAAATGCTTGGCAGTATGCTGAGAGTTGCATTATCCGAAGTAGTTCTGCGCTGTCACCGAACTGGCTGCGCAAGTATATGTATATAACTTTTCTGCGTAGCTAAGGGTGCACATATGAGAGTACTGGAACAACATACGGGAATGACGGCTCATCAGACACTTCTGCTTGAAATGCTGAAAGATATTGATATCGTCTGCAAAAGGCGCCGAATATCATATCAGCTTTTTGCAGGCACGGCATTAGGAGCAGTCAGACATCACGGCTTCATTCCATGGGATGATGATGTGGATATTATAATGTCTCGCAGTGAGTATGAGCGTTTTTTCAAGGAAGCGGCCAAAGATTTTGACGAGACTTTATATTTTGCCCAGCAGGAACACAGCGCTCATTGGCCAATGCCCTACTCCAAATTGCGGCGAAACAATACGACCTGCATAGAGAAGTATTATCCAAAGGATTTGAAGACGCACCAAGGCGTGTATGTCGATATCTTCCCGTGCGATAACCTCTCTGATTGCACTTTGATGCGGAAGATACAGTTTTGTGTATCAAAAATCATTATTGCAAAAAGCCTATATGCTCGTGGGTATGAAACCAATAGCGTGATTAAGAAGCTATTCATGCAGGTATGCCGCATGTTCCCGCTCAAAGGGCTCAAGGCAATTTGTATACGAAAAAAAGATCAGAAATCGCAGTTAGTCCATACATTTTTTGGCGCAGGGAGCAAATACGAGAAAAATATATTCCCGCGGGCATGGATTGAGCAGTCCGTTGAGATGCAGTTCGAGGATGGAGTATTTCCGGTATCTGCCTATTATGACGAGCTGCTGACGAAGCTGTACGGCGATTACCACGCGCTCCCAAATCCGGAGGACAGAAAGTGCAAAGAGCATGTCGCCATTCTGGATCTGGAGCACCCGTATGAAGCGCATCTGTCGGAACTTCATAATATGCAGTTCGACGTTCTTACAAGAAGCATTCGATAAATGCGATTCCGGATATTTTCGAGGAGATAATATGGTAGAACCGCGAGTACTTGTTGTTAGTCACAATGTTTTCAGTTCTTCTGGAAACATGGGGAAAACAATGATGCATATGTTGGCTGGAATCCCCCCAGATAATCTCGCACAATTGTACTTCCATCAGGAGATTCCGACTCGAAGATGCTGTCTGCACTATTTCAGAATGACGGACAGCAATATTCTGCATTCGCTGTTTACACGAAAAACAGAGTTCAGGGTCTTTGATGCATCAGACATTGATGAATCGGCGGTGCAGAGCAGAACCGACACAGGCTGGCTGGCGAAGGTATATCAGTTTTCCAGACGGCGTACATCATTCATCTATTTTTTGCGGGACACAATGTGGAGATTCGGCAAATGGAAAACCAAGGCGCTTTTGGAGTGGGTGCAGGCATTTGCCCCTAATGTCATTTTTTTAGCGGCCGGAGACTATGCGTTTCCCTATCGTATCGCCATCTGGCTGTCGGATTTCCTGCACATTCCGATTGTGATGTGGTGCGCAGATGATTTCTATATTGAGCCGCTGAATCATGGACCTTTTTTTCGTCGAATACAATGCCAACAGCTGGTGAAGCTGGCCCGAAAGGTCATTCATCGGGGCGGGACTATTGTTACGATCAGTGACATGATGCAAAGAGATTATGCACGCTTGTTTCAAGTTCCAACAAAAACGATCCGAATCTCAAGTGCAATTAACCATTACTCGCTGCCTGCTGATTTCCGGTCGGGTGTTGTTTATGTTGGGAATTTGGGAATCAATCGCATTGTACCGCTGACTGAACTGGGGCGTGCGCTCAGGGCAGCCGCAATAACTGGATTTGAGACAATCAATGTATACTCCGGTGAGCGGAATTCCACAATTCTTCAACAAATCAACAAGGGAAATGGATTGACTTATTGCGGATGTATTTCTGAGCGAGAGGTTGAGCGGCTCTTAGGGACAAGTAAGTTTATTATCTTTACTGAAGCCTTTGATAACAAATCAATTTGTCGTACTAAGTATTCCCTTTCTACAAAAATTGCAGAAAGCCTACGAAGCGGAGCATGCATTCTTGCGTATGGGCCATCTGAAATTGCAGCAATTGATTATTTGAGACGTTATCGTGCTGCATACATACTCGAAAAAGCAGAAGAACTTCCTAATGCAATACGGCATTTATGCGAAGAAGCCAATGAGTACAGTCATTATACACTATGCGCACAATCATTGGCCGAACAGTTTCATAGCGCTGAAGTTAATGAAGAATGTCTAAGAGATATTTTCGTGGAAGCAATTAGTAATTATAAAACTGCGGAGGTCAAGGAATGCAAGACGACAAAGTGACAAGCAAACAAAACAAAATCCGAATACGCCAAAGGAATGCAGGGATGACATATCGAAAATGGATATCAGTATTTTTGTGCGTCATATTCGTGTGTGGCCTGTTGGCCGGGTGCGGCAATGACAAAGTGCAAGAAGAACAGAATGATAATGTTTCTGCAAATACGATTCCAGAAGATGTAGTCGTTCATACGGACTACGGTGATCTGCATTATCCGGATCGTTGGCAGGAGTATGTTACCATTCGCCAGGAGCAGAACGGCAACACGATTGCGGTTACCTTTGAAACCAAGAGCGGAGAAGAAACCTATGAATTGTTCAAGGTTTTAATTGGTGATGACAGCAGTGAGGTTGTCGGCAGCCTGACGGACGACACGGGAACCCAGCGAAATGTTTATCTACATGTTGAGGAACTGCCTGCCGATTCTGGCTTGGAAGAGACAGAGCAGACCCGCTTCTACGCAATGCAAGAGGACTTAAATTATCTGATCGATCATTTAAGCTGAATGTAATTACAATAGGAGGAGAACTGTTATGACAAGTAGACTGGTGAAACGACATTTGTCTTTGTGCCTTGTTCTTGTGATGCTGCTGACAGCTATGCTGCCGGTCAGCGTCTTCGCGGCGGGCTCAAACGATGAAGGCTCTGCTGCTTCCGGGGGGAACGCAGCTGCAACTACGATGATTTCAGACTATGCAACATTCCTTTCCTGTTTCAAGGTTCTGGAAGGCTATGCCCAGACCTATGCGGAAGAAAATGCCGGTGAGGATGCCAATGCGCTGATCATCAACTATATCCGTACAGGCGTGGAGCGGTACACCTCCGGCACTTGGGAAATGGTCTGCGGCAAGGAGAATACTGCCTTTACCGCCTATGTTTCCGAGCAGGATACCGCGAACAATACCTCGGCTTCTGCACTGAAGAACTTGGGCAACTTCACATTGCCCAATGGCAATAAAGTTGACCTTGGCCATGTGTTTGGCGCAATGGATGTGGCCAACTATGCCAAGGCGCAGGGGATGACTGCGGCTGTTGTGCAGGCACGTGCCGATATGGGCAGCTGGGCCGGTGACATCGCGGACCTGATGTTCTGCGCCGAAAATGTGGACATCCCCGATAAGGTGGATACCACGGAGACGGACGTTGACATTCTGGCTGCCAACATTCGTACAAAATACCTCGGTGTAGATTACGGCACACTCAACAGTGTGGGTCACTCCTTCACTGATACGGACCTCTATGGCGACATGGATGCGTTCTATCTCACAACGGAGATGAACCGCGGCGGTGTGGCGTTGAGCACGATCATTGAGAACTACTTTACCGCAGGGCTTACAGACGCAAGCCGCGCTTCCTACTTCCTGACCAACCGTCTGGGCGGCATGGTCACCAAAGACGGTATCCGGAGCAAGGTTCTGAGCACCTATACCGGGAATACCCTGATCGGTGCGCTGGAGAGCTCGTACTCGCTGACAGATCTGCCCAATTGCGAGACGCTGCGCAAGGCCTGCTGCTATGCATTTGCGGATTATCTGTTTGATCTGGCTGGCGATCCCAACGGCACGGATCCCGTTGATCCCGACCCGGTCGATCCGGATCCTAAGCCCGAGCCGAAGCCGGATAATGCCTACTATTCTGTGTTTTCTTCGGACACGACGACGGTCGCGCCCGGTGTGACGCAGACGATCAACTATGCACTGACCAAGGACGACAAGCAGATCGTCTACTACATTGCCACGGCGGATATCGCCCGGGAGGATGTGAGCATCCACGCCAATTATCACGACAACGATCCGAGCCAGGGCTGGGCAATGTCCCGCGTGTCCGATCAGATGGCGGCGGCTCAGAAGCGGCATTCCGATCCGTCCGATGCGGCAAACTACGTCGAGCACTACAATGCAGTGGTCGGTGTCAACGCTGACTTCTACAACATGACCACCGGTGCCCCCAGCGGCGCTCTGGTTATGGATGGTGTCGAGTATCATGGCGGCACCTCCAAAAACTTCTTTGCGATCCTGAAAGACGGGACTGCCATGATCGGCGGGCCCAGCGATTACGCAGCTTATCAGGATCAGATCCAGGAGGCTGTCGGTGGCAGCGTTTATCTGGTCAAGGATGGGAAGCCTGTCGTGACCAGTGCGGCGGACTATTATAACAGCCGTCATTCCCGCACTTGTGTGGGTATCACTGCTGAGGGCAAGGTCGTCATGATGGTGCTGGACGGCCGTCAGGAACCCTTCTCCGCTGGCGGCACTGCTGAAGAACTGGCACAGATCATGCTGGACGCAGGCTGTGTGACCGCAATCAATCTGGATGGCGGCGGTTCCACTACCTTCGTAGCGAAGCAGGAAGGCAGCAATACGCTCACGGTTGTGAACCGTCCTTCGGATGGTTATGAGCGTTCCGTTAGTTCCTCTCTGATGGTGGTCTCCACGGCCCCTGTCTCTACGGAGTTTGATCATGCCCTGATCACCTCTGCTTACGATTACTTGACGAGCGGCGCCGCGGTTCGTCTGGTTGCTTCCGGTGTCAGTGTGTCCGGCAGCGCTGCGGAACTCCCTGCCAATCTTACATGGAAGTCCGCAGATGAAACCATCGGTACCGTCTCTGAAGATGGTGTTTTCACCGCCGTCAAGAAAGGCAGCGTGGAAATTCAGCTCCTGTCCGGTGACACGGTGATCGGCAGCAAGACGCTTACCGTGGTCGAGCCGAATGGACTGAAATTTTCCAAGACAAGCATCAACGCCATCTACGGGGATTCGGTGCGCCTTCCCCTGATCGCAACCTATAATGAGAATCCCGTCGCTGTATGCGCGGGCGATATCACATTTGAACTGAGCAACAGCGCAGCAGGTACTGTGGAAGCTGCGAACAATGGCTTTGCCTTTACTGGCAGCGAGGGATCCGGTCTGCGCAACGTTACCATTACGGCTATGATCACGCGGGACTATTCCATCAGTGCCACGATCAAGGTCGCCATGTACAGTGCCAATCAGGCGATTTTCGACTTTGACAACGCCACAGGCGGCGACAGAACCTTCGCATGGACAAGAGAAGTCTCCAACGCGGAATATCTCCCCGGCGGCGACGGCGAGACAGACCGCTATCATGTGATCGATCCCAGCCAGCCCATGAACGTCACCTATGTCTTCGGACTGGATATGATGACGATCAAGATGCCTGAAAAGCTGGAGCCGCTTCTGTCCATGGTTGCTGGCGGCGATATTTCCGGCATCACGGCCTGGGATCTGCTGCTCCAGCTGGCAGAGCGTGTCAGCCCGAAGACTGAGGTGACGGTGAAGTTCCAGTTCGACCAGAATGTCGATGTGGACATTTCCAACCTGACGGTGTCGAATGATTATTTCCGTCTGACGTCCGCATCCATGGACGAGAATAATCTGCTCACGGTGAAGTGCAATTTCATCAAGCAGAGCCAGGCCATTGATCCTGAAACGGCCAACCCCATCTGCATTCTCAGTGGTGTAAAGATGACCGCTAAGAACGGCGCGAATCAGACGCTGACAATTACGAACGCTGGTTCGATCGGCTATGATATCTATCTTGGCGCAAACGCGCTCTACAGCATGGCCAAGCAGACCTCTTTCCAAGAGCAATATGGTATTTATCCCTATGAGGAGCCGGAAAATGTCACACATCCCAAGGGCGGCCATTTTTACTGCGAATCGTATCAGAAATTTACGGATAAGTTCATTCTGGATGGCACAGTCTGGTCCGGCTGGAAGCAGATCAACGGCGCAACCTACTACTTTGTGGATAACGTCGCTGTGAAGGGCGTTCACAAGGTCCCTGGTCTCAACGATGAAAGCAACGAGTATTTCTACCAGTTCAATGAGACGACCGGTGCTTGCGAGGGTAAGGTCACAGGCCTGTTCGAACTTGACGGCGCACGGTATTACGCCATCAACGGTGTGGCCAAGTCTGGCTGGTGGAACCTGACGGATGCAGATGGTGAGAACAGCTATTATTACTTTGATAAAGAGACATTCAAAGGACTGAATGGCCCGAGTAGAGCATTCTTCGAGAATGTGACGTACACGTTTGATAACGGAAAGCTGTTGAAGGGAGAATGGCTGACAACCGATCAAGGAACCAAGTATTATTATGGGCCGACATTCGTACAGGGAAAATGGTATACGGTTGAAGGCGAAAAGTACTATTTCGACCCGCAGGGCTATCGTTATACAGGGCTTAGATATGTGAAAGAAAGCTACAATCACGATGATCATATCTACTGGTATGACTTTGGCGAAGATGGGATTTGCCACGGCGTATATCAGCACACAGGCCTCTTCTATCTTAACGGAAATACGTACTACACCATCGACGGAATGGTCTGCTTTGGCCTGTATTTAGCGGAAGATGGATACTACTACTATTTTGGAAGTGGCAATTATACCGCTGTTAAGAACACCCGTCACTGGGTATCCTTCCCGAATGACACTGGTCTTGCACAGGCGTTCTACGATTTTGACGAAAACGGCAGGATGATTATTGATAATCCGGATCCGAGCAAAAACGGCATTGTCAACGAAGACGGTACGCTCTATTACTACGTGAATGGTGTCAGGAACTATGCCGGTCTGATTCAAATTGACGGTGACTACTATTACGTGAACAGTTCCTGCAAAGTAGTCACGAGTCAGCGTTACTGGGTATCTAAGACCAATGATCTGCTTCCTGCCACCTTCTATAACTTCGATGCAGACGGCAAGATGACTGATGCACCCATTCCGACGCCTGACCCCGATCCTAATCCCAATCCTGATCCCGAGGTGAAGAACGGCATCGTCAGCGAGGACGGCGAGCTGTATTACTATGTCAATGGTGTCAAGACCTACGCTGGTCTGATTCAGATCGACGGCGATTATTACTATGTGAACAGTTCTTGCAAGGTTGTTACCAACCAGCGCTATTGGATCAGCAAAACCAACGATTTGCTGCCCGCCACCTTCTATACCTTTGGTGCAGACGGCAAGATGACCGATGCACCCATTCCGACGCCGGATCCCGATCCAGTCGATCCTGCAAAGAACGGTATCGTCAGCGAGGACGGCGAGTTGTATTACTATGTGGACGGCGTCAAGACCTATGCTGGCCTGATCCAGATCGACGGCGATTACTACTATGTGAACAGCTCCTGCAAGGTCATCACGAACCAGCGCTATTGGATCAGCAAAACCAACGACCTGCTGCCCGCCACCTTCTATACCTTTGGTGCAGACGGCAAGATGGTCAAATAACCAAAAGACCCATGGGGTATGGTGATTTTAGCGCCATACCCCATGGAAGATACGAATACGAAAAGGAGTACGTATTGCTTGATCTTGTATTTATCTGGCTGAAGGAGCATTCACTGATCGTGCTCCTGCTTCTGGGAACTATCTTCAATGTGTTCTGGCTGTACAGGATGCGGCGGCAACTCCAAATGAAATGGTACGCCGTGATAGCATTCTCGGTGCTGCATACGGTATGTGGTGTTTTGAGTGTAAAAGCATTTGCGTTTCTGGAAACCGGAGATGCTGGCAACATGAGCTTATTCGGCGGAGTGTTCTTTATGCCAGTGCTTTATTTCATCAGCGCAAAGGTTTCAAAACGCAATATCAAAGCCGTTTTTGATATTTTTACGATTTGCATGATCTTCACGGTGATGTGCGCTCGGATCAACTGCATCGTCTCTGGATGCTGCGCTGGCTTAGTCATACCGGGAACGCACGTTCACTTCCCAACAAGGGAACTCGAGATCCTCTATTATATTGTGATGCTGATTCTGCTCATCCCCAGAGTGAAAAAGAGCAAGAACCCCGGCAGTATTTACCCACTTTATATGGCATCCTATGGAGCGTTCCGCTTCATTGATGAATTCTTTCGGACGTCCTCTACGGGGATGCTATTCCACCTTTCTCATGTCTGGGCAGCCATCGCATTTGCGGCGGGACTCAGCATTTACATAGAAATAAACGCCAGAAATCATCAAAGAAAGAAGGTAATAAAGAAATGAAAAGCACATTGAAGCGATTCCTTTCGCTTGTGCTCTGCATGTTCATGGCCATGGTACTGCTTCCAAATGTGACCATGACAGCGTTTGCAGCAACCAGTGGTACAGTGACAGGCTTAGCTGACGAGAACATCGGCCTGAGCTTTACAGGCGACGCAGATAATGCTTGGTCGGCCAATGGTACGAGCATTACCGGCGCAGCTACCAGCACGGGTGGAGCATGCGGCAATCCATCCTATGATTCCACACTGACAATTACAAATAAGAAGTCGACAACAGCAACCCTTTCCTTTGACTACTCTATTGAGCAGAACAGCGGCACCATTCAGGTGGATGGTGCAGCGGTTTCTTCGGGTGCCAGTTTTACCAAGGAACTGGCGGCAAACGAGAGCGTTAAAGTATACATCAAGTCTGGCAGCACCAGTGCTGCCACTAAGATCACCCTTACCAACGTGGTTCTGGTAAGCGATGTCAATGCAACTGCGACTTTCGTGCCTGCTGAAAACGGCACTTATACAGTAGACGGAAAACTCATTACCGAGGAATATAGCAACAAGCAAAGCTCCATGACTGCTTATCAGGTAGTGGCGACCCCGGCGGATGGTTATCAGTTCATGGGCTGGTATAACCTGACCACAGGCAAATGCATCGCGACTGCGGCAACCACCGCCCTGAATATCGAAAGTGACTGCACCGTTACGGCGAAGTTTGTGAGCAAGTCTCTGGCGCTTTTTGAGACTGGCGGTCAGCGGTTTGCAGACCTGAATGAAGCGGTTGCTTACGCACAGGCAAACGGTCAGTCCAAGATTACCTTGGCTGCGGATGGCTCCATCAGCGGCAGCTACACCATTCCGGCTGGAATTACACTTCTGATTCCGTTCGACGCGGCAGGGACACTGTATACGGATGCTCCTGCGGCGATTCGGACGACTCCCGCGTCTAAGCCTTTCCGGACGCTGACGATGAGCGAAGGCACGTCCATTACCGTCAATGGCGCGATCAGTTTGGGCGGCAGATATTTTGCAGCTGGCGGCGGTCAGCAGGGACGTCCCGTTGGCGATTACGGCTATATCAAAATGGCGGATAACAGCTCCATCACGGTAAAGAACGGCGGCAAGCTCTATGCATGGGGCTTTATCTCCGGCAGCGGCTCTGTTCTGGCGGAATCCGGCGCTACGGTGTACGAATTCTATCAGATTGCAGACTTCCGCGGCGGCAGCGCATCTTCCGCCATGGGCCATGGGGTGTTCCCATTTTCGCAGTACTTCGTACAAAACATCGAAGTTCCCTTGACGCTGAATGCCGGTGCCAACGAACAGGTTTACAGCGGCGTTTATGCATCGAGCACCACATTTACTACTGCTATTAATTTCATTGGCGACACCGGTATGTTCAAAGTGGAATCCGGTAGCTTTACTAAGGATTACGATGAAAAGACGGATCGTCTTGTATTCACAGTAAACGGCAAGGCGGCATTGAACACGTTGGCGCTAACGCTTGCAGGCATGGATGTCGACTCTGCAAGCTACGTATTGCCCATCACCAACAACATTACCATCAATATCCAGTCCGGCAATGTGACCATCAATCAGGATGCAGCTCTGTTGGCGGGCGTTGAGGTCAATATTGCCGAGGGCGCTGGCCTAACGGTTGCAAACGGCAAGAGCATCTACATCTATGACCGTGACGAGTGGGTCACCCAAAACTTTGTTACCGGAGGCAAGTTCAAAGCGGTGCTAAATGCCCCCGGAAAGCATTATAACCGCACAGAAGCAAACCTTATCGATGCGAAGGTGGACGTCAACGGTACGCTGACCGCCATCGGCGGCATCTACACCACCGCCAGCGGTGCGGACATCTGCTCCAGCAACGGCACCGGTGTCTATAACCAGCAGGGTACCCCCGGCACGGAGACCAAGACGTATCAGTACACGCAGAGCGGTTCCGACGTGACGGCACATGAGATCCCCATCACCGCCGCCAAGCTGCACAACGCCGACGGCAGCTATGCCGACACGAAAGGCAAGAACTCGGGTACTACATTCTATTATTCAAACGGTGTGTGGGGAACTGCCAAGCCCTGCGATCATAAAAATACCGAAATCCGCAACGCGAAGGACGCAACCTGCACCAAGGATGGCTACACCGGCGACACCTACTGCAAGGATTGCGGCAAGAAAATAGGCACCGGCACGGCTATTCTCGCCAAGGGACATACCGAGGTCATCGACGAAGCTGTTGCAGCTACCTGCACCACACCCGGCAAGACCGAAGGCGCGCACTGCTCTGTCTGCGGAACGGTTATCAAAGCGCAGGAAGAGATTTCCGCCAAGGGCCACAGATGGAATGAGGGCGAGATCACGACCGCCCCTACCTGTGAGAACGCCGGTGTCAAGACCTACACCTGCACAGTTTGCAATGCAACCAAGACCGAAGCAATCGACGCAACCGGGCATACCCCTGTTGAAGTTGCGGAACAGCCCGCTACCTGCACCGAGGCTGGCCATAAAGCCGGTACGAAGTGCTCCGTTTGTAAGGCAATCCTCTCCGGTATGGAAGAAATCCCTGCGACCGGCCACACAGAAGTAATCGATGCAGCAAAGGCTCCGACCTGCACGAAGACTGGTCTGACCGAGGGCAAGCACTGCTCCGTCTGCAACGAAGTCCTTGTTGCGCAGGAAGTGATCCCCGCCAAGGGACATACCGAGGTCATTGATCCGGCAGTTGAGCCGACCTGCACCGAACCCGGCAAGACCGAGGGCAAGCACTGCTCTGTCTGCAACGAAATCCTCGTTGCGCAGGAAGTGATCCCCGCCAAGGGACATACCGAGGTCATTGACGCAGCAAAGGCTCCGACCTGCACCGAGCCTGGCCTGACGGAAGGCAAGCATTGCTCTGTTTGCAACGAAGTTATTGTTAAACAGGAAGTGATCCCGGCTACCGGTCACAACCCGGAGATTCGCAATGCGGTCGAAGCAACGCTTACAACACCCGGTTACACCGGCGATACGTATTGCACGGTTTGTAATGAGCTTATCGCAAAAGGCGAAGTGATCCCGTGCCCGACCGGCTGGCTTGAGAGCGAGCAGGGCAGACAGTACTACAAGGACGGCGAACTGCAGAAGACCGGTTGGACCGTCATTGACGGCAATACCTACTATCTGGACACCGAAACCGGATATGCGGCTACCGGAATCACGACACTGGTCCCCGATGGAGCAACGGAAAAAGCCCGCTGCGTCTTTGATGCGGAAGGCGTATTCCAGAGCGACGTTACCGGTGTTTACAGCGTCGGAGCGGACACCTATTGGCTCAACAGCGGCATCATCGAAGAAGAAGCCGGCCTGAAGCGCGTTGTCAAGGAGAACGGCGAGGTCAACTATTATTACTTCGCGGTTCAGAAGAATCTGGAGGAGCGTGAGGGCCTGACCCTCTCGGCGGCGGTGAAGAGCACTGTGCTGAACGGCAAGGATTGCTGGCTCCACAAGACCAATGGCCTTGCGCTTCCTGAATGGGGCTACTACTTCGATGAGAACGGTGTCATTCTGCACGACGAGGACACCGGCAAGAACGGAATCCTGAAGGCTGGCGAAGATCTCTTCTACTATGTCGACGGCATCAAGGCTCCTGCAGGTATGATCAAGATCGGTGACGATTACTACTATGCCAACAGCAAGGGCCAGCTGATCGTGAACCAGACCTACTACTGCTCCAGAATGAACGGTCTGATGGAGGAAGGAACCTATGCCTTTGACGCAAAGGGCAAGCTCATTCCGGGTGCTACGGACAAGAATGGCATCGTGAAGGACGATGACGGCGTGCTTCGTTACTATGTCAACGGCAAGGTAACCTATGTTGGCCTGATTGAAATTGACGGTGATTTCTACTATGTCCGCAGCAGCGGTGAGGTCGTGAACGATTGTGTGTACTACATTTCCTGGACGCATGGTCTGAAGGAAGCCGGCTACTACACGTTCGATGAGAACGGAAAGCTGACCGGCACTCCGAAGAATGGCATCGTCGAGGAAGATGGTGTTCTGCATTACTATGTCAACGGAACACTGACCTATGCGGGCCTCATCAAAATTGGCGATGATTATTACTATGTGAATTCCAAGTGCGAAGTGGTACGCGATTGTGATTACTACATTTCCTGGACGCATGACCTGATGCCCCAGGGCAGATATCACTTCGACGCAGATGGCAAGCTGACAGGCAGCGTCGCACCTCTGAAAAACGGGATCTACGAGGAAGACGGAAGCCTGTACTTCTACAGGAACGGTGAACGTACCTATGCCGGTCTGATCCAGATCGACGGCGACTACTACTATGTGCGTTCCACCTGTGAGGTCGTCCATGACCGCAGCTACTATGTGTACTGGACGCACGGCCTGATGCCGGAGGGATATTACAACTTTGACAGTGCTGGCCGGATGATTCTGGACAGCGAAACCGAGTAAATACACTGGAACCGCCGGGGCGCACCTTGGCGCCTCGGCGGTTCTCTTTTATCACACAACATCGGAGATGAGAAGGATGAAAGTGCTGTTTGTCAATTTGGTATATGGGACTGGAAGCACTGGAAAAATCATCGCTGATATCATGAACCTGCTGAAAAAGTATGGCAATGATGTAAAGACTTTATACGGTACGGGAGCATGCTCCGACAATGCGGACACAGTGAAGGTGTCTGGAAAGCTGGAGTATTACTTTCACAATGCAGTATCACGATTCACAGACCATGCGGGACTATATTCCTGGGCGGCGACCAGAAAGATGATCCGAGAAATCAGAGCGTTTCAGCCTGATCTGATCCATCTGCACACGCTGCACGGCTTCTATGTGAATTACGAGATGCTGTTCCGCTTTTTGAAGGAAGCGAATATTCCCGTCGTTTGGACTTTGCATGATTGCTGGACTTTTACCGGCCATTGCACACATTTCTCGCAAGTCAAGTGTATGCAATGGCAGACCGAGTGCCGGGACTGCAAATTGCTGTACCGGTATCCGCAATGCTATTGGAAAGGCGATGTAAGGCATAACTTCCTTCGCAAAAAGAATGCCTTTACCGGTGTAAAAAGTCTGACCATCACAACGCCCTCGCAATGGCTTGCGGATCAGGTTTCACAGTCGTTCCTACAGAACTATCCGAGAACCGTTATTCCCAACGGGATTGACCGCACGATTTTCCGCCCACAGTCCAGCAGCTTGCGTGAAAAGTATCATCTGGAAGATAAGAAAATCGTCCTCGGGGTAGCCAATGCATGGAATGCACGCAAGGGATTGCCAGACTTGTTGACGCTTGCTGGCCGCCTCGGCTCTGACTATCAGGTGGTTTTGATTGGCCTAATCGAAAAGCAACTGCCGAATATTCCTTCCAATGTGCTTGGGCTTTTACGCACGGCAAATCAAATCGAATTGGCGCAATGGTACTCTACCGCAGATGTGTTTGTGAACCCTACCTATGAGGAAACCTTTGGCCTGACTACGGTAGAGGCCCAGGCATGCGGAACGCCAGTGGTGGTATACGAAACGGACGGTTGTCCTGAAACGGTAGCACCGGGAAATGGACGCTTGATTCCGCAGGGCGATATGCAGGCACTGGAGAATGCCGTGAGAGACGTGGCAGACAGCAACTGGCGTGCGGACCCTAAAAAAATGGTGCGTTTTGACAAGGACACGGTGTATCAAGGCTATGTCAAACTCTATGAAAATGTTTTGTCTACTTTGGGAAAAGGGCGTGTGATGGCCACATGAGAATTCTTTTTTGCAGTAACTACTTTACGCATCATCAGATCCCCCTATCCGATGCCCTCTATGAATTGACAAATCACAACTATTGCTTCGTGGCACATAAAGAGATGGATGCAGAGCGAAAGGACCTCGGATGGGGAAATGATTTGGTGCGTCCATATACCTGTTCGGCATCAGACCAGGAGGTTCAGAAGCAATTAAATGATCTGGATGTTTTGATAGCAGGTTCCTTTCCAGAGCGTCAGACAAAGGAATACGGCAAAAAGGCCAAATTGTTTTTCCGATATTCCGAGCGACCGCTGAAAGCTGGAAATCCTGTTTTGAAATATATACCGCGATTTCTCAAGTGGCATTATTACAATCCACCTTGGCGGAAGACATATATGCTCTGCGCCAGTGCCTATACCGCGGGGGATTATGCAAAATTCGGCCTTTTCCATAATCGGTGCTACAAATGGGGTTACTTTCCGGAGACGATCCGGTATCCCAGCATTGATGACTTGATTGACCGCAAAGCAAAAGCAACCATTTTGTGGTGTGGACGCTTTCTGGACTGGAAGCATCCGGACGATGTGATTGAGGTTGCAAAGAGACTCCATGAGGCAGGATGCTGCTTCAAAATCGAGATGATCGGTACCGGTGAGATGGAGCGGCAGCTCAAGCAACAGGCTTCGGAAGCTGGACTTCTGGATGAAAATGTACGGTTTCTTGGGGCCATGTCTCCGGAAGCCGTGCGTCGTCATATGGAAAGCGCAGGCATCTACTTATTCACAAGTGACCGCCAAGAGGGCTGGGGCGCTGTGTTAAACGAGGCCATGAACAGCGGCTGTGCGGTGGTTGCCAGCGATGCAGCAGGGGCAACACCTTACCTCGTAAATGACGGCGTGAATGGAAGCGTTTATCACTCCGGCAATATTCAGGAGCTTTATGAAAAGGTACGACGGCTTCTTGAAAATACGACTATGCAGTATAGCTTTGGAAAAGCGGCGTACCTGACGATTACAGAATTGTGGAATGCAGAGGTTGCCGCAAAGCGATTTTTGCAGCTATCGCAGGCACTTTTGAACGGCACAGACGCTTCCGGCTTGTTTGCGAACGGTCCATGCAGCCTCGCAAAGCCGCTGCGGGAGGACTGGTATCAAAGATGAAGTTGAAGACTATCAAAAAACGAATTGTGATTTACCTTGTCAATCATGTCTTGGCCGGAACACGTTTTTTCCCCGCAAAGAGGAGCCTTCTTCGTTCCATCGGCTATGAGATCGGAGAAAATACCAAAATTGTCGGGCCGATTCATAATACAGGGACGCTCCGCATTGGTGCGAATTGTTGGATTGGATGCAATCTCACTGTCCATGGAAATGGGACAGTGACGATTGGAGATAACTGCGATATTGCTCCGGATGTCACCTTCCTGACAGGTGGACACCAGATGGGCGACCATAGCAGGCGGGCTGGAAAAGGCGAATCCTATCATATTACAGTAGGCAGCGGCGTATGGATCGGTGGTCGGGTTACGCTCCTATTGAATACGAGCATTGGGGATGGAAGTATGATCGCAGCCTGTGCCTGTGTTCCTAAAGATGTGCCGGCGGATACGATGGTGGCCGGTGTCCCAGCCAAAGTGATGAAGGAGCTTGAAGATTTTGCTGCAGTCGCTCAGAAAGAATAAAGTCGTTAAAAATGCCGGATGGATCATCGGTGGCAAAGTGGCGAACAAGCTGCTGGCCTTTGTCGTTGGTATTTTTGCGGCGCGCTATCTTGGCCCAAGCAATTACGGCCTGATCAATTACGCGGCGGCATATGCGGCATTCTTTGCCTCGCTCTGTACGCTTGGCATTAACAGCGTGATCGTTAAGAACTTTGTGGATCATCCGGATCAGCAGGGCGAAACAATTGGAACGACCCTGCTGCTGCGGGCGATCTCAAGTCTGCTGTCTGCGCTGGCAATCATCGGCATTGTCAGTGTTGTGGACAGAGGGGAACGTCTCACCATTGTGGTTGTGGCGCTGTACAGCATTGGCCTCATTTTTCAGGTGTTTGATACCCTCAACTACTGGTTTCAGGCCAGGCTCCAGTCCAAGTATTCCGCCATTGCCGAACTCGTCTCGTATGCGGCAATGTCTGTGTACAAAATTATTTTGCTTGCGCTTGGGAAAAGCGTGGAATGGTTCGCCGTTGCAAGCGCATTGGATTACATCGTACTTGCGGTGTTTTTGCTGATTGCTTATTTCAAAAATGGCGGAACAAGATTCCGTTACTCTCTGGAAAAAGCAAAGGAGCTTCTGCAAAGCAGCGGCAGCTTTATCATAGCCGGGCTGATGGTCTCCATCTATGCTTGTACAGATAAGCTGATGCTCAAGCAGATGCTTGGCGCAGATGCCGTCGGACATTATTCACTTGCTTCGACGGTCAGCGTTTCATGGGCCTTTATTCTCTCAGCAATCATTGATTCCCTTTATCCGGAGATCGTGCAGAGTTTTCAGAAAGACCGCCTGCGCTATGAGCGGAAGAACCGGCAGCTCTACGCAATTGTTTTTTATGTGTCCCTGTTCGTATCCGCAATGATCTGCCTTGTCGCAAAGCCTTTTATTTTGATTCTCTATGGAGAAAACTATCTGCCGGCAGTCGGGCCTCTGCGCATCGTGGTTTGGTACACAGCGTTTTCCTACCTTGGTGTTGCCAGAAATGCATGGATGGTATGTGAAAACAGGCAGAAATATCTGAAATACCTGTATGTCAGTGCGGCTGCACTTAATGTTGTGCTGAACCTTGCGCTGATCCCATCGTGGGGAGCATCTGGAGCCGCTGCGGCCTCGCTAATCACCCAGGCTTCGACAACAGTGATTCTTCCCGCAATAATAAGGCCTTTGAGACCAAACTGTAGACTGATGCTTGATGCAGTACTTTTTCGCGGGATTTTTCCAAAAAAGAATGAAAGCACAGCAAGGAGAAATTGGAGATGAGTGTTCTTTTCGGCAAAAGAACAAATGCCGCTAATACAATAACTATTGTGGGGCTGTTCCTCTTTTCGGTCGGTGCCTTCAATCTTCCTGGTCAAATTTTCTTCGCATTGACTCTTTACTTTTTTATATGGAAATCGAAAACCATTGTCATTGAAAAGCATGATGTTATTCTCTTGCTTTTTTCGACATCCTATTTTGTTATTTATACTTTTAACTTTGGATTTGCGGTAAAAAGTCTAATCATATATCTTTGGGGACCTTGGGCAGCCTACTTGTTCGGAAAGTGGTTTGTTTTATCTGATAATAGCGACCGTTCGTTTCAAGAAATGACGAATACGCTAACATTTGGTTTCTTTCTGCACGGCGTTTTGAATCTGCTCGCATATCTTAAATCAGACTACTATGCGCAATATGCTTATCAAAGAGTGTCCGTCGATTTTTGGCGTGGTGACATGGTTTCAGTTATCTCTACGGGGTTTATGTTCACATTTGCGGTTGCTCTTTCAACTTCAATCCTGTTCTCCCATTGCGGGGTTCGAAAAAAGCTTATAGCGCTGGCGGTTCTATTGATGAGTACGTTTGAAGCATCGTTCTTTGCCTATCGAACGATGATATTCATTGTTTTAATTCTTGTTGCTTTTAACCTACTTCGTTGGCTTCATGACTCATCTGTGCGAATCAGCAGAAAAGCTTTGCTCATTGGGCTTGCCGCGCTCTTTTTTGTTGCGATATTTGCAATTGTGTTCCTGAATGCTTTCGGAATTCAAGATGAATTGCTGTCTTTGAAAATTGTACGGCGACTGCTATACGGTGACAAATCTTCGAGGTTTAAAACATGGACCTCATATTTGTTTTCGGGGGATTGGCTTCGTTATCCCTTTGGAGGCCAGAAGAGTGAATTCGCATATCACGGAGAGTGGGTACAC
>ENA-OUQG01000794-OUQG01000794.1-human-gut-metagenome-genome-assembly--contig:-NODE-794-length-18445-cov-2.579445_pt1 | contig 18445 bp, 17 predicted proteins | sample MGYA00237943_ERZ548823 | MGnify/ENA primary metagenome ERZ548823 (study PRJEB26490, sample SAMN05194731) | human gut metagenome | biome: terrestrial biome; feature: human-associated habitat; material... | reverse complement strand
GTCAACGTCCTTGGAGGGATCGAGCGCTGCGGCGACGGCGTTCTCGTCAAGGCCGGCGGGCAGCGGGCGGAACATCAGACAGCCATGAACAGCCGAATCGGCATTGATGTCCTCGATAGCCGTCAACAGCTCGTCCTGCGAAACATCGGCAGAAAGCAAAACGCGACGAGCCTCAATCCCCACTTTTTCGCAGCGCTTGAGCGCACCGCGCTCGTAGGATAGGTCGTCCTCGCGTTCACCTACACGCACAATAGCCAACGTCGGAACAACGCCCCGCTCGCGCAGGGCTGCGCAGCGAGCAGCAAGTTCCTCAGTCAAAGCGCGAGCAACGGGAGCACCCTTCAGCAGTTCAGCCATGGCTATCCTCTCTTCCTTGCAGCGTCGGAGGCGCGGCGCGCCAGCGCCTCGGCGCGCGGCAACCATGTGTCGAGCAGCTCATCACACGCCGTCTCGAGCTCCTCGGCGCGTGCACGATCCTTCATAGACGTGGTGTTCGCAAAGAGCGTCAAGCTCGCGCCCTGCATGGCGGCGCGGCAGAATACGGCGCCGCACGCCACATCGGACAGCAGCTGACGCGAACCCTTGTCCGCCATGTCCTCGAGCAGCGCCAGCGCACGCCCGCAGGCATCCATAATGCGATACGGCGGCAGAGCGGCCACATGCAGCGCATCCTGAATCGCGGTCGCTCGAGCCGGATCGTCACGCGGAATACCGTACGCCGCGGACACCTGCCCGTAGGCACGAACGTCCTCGGCAACCAGACCCACAAGTTCCTGCGCCAACTCATCCGCCTGGGCAAATGCGTGTGTCAGATCGTCCGCGCGATCGGCAAGCGCGGGGTTTGTCGCCCCATAGCGGGCAACCATTCCGCAAAGCGAGGCGCCCAGCGCGCCCACAAAAGCGCTCGCGCTGCCACCACCGGGAACCGGCTCGCGCGCGGCCAGCGCCTCGGCAAAACCGCGACAGGTTTTATCCATCATCTCTTGGCTCATACGCACACGCACCTTCAAGTCATATATATCGGTCGGGCGGCCGACGCCGGCCGACCGCATCGATCACGTAATGGTGCTAAGTCTAGCCCATAAGTACGCGAGCGTCAGCGCACCTGGCCATCGCGGATTTCTATGGCACACGATAGGCCATGCCAACGCAAACATGGGACACATGGCCCACCTTTCGAGACTCCCGAGCAGCACAAGCTGGGGCATATCTATAAGTAAGGAACCCGTTGGGGAACGGCCGCGCAACGGCCACAAGCGATGAACGGAGGCATAAGTCGCACAGTACACAGAGACATCCGCCGCCAGCGCAATCAGTACCCCAACAGCATGCGGCGCCGTGATGTCATCAGCAGACAAGGAGGACGCCACCATGAAGAAAAAGGCCCTATCGATCCTTTCCCTTTGCATCGCCCTCTTTGCCGCACTCGCCCTTGTCGGCTGCGGCGGGAACGCATCGGGCGGGGGCGGCAGCGCCGCTAAGAGCGAGAGTAAGGAAAAGGCCCCCGTTGACAAGAAGACTGACTTCATTTGGTTTAAGGTCGAGATGCCCGAGGGCGCTGGCGTAAGCGACTCCGCTGGCAAGAATGCCGACAAGGTCCAGCTCACCTTCCCCGAGAACGAGAACACCACGGTCGACCGTTTCATCCCCGTTTGGCAAGAGAAGATGACGGCCGAAGAGTCCTTTGCAGAGCAGGCCGAAAGGCACACCGGAACGTTCCAGTGGGAGGATGGCGACCCCGTCGAGTACAACGGCAGGACATGGCTCACCGGAACGTGCAAGGACAACGGCGGCACTTATACCTACCTCTTTACCGACGTCGACACGGGAAGCGTCTATATCATGATTAGGAACGTCGACCTTCACGAGAAAGAAGCCGAGACGCTCCTCAACTCCATCGAGTTCCCCGATGACATGGCGAAGGCAGTTGCCGAGGCACGCGAAGTCGAGATTTCGAACATCGAGATCAAGTAATTGAACACCGCACACACCCACGTACGCGCGCTCCATTAAAACAACGGGCACCCAACACCGGGGAGGGTCGATAGCATCGACCCTCCCCTCTTTTGCGCCCGGACATATTGCCACTTAACGGCGCAAATCCGGCCCTCAGAATGGGACACATGGCCCACCCTAGCGAGCCGTCCACGCGTACAGTAAAGGCAAGTAATCCATGGGCGGTTACAGATCGAGGAGGACACGACCATGAAAAAGAAGGCCTTTGCGATTCTCACCCTCTGCATCAGTCTCTTTGCCGCGGTTGCCCTGGTGGGCTGTGGCGGAAGCGGCGGCGCTACCGGCAGTGGCGGTGGCGGCGGAGCAGAAAAGCCAGCCGTGGATATGAGGACCGACTTCATTTGGTTTAAGGTCGAGGTCCCCGAGGGCGTCGAGGTCACCGACGTCGCAGGCGATACCGCCGACAGGGCCCAGTTTAAGTTCACCGAGAGCGAGCACGCCAGCGATCGCTTCATCCCCGTCTTCGATCCCGACAAGAACGCTGACGAGCTGTTCGACTACGAGGCAAAGTGGAATGCCAGCTTTGAGTGGACCGAGAATGACCCCGTCAAGTACAACGGCAAGACTTGGCGCAACGCTTCCTATACCTGTCTCTTATACACATCTGACGCTGCCGACGTACTTCACCGAAGCAGGCGGCGGCAGCGTCTACGTGCGCATCGACAACGTCGAGGAGCACAAGGACGCCGTCGAGACCATGATGAAGTCTCTGGAATTTGCCGATGATATCGCCAAGGCCAAGACCGAGGCCATGGATGTTAAGCTCGACGATATCGAGATTAAGCGCTAAGCGACTGGCGAGCGCAGCGGGAAACACGGGCGCAGCGCTAACAAGCGGCGGTGTCCCAGCGCTTCGTACCCAGGGAGGGCCGGTAAACCGACCCTCCCTTTCTTATGCCGGCAGCCGAAGAACGCGAGGATGCCGGACGCCGGAACCACCCAAATGTGACAACAATACGAAAACGGCAAGTACCCCAACACGTCCACCCGCCGATTTATTGCGCCGCGCAGACAATTAAACCGGCGTCTTTAAACATCTGGGCAGTATAGTGACCAAAACTATCGCATAACCGCACTCTGCGAATGGAGAAGTTATGACCGAACACCACGCCATCAGTCGCCGAGCGTTTACGCTGGGCCTTGGACTTGCAGCGTTGTCGCCGCTTGCAAGCCTGCCCGAAACCGCAGTGCCGGGCATTCCCCTGCGAGCGGCATTTGCAGACGACACGCCTAAAGCGGCGGAGAACCTCGGTAATTTCGTCATTCGCCTTCGCCCCGCGGGCTATTTTCGCACCGCGAGCGTTAACCAAGACGGCAACGTTAAGGGCAACGTCTGCCACCTGTTTAACGACGGCACATCCAGCAAACTCATCCTTGAGTACGTGAAAGATACAGACAATCTAAAATGGTATGCCATCCGCACCTTGCTCAATTTTGAAGAGCATAAAAAGACAGGCTACAGCATTTGGTCGGTCGACGACGACTCGGACAAAGAAGGAAAGGTCATCCACGTATGGGGCGGCGAGTATGACAACAAGCCCAGCCGCGCTTTTGCGTTCGAGCGTCAGTCAGACGGAACCTATATCATCCGAGACCGCACAGTCGAGAAAAACACCAAGGAAAAAAGCATTAAGTACCTGGCAATAGAATCGGACGGCAAAGACCAAGACAACAACAAGATCTGCCATAAGAGTAAGAGCATTCCGTGGGAGCTCGAACTTGTCGGTTACGACATGCAAAAGAACAATGCCACGGTTAGCAGCCTCGACTGGATTACGTATAGCAGCTATGTCGACGGGCCATGTTGGATGAGCCACGTCGACGACACCAAGTACCTCGACGAGCTGAGCATTCCGGGCACGCACGATTCGGGCACCTGCAGTGTGGACAACGACACCGAGCCTCAATCCTCGCAAGCAAAATGCCAGCAGGATTACATTCCCACGCAGCTGCTCGAAGGCATTCGCTATTTTGATATTCGACTCGGAAAGGGCGATGACCCCGGCATCGATCACGGAGGTTGTTATCTGCTTAAAAAAGACGGGCACTTTATGCATCTTTCCGATGTTATAGGCTACTTCACAACGTTTTTGAGCGAAAACCCGACAGAGGCGCTCATCATGCTCGTGTCGCGCGGCAATGACGAGGCCACCGACGAAAGCCTCACGACAGCCTTTGGCAAGGTTTTGGATAAGAGCCCCAACCTGTTCTACACCTCGAGCCGCGTTCCCACGCTCGGCGAGGTGCGTGGAAAGATCGTCCTGCTGCGTCGATTTGGGCTCGCCGGCAACAGTGTAAGCGGCCACACGTGGGGCCTCGACCTTACCGAATGGGATGACAAGATTAAGGCTCACACCGACAGCACCACCATGTGTCTCGTCCAAGACGCGCGGGGAACAGACGACGGGGATACCTATTGCACCAAGGTATACGCCCAGGACCATTTTGAATGCACCGGAACCGACAAGCTCAGCTGGGTCGATAATGCGCTGAAGAAAACGACCGAGCTCACCCGCAACATGGTCATCGTGGACGATGCCGGGGCCACGGTGCAAGTCCAGGAGCGTTGCTGGTCTATCAACTACACCAGTTGCACGGACTACAAGCATGGAAGCAATCCTTTTACCGCGGCACGAGTAGTCAACGAGCATCTGTATAAGAGCTCGTATATAAACAACAGCGGAATTGAGGGCACAAAAGAGAACTGCCTCAAGCACATTGGTATCATCGCGTCCGACTTTGTTGATGCGGCACTGGCCCGAAGCATCTACCAGCGCAATTACGATACGCAGGGTACACAGCACAAGCAGACCGTTTCGTACTACCTCCCGACCCGCATGCGCATGACGTACGGCGATTCGTTGAGCGATGCCTCGCTCCAGGATGGCAAGACCGTTGGCGAGGGCTACTTCCGCCTCGTCGACAGCAGCAACGTGCTCAACGTAGCAGATCCGGACAGGGTTTTTGCCATCGAATACGTGGATGTCGACGCCCTGGGCAACGAAACCGCTACGGGACTGCAGGGCTCCGTGCCCATCCATGTCGACCCGCGCGCGCTGACGCCCCACTTTGAGGGGCTCGAAGGCCTTAAGGTCGGCGAGGATGTGCGCGCAAAGGTTGCAGCGGCGCTCGAGGGCAAGCTCGAAGGCGATGCCTGCACAGCCCAGCTCGAGTTTATGCACGATGCAAACGGCGCGCCGGGCACGGCAATGGCAGAGGGCGAGACATTTGCCGCGGGAACGTACTGGGTGCACGTGAACGGCCTTTTGGGCGACGCGGCGCAAAACTACAAGCTTGCCAGTGACGGAGCCGCAAGCTTTACTGTGACGGCTTCGGGCAACGCAGGCGCTACGGACACCGGCGACGGCAACGGCACCAACGCAGGCGGCGCCGACAAGAACGACAAGGGCAACAAGCGCAAGGGCTCAGGCGAAAAGCTTGCCGGCACAGGCGACAACTCTGGCATTGCCGCCGGGCTCGCTGCCGCCGCCGTGGCGACAACGGTCGCCGGCGCGGCAATGCTTGCCAACGACCATGAAAGTGACGAAGGCGCTAGCGAATAGGCCAGCCGGCCTTTTGGGCGCATCAACTCGATGAGGGGCGCAGAACACCGTTCTGCGCCCCTGATTTTTACCTTGGTCCGAACGCCACCATCAGCTACATCACCATGTTCAGCGCGTTCACAAATTCCTTGGCCTGGGAATGACTGCTCAGCCTGTAGGAACAGTCGGTCAGTAACCTATTACGAAGGAGCACGCGCTTACCCTTGACCCTGTTGACACCCGTAATGTCCTTGAGGTAGACGATTTTGGTATGGGTGCCGAAGAAGTTGTTCTTCACGACCGCCTCGATACGATTGGGATAGATGCTTATTCCCTTGAAAACGCCGGCACCCTTATCGTGAAACAACAACGTATTGTTATCCACGCGCGCCACCCCATGGAGTTCGATAAAACTATCTCTATGACCACATTTTAGTCACTACAAACCCTTTTTGCGGTCACGCGCAGGGCACCAAAACGTGTCCGCACGAGCAAATAGACTAATACAACAACGAATATAAGCCGTTATCCAAGGATGGGCCGCAAAAAGGGATTAGCAATAACTAAGATTAAAGCCTAAAAACCCTTAGGAAGTGCTAATATATAGTTATTGAAAGAGGCTGAGATGCAGAGACGCGAATTGATCCGTATCCTCGAAGAAGCCGGCTTCATCTCGAAAGGAGGCACTAATCACGAGAAGTTCGTCAAAGGAGATAAACTCGTGCTCGTGAAACGCCACCGAGAGATCGAGGATCAAATTGCCAAAAGAATCCTAAGGCAGGCAGGGCTTCGATAGCTCATCCTCATCACATTTCGCATCGCTTTTTAGAGGAGGTCTTACATGGTTTACGTATGGGAATTTGAGTTCTTTGATTCGGACGGTATGGTCGATGCCGTGCCATGTGGCTCGCTGGGCGGAGGAGGAACGTTTGGCTCCGATCTAAACGACGCCGTCGAAAGCGCCGCCGATTTTCTCGCATGTATGGTCGACGATCACCTTATGGGCGGCGTCGATCTTCCCGCGCCGGACTTTGGACACCAGCCACAACACGGCGGCAAGATTATCGCCGTGGCCGTCAGCCGCGAGCTCGGCGACATCCCCGCCGTCACCGCAGCGGATGCCGCGCGTATGCTCGGTGTTAGCTCAGCACGGGTATCGCAACTGATAAATGCAGGAATGTTGGATTCATGGAAGGACGGCACCAAGCGCATGGTGTCCAAAGCTTCCATCGAGGCACGACTCGCCGACGCACCAAAGGCAGGGCGCCCGAAAGAGGTCCCTATTGCTGTATAAGACGAGACTACTGCGCACTTTTATTACACACGATGCTTTCAGCCTGGTATAAACAAGTTCAATAACAGAATGCAAATCCAACCATCGTGTCTAATTACGAAAGAATTTTTGCCTTTTCTGCAGCAAACTCTTCCTCGGTAAGTACTCCACTCTCACGCAGTGCTGCAAGCCTCTCAAGCCTTGCAACTACATCAACCACTATCCGCCAGCGTCTCGATAGTCTTTGAAACCTGTGGATACCGCTCGAGCTCCTTCGATAGGGCATCGACTATCTTGGCAATATTCTTTGCATTTTTGCCCCCGTTTATTACGTTTGTCCTGACCTTAGATGACGAGTTGACAGTAACGCTAGATCCGCCTTCAACTGGAACAACCGAAATACTGATATTTTCGCCCCAGGACCAAAGGCTCATACCAATCTCGGCTGCAATTGTTCTTGTTGTGGGCGATGCGCTATCAACTTTTACTTTAGGCAGCTTTTCCATAGCTGTCTTTAAGGCATTAAACGTGTCGTCAGGAGAATACGGTACCTGAAGCTGAAGCTGCTGATCCGCAAAACCCATAATCTAGCCTCCGCTTCTTACAAGATTAAGGCTATCGGCAATGGTAGCACGTTCCCAGCAGTCTTAAATTCGTCTCATGACCTTGCGATGCGGCCCGACACCCCGGCACCGCTCCCCTACTTCCCAAAAATCGCGCCGAACAGGCCCTTGCGTTTGGGCTTTTCCTCTCGGTAGGAACCCTCGGCCGCCGCTGCCACCTGCCGCGGCTGTTCGCCGCCTCCGCGACGTACGATCTGGTATAGGAACGGCGATTTAACGTATTTGACCTCGATGGGCGTGGCGTGCACGGTGCTTTCGCTCGACAGCATCACGTTGGGATTGAGCGGTGCCACCACATGCGTCTCGCGCTTGTCGCTAAACACCACCGCGGCCGCACGACCCGTCTGGCCGTTCACGGCGATGCGCACCTGCTCGCCATCGCGGCTGTCCGTCGCCGGACGATCGACAAAGTAGACCGGCACCATCACCAGGCCATCCTTGTGCTTGCGGGCCTTGCGCGCCCACGTGCAGATGCTCTTTTTATTGAGCCCCAGGGTCGCCTCGGCATCGTTGCCCGCAACGTCGAGCGCCAGCTTATCAATGACCACCTGGTCCTTAGTGGACGCATCGACGGAAACGACGCGGAAGTCGCCTTCCTGCATAGCGGGATCGAACGGCCCCACCTTGCCAAAGTCCCACGGCTCCAAAATGCCCATAAGGCGAACATCCAGGTAGTTGGCCCTGGGATATGCCCAGTCGAGCACCTCGTAGTACACCAGGGTCTCCTTGCTCAGGCCCTTGCCCGGGAAGGATGCCATCATGCGCAGGTCCGCCAGCGCCATGGGGAAATAGAAGAGCATCATGTCATTTTGGATCGCGTCTTCCACGTCGTGCCCGGCAAAGGCCTCCGGGTACTGACGCACCAGCTGCAGCGCGTTGGCACGTGCCTGCTGCGGCGATATCTCACAGGGGACGCCCTGTTCGGGAACGTACTCGGCACCAACGCCCATGGTCAGGCGCTTGCTGAAGGTACCGGGTTTGAGCAGGTCGGCAACGCCGATCTTATTGCCGCAGGACGGGCACTCAAACACGCGTTGGGTCGACTCGCCCTCAAAGGACGCGCCGCAGAAGGGGCAGGGAATGCTCACGTGCGTCGCCTCTTGGAACTCCTGCGCCGTGCCGCGGTCCTCCCACAGCAGGTGCTCAAGAACCGACTGATTGCGCCAGTACGAATTGAAGAAATACCAGTCCGGGTCCTCTGGGCGCTCGAGCTGCGAGACGTGCGTGAGCTTGAGCAGCCCATCAACCACCGTCAACGGCGTATGACGAATGCCCAGGGCGCTCTTGGGCTCCCCGGCGTCCGCTTGCCACGGAATAACCGTTTCGCAATAGGCGCACTCAAAGCTGCGCTTTGCCTGATGAGAATACATGGGGCCGCCGCAGTTTTGGCATTTAATGGCAAACATCTCGTCCATGGAAACGTCCTCCTTTGCACAGGGCTGTCGACATTAAGTATGTCGAGCAAATCGGCACGTGCCCATACCCATGTGGCCCAAAATGGAGCACTCGGTCGAACGGGAAGGCGCAGTGAACTCGAACGCGCGCGGGCAGTCGCCCCCTCCGCCTCGCGCCCGTTAGCGCCAGCAGACCATTGCTGCATTTTCTGAGCATCGGTACACGTTGCGTCTGCGCGAGCTACACTATCCCCTTAATGAGAATGCGAGGAGATACGCCATGCTATTTGTAAATCGGCTGGTACATACGCTTGTTCCCGGCAGCGAAAGCGAGCCGGTCGATACCTCCTGCCGCACCAACGCGGGTTTTGCCGCAAGCCTCATCTGCATCGGGCTCAACATCACGCTGTGCCTGGCCAAGGGCATAGCTGGTCTGCTCGCGGGCTCCGTCTCGCTTATCGCCGACGCCTTCAACAACCTTTCCGACGCCTCGAGCAACATCGTGAGTCTGCTCGGATTCCGCCTTGCCAGCCGCCCGGCCGACGAGGGGCACCCCTATGGCCACGGTCGCTACGAGTACCTGGCGGGGCTGTTTGTCGCCGTTCTCGTTTGCGCCGTCGGCATCAACCTGATCCTGGAGTCGGTCACCAAGATCATCAAGCCCTCCCCCACCGCGTATTCGGCGCTCTCCATGGCAGCCCTTGTCCTGTCCATGCTCGTCAAGTTTTGGATGGCGGCATTCAACCGCACGCTGGGCAACCGTATCGATTCCGAGACGCTCATCGCCACGGCGCAGGATTCCAAAAACGACGTCATTGCCTCGGCCTCGGTCCTGGCCGCAGCGCTTATTTCGCAAACGACAGGCTTTGACCTCGACGGCTGGGCGGGCCTGGGCGTAGGCATCTTCATCTGCATCAGCGGCATGGGCCTGGTGCGCGACGCCATCAGCCCGCTGTTGGGGCAAGCGCCCGACCCTAAGCTCGTCCAGGCAATCCGCGACAAGATCATGTCGTATCCGCAGGTCCTAGGCACGCACGACCTGATGGTGCACGACTACGGTCCCGGCCGCCAGTTTGCCAGCGCACACGTGGAAATGCCCGGCGAGGGCGATGCCTTTGAGCACCACGAGATTCTGGACACCATCGAGCACGATATCAAACGGCAGATGGGCATCGGTATCACGCTACACTGCGACCCCATCGCCACCACCGGCGACGACCTGCGCGCCTGGGTCAAGCGCGGCGTCATGCAGATCGATCCCGCGCTCTCCATCCACGACCTGCACGAGCACGACGGGTTCGTTTCGTTTGACCTGGTGCGTCCCGACGGCTTTGACATTTCCGACGAGGAGCTGCTGGAGCTCGTCACGCGCATCGTGCACGAGCGCCGGCCCGATGTCTCGTGCGTCGTCACATTTGACTCGGGCTTCAGCTCGCCCGACCGTCCGGCCGAGCAGCTGTAATCGACAGCAAAACGGGACGCAGGACCGCCGACCAACGCGCCTACGCGCCCGGTCACGCAATCCTGCGCCCCGTTTTGTTTGCACTGCTAAGGCTCTAGCCGCCCGACCGTTAGTTCCCCTGCGCGCCCGAAATACCGTTTTGCAGGGCACCCCAGGCGTTCGTTGCCATATCGCCCAGGTTCTGTGCGGTATCGCCGAGATTCTGAGCCGTGTCGCCCAGCTCTTGGGCCTTATCCCCAAGCTCCTGCGCCTTGTTGCTCAGGTCCTCCAGCGTGTTGGAACTCGAGCTGTCCGCGCCGCCCTGGTCGCCGGACGCATTACCCGACGAGCTGTCCTTGCGCGTAAGCTGAACCTCGAGGTTGCCGTTGTCGTTATAGTAGGCAGACGTCACGACCCAGTTGGCATCGACAACGGGTGTCGAGCCGTCGTCGGTCAGAATCACGGCATTCGAAAGATCGGCCCCGCGCGACTTAAGGAGCTTCTTGGCGTTGGACCAGTACTGACCCGGGATATCGCTCAGGTCGACGGTGCCGGACTGGGTAGTCTCGGTCTGCTCAGCCGTGGTATCAGTCGTGGCGCCCCGCTTGTTGAGCATGCCCGACACGATGGCGAACACAACCGACAGGGCAAAGAAGATCGCCAGCACGATCAGGATTTTCTTGATCACGCTCGACGAACGCGAAGGCTTCTTCTCCTCGTCCTCGCCATACTGAGGGATGGACTTGGGATACTCACGATACGGCTCGCGCGCATATCGGTCGCGCGACTCGTAGCGCGGCTGTGCCGTGCGCGGCATATATGTCGTCTGCTGAGGTTGCGGAATGGGGTTTTGCAGCAGGTCATCATAAGGGTCTGCCGCCGCGTTGCCGTAGGGACTCTGCGACGAGACACCATACGGGTCCTGCGCTGCGTTTCCGTAATTCACAACGCGTGTGGGATCGGCCGAGGCCTGGGTCGTATCGGGGGCAGCGTAGCCGGGATTCGGCACGACGCGGGTCTCATCGGCGCCATTGCCCGTCCGCGGGGAGCCGTAGCCACCCATTACGGTCGTCTTATCCTGGTCCATGCAACGTTTCCTTTCCGTCGCCCGTAAGCATCAAGTTATCCATGCATTCTACCCGCGCAAAAGCCTATGATGGGTAAAGCTCGCCGGTATCTACAAGACATGCGCGGCCGACGGTCACAAGCGAATCGAGGAACGTCATGGCAAAAAGCAAGCTCATCAAAGACACAACGCGCGCCGAGCGCGAGGAGATCATTAAGCTGGCACTCGCGGGCTGCGGCAACGGCAGCTGCGATAACTGCGGAAGCTGCAGCTTGGGAGCCGGCGATCCATATGGCACCTACCAGCCCTACATTGACGGCGAGATGGAAATCGCCGACATCAACATGATGGTCGCCGAGCGCAACGCTAAACTCTTCGGCCTCCAGCGCGGCTAACGACCTCTTCTTGGGCTGTGAACCAAAAAATGCGCCCATCTACTACGTTTAACCCAAGGGTGCCAACCATAGCCATATCTGCGTTAACAAAACCGCAGGTAAACGTCTTGCCGCATTGTTAAAAAACGCTCCATGGTCGGTCCAACCCTGGCAAACGTAGTAGATGGGCGCTTTTCGTGGCGCGGCTGGCCCAGATAGCTTATTTCGGAGCCAATTTGCATCAAAAAGTCCCCGGCGGCGCTGTGTTTTGCGCCACCGGGGACAGTTCAATTTATCCCTCGCGGTCCACCTTACTCGTTGGGTACGTACGTGGCCTTGGCTCGCTCGGGCGTTACATCCTGACCGCAGGAATAGCTCGAGTCGAAGGCGTGCGCAACCAAGTCGTGCGTATCCCATGCCATGCAGTCAAACTCGCCGGTATCGAGGACGATGATATAGCCCTTGCCGTCGTAGTAGAAATGATCCTCGGTGTAGTTATCGTCATCGTCGATGTTGTCTTCGGACACGGAGTCCATATCCGGCTTTGCCGTCTTAATTGCCTGTTTGGCTTCACTCTTGAGGGTATCGAACGAAAGCCCGTGCTGCGCAAGCGAATCCTCGAGCGAAACCTGCTCACCCGTCTTGAGGTTGTAGTACGCCGACCTCGTCATCCGTTCCGATCGATACGGAGGTTGATAGCTGTCGGTAAACGTGCGCACACAGGCAATATCGCCATCGATCGAGACGATCTCGGCGGTGTACATCATGGTCACGCGGCTGTCCTCGTCATCCATCGAGGCCTGCTTGCTCGCTTCGAGCGTATCCGCAACGAGCTGGACCATATCCTTGTTAAACTTGGCGACGCCCACGCCCTGGCCTTTCACCTGGGGGTAGGTCCACGTAGCCGTAATCTGGCATGTGTCATCGGGAGACGGATTCAGCGGGCCCTCGCCAACTGCAGCCGTAAAGTCAACATCCTGCGTGGCAGAGACGGCCTCGTAGCTCGCCTGCGCATCGTCAGAGTCCTTCGACTTCAGCTGCTCCAGCGTCGTGGCAACCGTTGCGATGGTTTCGTTTACCGAATCCTTATCGTAAACTAGCACGCCATAAACGCCAGAAAAAGGAGCGAAAGACACATACGCCTGATGGGGAGCCACACTAACATCCGGCGTATAGACCTTCTCAATCTTGCCATTCTTATACGCCCAGACTTCAAGATGCGCAGCGGCCGCGTTATCCACACGGTCCACCGGTTCATCGGAATACTCAATCAGTAGCTCATCTTGGCCGTCGCCATCAAAGTCAACAAGTTTGGCATAGGCAACACCCTGGGCTCCATACGTAGATTGAGAATCATCAATCTCGACAGCCTCGCCCTCGCCGTACTTTTTCTGGTACTCGAGAATCTTATCGGTGAACAGCTCGTTTGCCGTCTTGACCGCTGCCTTGGCAGACGCCTTGGCCTCCTTCTTGGACTGCGTGAGCTCGACGTTCTTGGGGGCGTCCGAACCCTCCTTGGTATAGTCGACCTTCATGGTGGTCGTGCTCTTCTTTTTGCCCTTGCCCGAGGTGATGGTCATCTGGTATTTCTGGTCGGGCAGCTCGCCAAAGTCCTCCATGGCAAAGCCGTCCTCGCCATCCACTTTGATGGTGTAGCTCTTGCCCTTGCCAGACACCGGCGCCAGCTCGACGGTATAGCTCTTAAGCTTTTTGCCCTTGCTGTTCTTGGGCAGCACTTTAGTCTCGCATGCGCAGACAACATAGCCCTTGCCACCCGAAGTTACCTCGGACGACGCGCCAATACGCGGCACGATCACGATAGCGGCGACAATGGCGACAACGGCCACGCCGCCGATAACAGCCGCGACGATACGGCCCCTATGTTTGGCTTCTTGGGCTGCGGCGTCGGAACAAACGGCTGAGCGACCTCAGCAGGCTCGGTCATAGGTTCCTCATAACGAGGCTGCGCCGCCATATGAGCCGAGACACCCTGAGGAGCGTGCTGTCCCGCAGGGGCAGTCGCCGGCGCATCCCCTACCGGAAACGCCACGGGCTCCGCCTGGTCCTCAACGCCGCCCACGCGAGCGCCGCAGCTCGTGCAAAACGTGGAGCCATCGGGTATCTGAGCTCCGCACTTGGTGCAATACATCGCATCTCCCGTCTCTCATCGCAGCCGCAATGCGCCCGCGCAGTTCTTCCAACTACACCGTACGGGAGAAATCGTGATTCTTGTTGCGCAACATTGCCGCCGCAAAAAATGACCCCTTGGGGACGGAGGAAAAAGCCCCGCCGGGCCTTGGTGGCGCGGCGGGGCGGGCAAGCGGCTATGCGCGGCAGGCTTAGAACAGGCCGGTGATGTTGCCGTCGTTGTCGACGTCGATGTTCTCGGCCGCGGGAACCTTGGGCAAGCCAGGCATGGTCAGAACGCTGCCGGTCAGCGCGACCACAAAGTGGGCACCGGCGGAAACCTTGAGCTCGCGCACGGTGATGCGGAAGCCCTCGGGAGCGCCCAGCGCCTTGGCGTTGTCGCTAAAGCTGTACTGCGTCTTGGCGACACACACCGGCAGGTTGCCAAAGCCGTTCTCGCGCAGCTCGGCAAGCTGACGCTTGGCAGCCGGCGTAAAGTCGACGCCGTCGGCGCGGTAGACCTTGGTGGCAACGGCCTCGAGGGCGTCGGCCACATCGGCGCCGTCCTCGTAAGCAAACTTGAGCTCGCTCGGCTGCTCGATCAGGCGCATGACCTCATCGGCCAGGTCGAGCGCGCCCTCGCCGCCCTTAGCCCAAACCTCGGACAGCTTCACATTGACACCGAGCTTCTGGCACTCGGACTCGATGAGCTCGAGCTCGGCCTCGGTGTCCGTCGGGAAGCGGTTGATGGCGACCACGCAGGGCAGACCGTAGACATTCTGAATGTTGTCGACGTGACGCAGCAGGTTGGGCATGCCGGCCTTGAGGGCCTCAAGGTTCTCCTCGTTGAGGTCGGCCTTGGCAACACCGCCGTTGTACTTAAGCGCGCGGGCGGTGGCGACAATCACGACGGCGCTGGGGCGAACGCCCGTCATGCGGCACTTGATGTCGAGGAACTTCTCGGCACCCAGGTCGGCGCCGAAACCGGCCTCGGTAATCGCGACGTCGCCAAAGCGCATGGCCATGCGGGTGGCCATGATGGAGTTGCAGCCGTGGGCGATATTGGCGAAGGGACCGCCGTGGACAAACGCAGGCGTGCCCTCGAGCGTCTGAACCAGGTTGGGTTTGAGCGCGTCCTTGAGCAGGGCCGCCATGGCGCCCTGAGCCTTAAGGTCGCGGGCGCGGACGGGCTCGCCGGCAAAACTGTAGCCGACAACAATCTCGCCCAGGCGCTTCTTGAGGTCATTGATACTCGTGGACAGGCACAGGATTGCCATGACCTCGGAGGCAACAGTGATGTCGAAGCCATCCTCGCGCGGCACGCCCTGGGCCTTGCCACCAATGCCGTCGATAACATGGCGCAGCTGACGGTCGTTCATGTCGACAACGCGCTTCCAGGTGATGCGCTTAACATCGATACCGAGCTGGTTGCCCTGCTGAATATGGTTGTCGAGCATGGCAGCCAGCAGGTTGTTGGCGGCACCGATAGCATGGAAGTCGCCGGTAAAGTGCAGGTTGATGTCCTCCATGGGGATGACCTGGGCCCAACCGCCACCGGCGGCACCGCCCTTCACGCCAAACACGGGGCCGAGCGAAGGCTCGCGCAGGGCCACGGCGCTCTTGACGCCGCGACGACGCAGACCGTCGGCCAGGCCGATGGTCGTGGTGGTCTTGCCCTCGCCTGCGGGCGTGGGATTGATAGCGGTCACGAGGACAAGCTTGGCCTGGTGGTCGGTCGGCTCGTTGAGCAGGGAATAGTCGACCTTAGCCTTGTCGAAGCCGTACGGAATCAGATGCTTAACGTCGACGCCGGCGTTCTTGGCCACCTCGGTAATAGGCAGCGGCGTAACAGAACGTGCGATTTCGATGTCAGTAGGCATGGGCGGTCCTTTCGTTACCGGATGAGAAAAAGACCAATCCAGCATAGCACGCGCGCGCAATAGTAAAACGCCCGTAACCGACGAACGGCGATATGTTTACCCGATGCCCAGCGATAGCCTACAGATGCGCTAAAACAAGCCCATTTCTACAGGGTCGGTTCAATACCCAAATGCTCGAATGTGCGAAGCGTTGCCTGGCGACCCTGCGGTGTGCGAATCATCAATCCGCACTGCAGCAGATAGGGCTCATAGACATCCTCGAGCGTACCCGGGTCCTCGCCCACCGCACTGGCAAGCGTGGTCAAGCCAACGGCACGGCCGGAGAACGTCTTGGCAAGTGTCTCCAAGATGCGAATATCCATCCAGTCCAAGCCAAGCTCGTCGATCTCGAAAAACTCGAGCGCCTGACGGCAGATATCAAGCTCAATAGGACCGTTGCCGCGCACCTGCGCATAGTCGCGCACACGTTTGAGCAGACGGTTGGCAAGACGCGGCGTACCGCGCGAGCGCGAGCCGATCTCGAGCGCGCTGGGATGGTCGATCGTCACACCCAGAATGGTCGCCGAGCGTGTCACAATCTGGGCGAGCTCCTCAACGGTGTAGTAATCCAGGCGATACGAAATGCCGAAACGGTCGCGTAGCGGGCCGGTCAACATGCCCGAGCGAGTCGTTGCCGCTACCAGCGTAAACTTGGGGATATCCAGGCGAATAGAACGTGCGGCGGGACCTTTACCGATCACGATATCGAGGGCAAAGTCCTCCATCGCAGGGTACAGGACCTCCTCGACCGAGCGGTTGAGGCGGTGGATCTCGTCGATAAACAGCACGTCACCCGGTTGCAGGTTAGTCAGGATGGCCGCCAGGTCACCGGTACGCGCGATGGCCGGACCGCTCGTCGTCTTGATCTGAGCGCCCAGCTCGTTGGCGATAACGGTAGCCAGCGTGGTCTTGCCCAGACCCGGAGGGCCCGAGAAAATCACGTGATCGAGCGTCTCACCGCGGCTCTGCGCCGCCTCGATGAGCACGCGCAGGCTCTGCTTGATGTGCTCCTGACCGCAGTAGTCGTCCAGGCGCTGGGGGCGCAGGGTACGGTCGACATCGAGGTCCTCGGGCGTCAGCTCCGAGCCCACCATACGCTCGCCATGCGCCATGGATGCCGCTGGCGAGTTTCCGGGCGTCGACCACAGGTCCTGAGAGTCATCGGCTTCCCACATCACGCATCCATTCCAAGTCGCTTAAGCGCCGCGCCGAGCAGATCCTCGACACGCATATCCTGCCCATCATACCCGCTCAGGGCGACATCGGTCTCCTGCGGGCTAAAGCCCATGGAAAGGAGTGCCGCGCGGGCATCATCGATGGCCGAGGGAGCGGCAGTGGGCACGGGCATCGCAACCTGTCCGGGAATCACGTCGACCGGCACAAAGCCTTTGTCCTTGGCAAAGGTGCTCTTGAGTTCCAAGATGAGGCGCTGCGCTGTCTTTTTGCCCACACCGGGAACCTTGGCCATGCCTTTGTCGTCCTCGGCCATTACCAGGGAATACAGCTGACCCACGGTATAGGTGGAGAGCACGGCGAGCGCTAGGCGCGGGCCGACGCCCGATACGGACACGAGCCGATCGAACATCGTGCGCTCGTCCTTGGAGGCAAAGCCAAAGAGCGTCATGGCGTCCTCACGCACCTGCATGCGCGTGTAGAGGCGAACCTCGCCGCCAGGCGTCGGCAACGTGGCCGCGGTGCTGCCCGAGATGCCGAGCTCAAAGCCCACGCCCGACACATCGACGACGGCCGAGCTCATTGTGGCCTCGACAAGCGTTCCATGGAGCTGGGAGATCATCAGTATCCGGTTCCTCTCTGTTGATAGAACTCGCCACCGGTGAGGGCACGGGTGCGGCTAAGGTTTACGTGGCAGATGGCGCAGGCCAGGGCATCGGCGGCATGGTCGGGATGCGGGTCGTGGTCGAGTTGCGTGAGCGTGCGCACCATATAGGCGACCTGCCGCTTGTCCGCGGCGCCGGTGCCCACCACGGCCTGCTTGATCTGCATGGGCGTGTACTCGCCGATCTCGAGCGCGCACTCCGAAAGCGCCACAAGCGCGGCCCCGCGGGCATGTGCCGTAGGGATAGCCGAGCGGACGTTGGCGCCAAAGTAGATGCTCTCGACGGCCGCAGTGTCGGGGCGATAGCGCTCGACGACGTCTTTGAGGTCGCGGGCGATGTGCGACAGGCGCACCGCGAGCGGGCTTCCGGCACTGGTCTCGATACAACCGTAGGCACGGCAGCGAACCTCGCCGCGCCGCTCCTCGATAATCCCCCAACCCGTATGGGCCAAACCGGGGTCGATACCCAAGATAACCAAGCCAACCTCCCCTCGCCACAAGCACGACGCAAGGCAAGGCCCCGCGCACTACTCACGAACGTCTGTTCTAGAATAACACAATAGGGCCAAGACGCTTAGTTGAAGTATCGGGGTTGGGAGCGAATCCCATCCCATAGTTAGTTTTGGCTGAAGAACGGGAACTGTCGGGGATCCATCGGCGGTTGCGGCATCGGCGTGCCCTGGGGCCCGCCCTGCGGGCCGCCCTGCCCGCCCATCATCTTATCGATGGCTGCCTGGTCCTCGCCCTCAAACTTTTTCATGCCCTCGTGCAGGCGGCGCTGGCCGTCCTCGGAGCGCAGCTCCTCCATCTGCTCGGGCGAAATACCCAGCAGG
>ENA-OUQG01000790-OUQG01000790.1-human-gut-metagenome-genome-assembly--contig:-NODE-790-length-18529-cov-10.047851_pt1 | contig 18529 bp, 20 predicted proteins | sample MGYA00237943_ERZ548823 | MGnify/ENA primary metagenome ERZ548823 (study PRJEB26490, sample SAMN05194731) | human gut metagenome | biome: terrestrial biome; feature: human-associated habitat; material... | reverse complement strand
CAGAAAGGGGCTGACCGCTATCTACCGACAGGAAATCATTCAGGATGTGACGCTGTTTACATCCCAAAGCGCCGCCATGTTTTACGACAAGCTTTTCAGCAGCTTGGACTTCACGCTGCCCAGGGCGGCAACCGGTATGTTCAATATACTTTTGCAGGCTAATCCATTTCTCGATACCGCGCCGCGATTTCTTCTGTAATCGGCAGAAGCTGACAATCTTCAAGCGAATACACCTGATCGCATAACTGTTCAATATCCTTATAATGGTGTGAAGTCAGAAAAATGGTCTTGCCTTCCGCTTTCAGCATACGGATGATGGCCTTTACATCCTCATAGGTTTTGTAGTCCAATGCATTAAAAGGCTCATCCAAAATCAGAATATCCTGCCCCTCCATAATCGCCTGTGCAAGCCCCAATTTCTGCTTCATGCCAAGAGAATAATTGTCTACTTTCGTTTTATTATCAGGGTCAAGCCCCACTTTGCTCATGGCCTGTCGGATTTCTTTTTCTCCAATTTTCCCTTGAATGTCCGCAAGGAATTTCAGATTTTGAAAACCATTGTAAATACCGATAAAGCCAGGGGAATTGATAAATACTCCCAAACTTTCGGGGAAGTCGCAGCCATTTTTACCAAGCTGGTTTCCGCGCACATATACGCTGCCCTGATCTGGCTTCTCAAAGCCGCATATAATCTTGAACAGCACCGACTTTCCGCTGCCGTTAGCGCCAACCAAACCAACAGTTGTTCCCTGTTCTACAGGCAGGGAAATATTCTGAAGAATTGCCCTGCCGCTAAAACTTTTTGATACATTTTTCACTTCAATATATGAACTCATATTCTGTCCTCCTAATTCAATATTTTCTTGTAGCCCCACATAAGAATTCCTGCAATCATCAGCGTTAAAATAGCGGCCTCTATACCAAAGGCGGACACAGCGGAAATTCCAATTCCCGGTTCCACAACAGAAATTCTTGTCAGGCTGGAAAGGCCAAAGGGCGAATAAGCTACCCAATTCCCCGGAATGATACAGAGCAGATTTCCCGCCACTAACACAAGGAAACCGATTGTAACCTGTCTTGTGGCAATGTAGATGCCGAGCATAATCAGATATTGCACCAATATATCAAGGTACTTCATTAAAACCGCATAGAGCATAAGCCTGAAAGAAACGATTGTTAATCCAGTGCTGAATAGGGATGCCCCTATAAGGCCAGCCATAAGCCAAAAGAATGCATATATTATGAGAAATTTTGTACTGACTGATAAGATCCCCTTCACTAAATGTCTACGGCTTTTTGCACGCACAGAAATAAAAATAGATTGTCCGTTTACCGTATGTTCCACAAAAGCTGCCAGCAGGTATAGCGGTACACCGCTGGTAATAAGCATTTCCAGAAATGGGAACACCTGAAAATATCCTGTTCCGTGTCCCGCAAACAGCGAATATATCCGTTCTGCGTCGGATTCTGCTGCGCCATATCCCAGCCCTTTATAAAGCGTAATTCCAACCACAACGGCCAGAAGAATCAGAATATTGCGTTTCGTCATCAGCTCATAGGAATAGTACGCGGCAATACCGTGACATTTCAGGCGAAGTTGGGGCAAATGTCCCCGCCATGCGAACCGTACAGAAAACATAATTGTCAGCATGAATAGCAGTAGCGTGAATCCTGTAATCCATGGGCGAGCCGACTCTCCAAAATTGTGGTGTAAAATCAGCAAATGATTAAAACTCGTCAGCGGAATATTTTGAATTGCCGGAAGCTTGATCCACACAGCCGAGAGGACATAAAGAACGATTACAATTCGGATCGTCCACTTTCTCCCAGCGAAATGTCCAATCCACATACAGATTCCAAATATCAGCCAACTTCCAATAAGCTGATAGAGGGTAAAACAGACAAACGCCTGCAAGGGACTGGCAAAAAGCTGTTCCAGAGTGGAAAATAACTCGGCTTCCGTTGCACCCGCAGCAAGGTTCCATTCGTTGCCTAAAGGTAATCCAATGCCAGACAGAAGAATTGCCCCAGTTTGAACAGCCGTCAGAATGACTGCAATCAAACCGACCCCAATCCATTTTTTCAGAAAATAAGAATGGTAACTTTGAAACCGTAAGATTACTGGCTCTCCGTCGTCATCAATAAAGGAAAAGCAGCTTAACAGTACAATCGGCAGCACAAAATAGGTCAGATAGTAATGGTCTGATACCGCCGACAAGATGTGCCGCTCGTATGCAATACCTCCGTTTAACCTCCCGCTGATGGAAAAAAGTATACATCCGGCAAATAGGGCAAGCGACTTTCCATATCCCCACAAACGGAGATTTTTTCTGATAAGCGCAATCATAACGGACTCCTAAATGGTTACGACAGCATTTTTCTTAGAAAGGAGAAACGCTGTCAGGCCAATCACAATGCTTAAAACGATTGGGCCAAAGAAGAAAGAGAAGATTGACACGACCTCTGGATTGATTGTTGTGGGATCAAAAGCTACGACCAGCCGCAGTCTCTCCAAGCGGAGAATAGCCAGGACAAAATTTTCTAAAATGGAATACATAAACGGTCCGGTAAGGATTACAAAAATGTTCTTGCAGTATAAAGCGAGGACAAATCCGAAGGTCATTACAAAAAGGCTGACTATGCCCCTCCAAAGGGATAGGGCAACTGCATATAACAGCGGGGCCTTTATAAATGCGTTTTCAAATATATGGCTAAACGGATTTTCAACGAAAGGAACCACTGGCGGTTTCACATAGATGGCAAACACCGCCGATAGTATATAGGGAATCACAATAATACAAAGAGTTCCCAGCGCATATGCAATCCATTTGGCAGTCAGGTACTTCTTAATTTTCACTCGCGGCATGACATAGAGCAGGAAGTTATTTTTGCGCTCATAATACAAATTCCAGCATAGCGGCACCACAACAAATAGCGGATAAAGCAGAGAAAACAGTTCTGTTCCAACTTCCCATGCCTCTAAATCGTAGTGCAGTACATAGTTTTGGTAAATTGTGCAGGACAACACACTCATGGCGATTGCCAGAAGAACCGTTGTCAATAGCACCGGCAGAAAAACTTTTTTCCACTCATTTCTCACAAGGCCTATCATATTTCATTCATCCCTTTCTTTGTTTTTTCCAGTATATCGAAGGCTTTCAAGCGCTTCAATAGGTTGGAAACAAGAGAGGGTTTTAAGGGAACAAGATAAATTTCGTTCCCTTAAAACCCTCGTTCATACCCCTTTTTATGGCATGAGTACGCCAAAGACAACATAATTTTCATTTAAAATGGATTCGTTGCGGGTCAGGATTTTTCCATGATACCGTTCCGTCATGCGTAGGATGTTATACAGACCAAAGCCGTGGCCGTCACGATTCGTCTTTGTTGTTACGCCTTTTCCAAACAAGGCCATAAATTCAGTATTTGACAGTGGCGGAGCCGGATTGGAAACTGTCAACTCCAGAAAATCCCCCTGTTTCTTGCTGGATAAAAAAATTGTACTTCCTTTCGGTGAAGCCTCGATTGCATTATCCAATAAAATCCCAATGACCTCGATCCATTCTGTTTCCGGGGTGACAGTTTTCTTGAAAAGACCATGTAAAGATAATTCTATGTGATGATTTGCCGCTTCTGCCTGCTTTATTTTTCCAAACAGCATCCCGGCAATCATTTTGCTGTCACATGAGAGCAGTTCCCTGTCATTAAGACTGATTCCAATATTTCCCGTGAGAGCCGTCACTTCTTTCCGGGCTTCTTCTATAGTATCAGCAGAGGTAACGGCGGCTTCAATCGCCATCATCCGGTTATTAAATTCATGCTGCCTTGCCCTAACCTGTGAGATCAATTCTTCTACAATGGGCACATACTGCTCAATCATGTGGATTCGCTTTTGCTCCTGAATTCGACGCTGATGTAGGAACAGCAATATACTGTCCAGCAGCAGTACCGCAAGGATCAGTATATTAATTATCCATAGGTTGGCAAGAAGCCTATCCACATCAAAAGAGAGAATCGAAAGCACTGTCATGAGAAGCACAGCGATATTGGTGGATACGATCAAAATTGTAAAATCGCTTCTTTGGACGAGCTGATGGATTAAGCCGAAAAGCGGCGTGAACTCCAGTACAACTATAAGGCACAATGCCGCTGCACGGCTACCCAACAGGAGTAAAATATCCGTAGCTCCGCAGACAGCAAAAAGAACCACGCACAGACATTTGACGAACAGAAAAACGGAGAAAGCCGCCATTGTGCCGCAGAAAACCGTGCCGCTGGATTTGGAGCCGAAGAAAATACTGCTCAACAACAATACTGCAAAAATCAAAAACAGCAATCCAACAATATTGTCTGCTGGTAGTATTTCAAAACCTTCACTGCGGAAAGATGCCGTCATATTTGCGCCAATAGAGAAATCCACTCTCGGCACAACACAAAGTACAAGAAGAATAGGAAAAACGAAAAAATCCTTTGCCTTTATTTCTGCTTTTTGCCGGAAAACGACTTCACAGCAGAGAGCCAGTATTCCCGCATCCAATCCCAACTGTATCAGATTCATTAGAAAGTCCATGCTTACCCCCACAATTCGGCCTGATATTTATTTCCGACGGGGATTGTATCTGTAAATCCTTTCAGACAAATCTTCCGCCCAGATTTGTCAATTTTCTCGATATGGGATTTGTTCACGGCATAACTCTTATGGCACTGAACAAATGCTGGATCATCAAGCAACGCCAATAAACCAGACAAAGTGTACCCGGAAATCGTATCTTCTTTGATGCCGGACAGACGGCTACTGGTATGGATCACAAGTTTTTTTCCAAAGGCTTCGATATAGGCAATATCCTGTGTAACATATTCTAAGATAAATTGCTTTTGCTCAATCTGAATGGTTTTTGCTTGTTGGCTCATCTGTTTAGACAATCCCAACGCGTCACGAAATGCCGTTACAAATTCTTCTTCGCCAAATGGCTTTACAAGAAAACTGTAACACTTCACATCTCGATAAGCTGAAAGTTCTTCTCCTGCCAATGCCGTTTCAAAAATGATCGGCGTATATTTATATTCCGGCAATTCGCGGAGCTGCTTTGCTAAATTTGTTCCTTTATAGTCCTCTAACTGAATATCGAGGATAAACAAGGAAATATCGTTCGCTTTTGCGTATTGCAGGGCATCGCCTGCTTCGGGAAAAGAAACCACGTCCAATTCAGCGAATATTTTATTGATATATCGGATTATCCTTTTTACTGCATCCGGATTATCCTCTACTAATAATATTTTACTCATTATGATGGTTCTCCACTATTATCTTTGAATTTTACAAATCAATTATAGTATAATCTTTTTCGCCCAAAGGTACAAGCAGCAAGGGTTGAAATTAGATAGTCAGGCAAACGAAATGATACCTTGTCCAAATAATGGCACCTGAAATGTAAAATCCATTTAAGATGATTTTTACAGTCTACTGATTTGTTGTATGGAGAGGTTAGGGCGGTAGTCGTACTCTTTGATTACAGCGGTGCGTTTTTAAAACAAAAAGCGTGATTGCGGATAGCTTTAATTTCCCACTTCATTTTTCACAAAAACCGTGGTATACTATTTATGAGGTGAGGGCTGTGCAGTTTCGACCATTTGTTTACGATGCAATGAATCGACAAGTGCCGGTGGCTATTGAGCCGATGACGCCGCAGGATGCTGCGTTGACAGACCGAGAACCCTTGTGGCAGACCTCCTGGGCCAGCGAATATCTGGCCGACGAAAATTACGAAAAATACGCAGCTAGAGTTGGAGATGAGCTGATTGCTCTGGCAGCATATGAGGTCCTTCCGACTGCGCTGGTCGTACACATTGTGTATATGGAGGCACAGCCTGAGTCAAATCCTACGCTCGACGGAGGAACCCCGAAGTACAGAGGGATAGGGAGGCTGCTGATCGCCTATGGCATCAAGCTGTCCATTGACAGCGGTTTGACCGGCGATGTGGTGCTTGAAGCGAAGACGACGAGCTTGGCGAAGCATTATGAGGAAGACTTTGGGGCCGTTTTACTTCCAACCTTTCAATCTTCCGCGCCAAGGTATTTGATCGCGGACGAAGCTGCCAAACGAATTTTCTTCACCTATCTGGATTGATTTTCTGCGAGGAGGTGCTTTGCATGGATATGAATAAAATCAGACCGGCGTCTGATGCGGCGTGGTATTGCCGCAAAGATGCAGAGGAAGAACGTTTTTATGAGATATTCTTTCAACTGTGCCGCAAATACAGTGTGCGTTGGGCAAGCGCCACGCCGAAAGAGAAAAGCTTTATTGAAGAAGTGACCCGTGTCACCTATGAGCGGGACAGAGCGCAGCGGCTTGGCTTGCCGCTGTCGGAGGTGCGCCCCTCGTTCGCGTCCTGAAAGTTGTTTGACCCACACCGTGACCCACACGGGGAAATGAGCGGACGGAAACAATGGAACAAACAGGCTGCGACCTCATCCTTTTTGGACAAAAAAACGCCGCAAAGCCTTATACAGCAAGGGCTGGAAGGCTCTACGGTGGTTGGTAAGGATGAGGTCGGCAGTTCGAATCTGCCCAGCAGCTCCAAGTAAAAACCCTGTAGTTTCAATGGCTACAGGGTTTTTCTTTTGCCTTTTAGGGATTGTTTTCCCTTTAGTTTTCCCTTATGAGAGTGAAAAGGACTCATTTTTTACCACCAGACACGCTTTTAATGAAGTTATCCATGCGCTCCGAACTTGCCTGCTTTATTTGCTCTGTGACATGACCGTAAACGTCGAGAGTGAAGGCAGCAGTTGCGTGACCGAGATTTGATTGCACAGTTTTGATATCATCACCAGACTGGATAGCGGCGACTGCGTAAGAGTGACGCAGGTCGTGAAAGCGAGCGTCAGGGCGTCCAATTGCTGTTGCAGCCTTTTTGAAAGCGCGGTAAATGGTCGAGTTATCAAAATGATGTCCACATTCATTTGTGAAGACAAAGTCATTATTTTCCCAAGCTGTACCGGCTTTAAGCCGCATTTCTGCCTGTATTGCTTTTTGACGCTTGAGCAGATCCATTACGGCTGTGGCAGGTTTAATAGTCCGACCTTTGCTGTTTTTGGTGGGCACAATGCGGTAAACGCCCTTATCCTCGCGAAAGCGCTGTAACTGGCAGTTGATAAGAACCGTACCGTGTTCAAAGTCAATATTGTGCCAACTGAGGGCCAGTACCTCACCTTCACGCAATCCCATAAAAAGAGTCACCGACAGTAGAATTTCAAACGGATTACCTCGAATTTCAGTGAGAAATTTCTGTATGTCCTCGGTATCGAGAGGCGTTAACTCTTTACGGACTACCTTGGGGATATTGCAGGCGTCAGTGGGATTGAATCTCAAATAACCGATAGCAACTGCTTGACTAAGAGCCTTGTGAAGAATGCCATGCAAGTCTTTTATTGTTTTAGGAGAGAGCATGATCGCGCGCCTTACAAGGTGAGCTGAGTCCATTGTAAAATGCTTGAATCGTCGGTGTGTCGAGCGCTTCTAAGCGAATGGCACCCAAGGCTGGCTTTATATGATTGCGGATCGAGGCTTTATAAATCTCACGTGTGCGAGGCTTGATGTTGTTTAAATAGTCCTTTTCCCAAATGTCAAGCCATTCGCCCACGGTCATCTTCAGCGGCTCCTTGTAAGTCCCGCTATTGAGCTCTACAGCCGCGGCCTGCATTTTTTCGCGTACCTCTTTTTGGGTTCTGCCCGAGAAGGACCGTTGAATCTGCTTGCCAGTGCCAGGGTCGTAGCCCGTTGTGATGCGGGCCTCCCAGTAGGTGTATGCAGTACCCTTGCGTGTGACGGTCTTCTTTCTAATCGTGCCCGCGCCCTGCGCGGCGCGAGAATTACTCTTTCTCGCCATTTTTTCCTCCTTTAAAACGCGTAAACTCTGGGTTAAAATGAAAATGCGGGAGGAGACTCCTCCCGCATCCTCTTTAAGCTCTCAAAAACTCCGCGATCGCGTCCCGCGGCACGCGGATCGTCCTGCCAACGCGGACGCTCCGGAGCTTTCCGCAGCGGACGATAGAGAAACATATCCTCAACGCTCCTTTCATTTCAAGTTTTCAAAGCCCCAAACAGAATTGGCCTTCGGGGAAGTGCGATCCTTGTCTTTACCGACAGGATAACCGGCGGACGAGGCAATCGAAAAGAGCAGCCCAGAAAAATATCTGTCGTTGCAGAGGTTGCCAAACCTCCTGACAAACGCTGCATACAGCGTCCCAGTGGGCGTCCACACACGAAGGGCGATCTCACAATCCTCCCTCAGGAACTGCGCCACTTTGTCAGCGGTGCTTTCCCCGCCATCTTCGGTAACAGCGTTGATCGGGAAGTCGCCAGCGAAGCGGTAATTGCTCTTGACAAGACGGCGATAAGCGGCCAGCGCCTGAACGATGATCGCGTCTCGCTCAGCGTTGAGCTTTTCTTCCAGCCAAAAATCACGCGCATCCCGCGGGACCGACTTTGCAAACGGGATGACGACAAGTCTGTCATAGAATGCAGCATCTTTGTTTGGCAGCAGGACGACGTGGTTGCTGCCGTAGAGAAATTTGGCGCTATTTTCGAACTGCAAATAATCGCCAAACTTTACGTCCCCCGAAATAGAATCCGCGCCGGTCAGCTTTTTCAGCACACTGACCGCCTCTCTGCTAAGCCGCTCGTCGGATAAATCCGCGTCTACGCAAAGCTTTTTTCCGTACAGGCTCGACGTCGCAAATCTCCGGTCGAACTCGTTCACCGAAAGGGCAGCAACGAGCTCGTCATCAAAGCAACGTTTCACGACGTTGACCAGAACAGACTTTCCGGAGTGCTTGCGGCCCTGGAGCAGGATGATCGCTTTTCCATGCTGATCGGGGACAAGGAGATAGCCAACGGCCTGCCAGATCCGTTCCTGTAGGACGGGATTGCCAAGCGTGACATCAGCTAAAAACCTCTTGAATTCAGGACAATCCGTCCGCTCGCCGCGGCCGAGCGACGCCCGGAGATGTGTCGTGGCCAGAATTGCCGGCGTCGGCATAATCCTTTCCCAACGGTCGAGGTCAAGGACGCAGTCGTCAAAAGCGACGCAGTTGCGATTGAAATTGGGCTGGATAAAAAGCCTCGGCTCTGTCTTTAAAATCTTGAAGATCTGGTCGACAAAATTTGCGCTGCCGCACTGTTCGACAGCAGGTCTGCAAACCTCCATAATGATTCGTTTCACATTTTCGCTGCTTTTCAGGGTATAGTACCCCTGCTGGTATACCAGCCAACTTTTTCCGATGCAGAACATTGATATCGTTTTCATCAGGCCTTGTGCCGCCTCGTAAGGTGTCGTACTATTTCCGGAACCGACACGACCGCGAACAGCGTTTTGAACTGAACGCGGGAGCACCGTTCCGCGGACAGGCTGTATCACCTGGGCAGGGCTGCCCGATGTTTTTACCAGAGCCGCGCTCTGGGTGGTATTCGCCTGAACCGGCGCGGGCAAGCACTGGTTTGCATCGGTTTCTTCCTGGACTTCAAGCGCCTCAACCGGGTACGCCGGATCGTAAAGTTCAAATTCCCGTGCCCGGTCCCACGCATCGTCTTCCCACGTCGCTTTCCATTCGCGCTCATGCTGCTCCATCAAGCCTTTTTGAATTGTTACGAAAAAATACCGTCACACTGAAACAATTCAGTGTGACGGTATCGTCATCTTATGTGAGAGTATGATTAGAATGTTTCCGTGATAAAGCCCAAGTCTTTGCGTGTATCATAATATGCGTAAAACTTATCCCCGATCCAAACGCTAAAAATCTCTTCGTTCCCTCGCTCCTGCATCAAAGGTACAAATCGGTCGTTCTGCCGGATCGCCAGGTGGTGAATTCCTTCGCCGTGCTCCTGTAGAAACTCAGCATAGGGGCTGCTCCCTGAAATCGGCTGAATAATCTCTAGATAAAGATTACCGAGTTCGCTCATCGCAACAATTGCGTCGTGCGGTTCATCATCTGGAATTGAAACGCCATGAAATTTACGTCCACGACAATTTTCCTCGGTTGCGTGAACAATTTCCCATGGACCGATTCCGTATACTTTTTCCCATGTTTCTGCGGCTTTCTTTGCATCTTTGACTACCGTACATACCTGAAGAAATGATTCAAATGCTTTTTCGTTCTTTTCCATGGTTATTCGCTCCTTATTTGATGTATTTACCAAAATGGCATTTCTCTCAAAACACAGAAAAATTGATTTCCGTTAACTAACAGTAGCATAGATATTGACTCGTGTCAATATTGCTTTGGTTGACGCAGGGGAAAAAGAGTGGTATAATAACAAAAATATTGCAACAAATAGGTGTAGTCGATGGCTGTTTATAAAAAGAGCGCAGAAATGCGGAAGAGTATCGTAGAAACGATGGCGCTTCTTGTCAGAAAGAACGGATATGAAAAGACGAATATCAGAGATATTTCCGAGTATTTGAATATCCCGCGTTCGCTGATTTATTACTACTTCAAAAATAAAGACGATATCATGCACGTGCTTTATTACGAACGATTTTCCATGACGGAACAGCTTGCAGAAAAGGTCCTGCCGCGCGGTGAAGAGCCGCTGGTTCGTTTGATGCTGAAATATTTGCTGTACCGCAGGAATATAATCTGCGATCCATTGTTTGCAGAGTATATTGCTACAGCTCCGGAATACGCTTCGCGCGGTAAAGAATTCTCTAAAGATCAAATTGCTTTGTATTATGGCGACAGCAGAGATGCCTTTGCGTATTTCGGCAAGCCGACTGACGGGAATGAGTTTTACATTCATGCACTCATGGTTGAGAGCATTGCGCGCGGTCTGGTTGTTGGCTCATTCTACGGGATGATCGAGCTGAGTGATCGAGAATATATGACATATTTTGGCGAACGGGCGATTATGCCGACGTTTGATTTGACAAAGGAACAGCTTGCGGCCATCGTTGACCGTTCATTTGAGTTGGCTGAGGGTGCAAAGGTATAACGTTAGTTTGCAGAATGTGCATTTGCTGAAAGAACTCTTAAAATAACATACCCAGCAAAACCGGCAGCAAAACCGATGGTACAAGGGCGTCCCGCTGAATGACGGGACGCCCTTGATTTTTGACGTAAGGGCAAATCCAATATTGACAACGGTCAATATTGGATTTATGATGAAATCAAAAAAGGAGGCGGAATGATGAATTTTGATCGAGTTAAGGCTGCGCTTAAGAAGCGAGGCTATGCGGTATCATCTTTCGAAGCAGCAAAAGACGCCGCAGACTATCTGGACCAACAGATAAATGGGGTGAGTGTATCGTTTGGCGGTTCATTAACGCTTTCGGAAATGAATCTGCCAAAGCTCCTGGCATTGCATAATACGCTGTGCCTTCCATCGCAGATGTACGACGATGTGTTGGGTGAAGTGGATCCGGTCAAAGCGATGTCCACAGATGTATTTCTCACATCGGTTAATGCCCTCGCAGAAACGGGAGAAATGATCAGTATTGACGGCATTGGCAACAGAGTGGCGTCAATGATGTACGGGCATAAAAAAGTATATTTGGTAATTGGGCGCAATAAGCTTGCAGAAAATTTTGAAAAGGCTGTTTGGAGGGCACGGAATATTGCGGCACCCCAAAATGCGAAAAGGCTGCACATGAAAACGCCATGTGCTGTGACTGGCCGCTGCCATGATTGCAGCAGTCCGGAACGAATTTGTCGCGGCGTCAGTGTTTTACTGGGGAAAATGTTTCGGATGGAGATGGAAGTTGTCCTGATCAATGAGGATTTGGGATTGTAAAAAGATCTATTTAGGGCCGAAACGGTATAAAATTACCGTTTCGGCCCTTAATTTTTTCCTGATTATACAAAAGATAAATGATTATTTTGTCATAATAGAATATTGACTATTGTCAAAAAACGTGTATTTTGGCATTAGTCAATATTGAATTGCGACAAAATTGGAGAGACAGGAGATGTTACTGACATGAGAAAAGTCATTGATTTGTGTCTGGATATGCCCATGGGGGCGGAAGCGCTGACCAATATGCTGGGCGCCATGTGTCTGGACCCGCTTTACAGGGGCTACAAAAAGACCTACGGGGCGGGAGTTGCTGCACAGGTAGGACTCACGGTGGAGGAAATTGATGCGATTTATGAGTCCGAGGGTCGCGACGGTTTTTTGCGGATCATCCGCGAGGCGGCGGAGAAGCACGCGGTTAAACCTGCGGAATTTGTCCGGCATCTTGACGAGGTCGGCGTGGAATGGGGAATCACCTGCGACGGTGATCACGACAACCGCAAGACGGCTGAGATCGTACAGGCCTTTCCCAAAAAATTCAAGGGTTTTATTTTTGTAGATCCCAACAGGGGGGAGGAGGCTGTTCGAGAGCTTGAGGTGTGCGTGAAAGAATACGGCCTGCATGCGCTGTATTTAACGGCGTTCCGCACAAAGCTCAATGCAGCAGACAAGAAAAATTATCCGCTCTACAGCAAGGCGTGCGAGTTGGGAATTCCGGTCCATATCTATTCCAGCCTGAATCTTTCCAAGGCGGTGCCGTATGATATCGGGCACCCCCGTTATATCGATCAGGTGGCAAGGGATTTCCCAGAACTAAAAATTATGGCGGGCGTCAGCGGTTGGCCGTGGGTGCTGGACTTCCTGTGCCTTGCTATCCGCCACGAAAATGTTTATCTGAATTTTGAAACGCATGCTCCTGAAAAGATCGCAATGCGTGGTTCCGGTTATGAACCATATCTCTACTATGGAGAAACATCTTTGAAAGAGCGCATTTGCTTTGCTTCCAACTGGGGTACGCAGAGCATGCCGGTAGAGAAGCTGATTGCTCAGGTCGAAGCGCTTCCGTTCAGCGATGATGCGAAGGAACACATCCTCTACAATAACGCTAAAACATTTTATGAGCAGCTTTAAAGAGAAGCTTTTACAGAGCGCAGAAAGGGAGGGATGAACCAAAGAATTTCGAGCGCATTCCCCGTTAAGAGCGTAGGAGAACATATTTTGTAAATTAGGAGGATCACATCGAGATGAGCTTGTACACATTGATTATCGTCACCTTTATCATTTTTATGGCGATCAACGTAATCATCGGACTGCGCGGGCGCAAGCACGCCAGTACGACGAAGGACTTCCTCACGGCATCCGGACAGTCCGGCATCTGGTTTATTATCGCATCGGCGGTAGGCGCCAGCATTGGTTCCGGCGTCGTCATCGGTACGACACAGTACGCGGTAAAGCTGGGCGTTGCCGGTGCATGGTACGCGATCGCGTGCGGCATTGCATGCGTTGTCCACGCGTTTGTAATGACCCGCTTTATTTACCGCAATAAGCTGGTTTCTTTTTCGGACTATTTCAAAAGAAGATATGACAGTAACTTCATCGTCCTGCTTTACAGCGGCATCGGCCCCTTTGCCTGCGCTGCATCCATGGGCGGTCAGCTGGTTGCTGCAAAGGCCATTTTCCAGGCGTTCGGCATTGACCCGACAATCGGCCTTGTCATTACAGCGGCAGTTATGCTGGTCTACACGATGTTTGCAGGCCTTTGGGGCTCCTACGCAACAGCGGTATTTCAGGTCGGTGTGATCATTGTCGGCGTTCTGGTCGTTGGAATTTCCATGTTTACGCAGGGCGGCATTGCGGAAATCCACGCGTTCTATCCGGCGGAGAAGTTTGACCTTTTCAATATTTCTCCGGAGCTTTGGATGATGTTTGTCGGCCCGATGGTTCTTTCCGTGCTGGTCGACCAGACCTCTGTTCAGCGCGCGGCGTCCGCTAAAACAGAAGCGACTGCGTTTTGGGGACATCTGCTCAGCTGCATTCCCCTGTTCCTCTTTGGATGGCTGATGGTCTACATCGGCATGTGGAGCGGCGCAGAGTTCCCTGATGCCGGCGGAAATGCGTTCATTGTCATGCTGATGAACAAGGTTTCCCCGATCGTTTGTGCTGTAATGATCTGTGCGATCTTGGCGGCGATCATGTCGACTGCCAGTGGTGCGCTGGTGGCGACGGATGCGCTTGTTGTTCATGACCTGTACTGCGGCTTTATTAATAAGAATGCAACGGAAGCGCAGCAGAAGCGCCTGAATCTCATCGTCAATATTGTTGTTTCGGTGGCAGCCGTTGTATGCGCGCTTGCGTTTACAAATGTTATTGATCTTCTTTCGGTCGGCTATACCATTATGCTCTCCGGTACGCTGGTCCCGCTGCTGGGCGGCATCATCTGGAAACGCGGCACGACAAAGGGTGCGGCAGCTTCTGCAGCTGTCGGTATGATTACGGCGCTGCTGAGCATCTTCGGCGTGATCACAGTTCCGTTCTCCAGCATTTTCCCCGTGCTCCCTGGCGCAGTGGCCTACATTGTTGTGAGCCTCTGCACCAAGCATGCGCCGACTGAAAACACTGCAAAGGTGGCAGACGTTGTTAAGGCTTCTGCCAGCGAAAAGAACAATGACGCTGCAAACTGACGCGAAAGCTGTTCAGTGAAGCCAAAAATAAAGCGGCGGCTCTGGCGGAATGAGCCGATAGAGCCGCAGAAAGGACAGATATGGACTATTTGACAATTAAAACTGAGATCGTGGAGCGCGTGGGCGTGATCACGCTGGATCATCCGCCGCTCAATTCGGTCAGCAAGCGCATGATGGTTGAGATCATGCACGCTCTGGATGAGTTCGAACAGAACGACGTTGTCCGCGCCGTCATGGTGAAAGCAAATGGACCGGACTTTTCCTATGGCGCCGACGGCGGCGACGTGAAAAAGGGGATCAGCGGCGAAGCAGAAGAGATTCCGGAGAGCTTTTCCGTTCTGGGCAACCGCCTGGTCGAGCGGATCGATTGCTGCCCGAAGCCGACGCTCGTCGCGGCCAAGGGACGCTGCATCGGCGGCTCCACGGCAATGTTCAACGCCTTTGATATCCGTATTGTCGGTGAGGGCTTCCGCATGCACGACGGTGACATCTATTATGGCACGGTTGGTTCCTGGGGCATGAGCTCTCTGCGCCTGCCTATGTGGATCGGCAGAAACAAGGTGCTTGACTATATGTTCCTCAACGAGGATTTCACAGGCCGCCAGTGCTATGAACTGGGGCTTGCAAGCAAGGTTGTAGCAGATGAACTCGTTGAGGTTGTAGGCCTTGCAACTGCAAAGAAGATGTCCAAGGCCGCACCAATTGCGGTAAAATATTATAAGGACTGCGTCAGGAAAGCGACACAGAATAACATTGAAGAAGCGCGCGCATTTGAGCTAAAGGCGGCCGAAATTGTATTCGCAACAGAAGACAGCAAAATTGGGCTGAAATCGGTTGTTGAGAATCATGGCGTACCGAATTGCGAATTTTACGGCAGATAATTTGATACATTTTTTTCATTGCTGACCTCTCTATTGCTGCAAAATGGAAATCCTGCGGGTTTCATCAGCGTTCGGGTAAACGCTGACGAAGAACCTGCAGGATTTTCCATAAGAACTATTCTATAGTATCGGGTAGTAGGAGTAATTTGGCCCTTTAGATTTGAGCGAAATTTGAGTATTGAATCAGAAGCGGCCAGATTACTGTTTCGTAAGATTTCACTCAGCTTTATATAAAAAAGAGTGATCACTTCAAACGGAAGTGGTCATTCTTTTTCTATGCCGAGTAACCAGTCTGTCGATACATTTAATGCTTCCGCAATGATAGGAAGCTCAAAGTCAGGGACAAGGCGTTTACCGCTTTCAATTCTGCTGATTGCCATTTGGCCCATTTGCAGGCCCGCTACTTGCAGCCTTGCCGCAAGCTGATCCTGTGTCAATTTTGCTTTGGCGCGTGCAGACTTAATCCGCTCGCCAGAGATATTGCATTTGCCGTCTAACGTGTATAGCCGCACCGTGTCGTCCTCTCATAATCATCTTTGACATATTCTTTGTTGAGAAGTACCACAAATATGAGCTATTCTTATAAAAAAGATGATTAAAGAGACCGAGAATACTTCACTTTTTGAGGAGAGAGAAAACCATGAAATGTAAGCATTGCGGAGCTGACAACTTCAACGAATCCAAGTTCTGTTTTCAATGCGGTCAAGAACTGAGCTCGGACGATGTACAGCATATGGCATCAACGACGGTATTTTAAGAGGACTGGGCGACAGCAGGGCTTCGCTGCTTTTCCTGTCGCTCTCTTGCCTGATAAATGTGGGGTTGGATAGGACTTTATGGAAAGCGATTGAAGAGCAAGTTGGGGGAGGCGAAGCGCTAACCCGGGGTGGAGAAAAAAGCTAGGCTGGTAACGCAGTTACACAGCTCGGGAGACTCGAAAACGATATTGCTGTTGAACGGAGGCGATGACTCTGCCTAAGATGATTGTTGCAATCTACTGATTTGCGGTATTTCTTGTTGTAAAGCGAGGGTGAAGTTGTGGTCGTACTTTTTGTTTATAGAGGTGCGATTTTGGAACGAAAAGCATGACGGCGATGGCTTCAATTTGCTGCTTCATTTTTCGAAAAAACCGTGGCATACTGCCTATGAGGTGGTGCGCCGGTTCGGTGCGAATATAAAGTCGGTGAGAATTCAACCCGGCAAGGTCTAGCAAACTGCCGGTATTGAGCCCTTGGAGCATCAAAGACAAACAATGACGCTTAAGCATAGGACAGAGAGCAGGAACGCCGCAATACGAAAGTGTGAAGCGATGGAGCTCCGTTATAGTTATTGATTGCGTGGGATGGTCGAGTCACCTCTGCGGTCATCAACAAGGAGCGGGCAATAGGGCGAGTCTGCGAACACACGCCGGAGTCTGAGAGCACGGCATACCTGACATCGTTATATTTTGCATACTCGGGAGGTATGGGTGGTTCTACTGGAAAAGTAGTGGGGAGTATCGGCCAACGCAATGGTGAGTACGAACGAAAGCCACTGAGGAGTCGGATTCGCTCATAGTACCAAAGAAGGTAGTAATGACACTGGAGGGCATCTACGAACCGAAGTTCCTGGACGCTTCCAAAGCAGTTCTGTTGTGCAGCAGGACAGCCTGTATCACCTTGACCGCTTTCTCAACGTGCCCGCGGCGCTGATTGTGCAGGACCCTAATCCCATGTTGGCCGCCGGTGCGATCATCATGGAGATTCCCATGATTGACCGCCTGCCGCAGGAGTTCTATGATACTGTGAAGGATAGCAATTAGGTAACAGTAAATGCTGACGAAGGGTATATTGAAATTTTGTGAGGCTGCACTGACAAGACGAATGCAATGTGGCTAATTGGTTTGCAGATGAAGAACCAAAAATATGCCTGATAGCAGAGAGCTCATCCGTCGTCTGCCTTGCAGAGAGAACAAGAATAAGAGTTCATAACAATGTGATTCTTTGATTACGGCGGTGCGTTTTTGGAATGAGAAGCGTGACTGCGTCAGCTTCAATTTGTTACTTCATTTTTTACAAAAACCGTGGTATACTGTTTATGAGATGAGGACTGTGCAGTTTCGACCGTTTGTTTACGATGCAATGAATCGACAAGTGCCGGTGGCTATTGATCCGATGACACCGCAGGATGCCGCATTGACAGACCGGGAACCGTTGTGGCAGACCTCTTGGACAAGCGAATACTTAGCTGACGAAAACTATGAAAAATACGCAGCCAGAGTTGGAGATGAGCTGATCGCTCTGGCGGCGTATGAGATCCTTCCGACCGCGCTGGTCGTGCATAAGCTTTCCACCGTGTTTGACGATGGACAGCTGCACGCAGGCAAGACGACGATCTGCACCGCCCAGTGGGAGCGTATCGGCAATAAGACGGAGGACAGCTCCGCCTACTATACTAAGGCGGACGATGGTACCGTGAAGATCGAGTCGGTCGATCAGGACGAGCTTAAAAAGCAGCTCGAAACTGACAGCACGGCGCAGATCGATGTGTCCGGGCTGGAAGCGGAAAAAGTGACGCTGCCCGTCAGCGCCGTGAACGACGTCCTTGATTTGGAAGCGAAGGCGCTGTCGATCAAGATGGCGGACGCGGCGATCATGCTGGACAAGACGGCGATGCAGTCGGTCGTCGAAACAGCGGACGGCAACGATATTCAGCTGCATGTCAGCACCGGCGATGCACTGAGCAGCGATCAGACCGAGATCATCGGCGATATCGAACAGGGCATGGCGCTTGATGTGAGCCTGACGGCAAACGGAACGGAAATTCACAGCTTTAACGGCAAGGTGACCGTCTCCGTTCCGTTTACGTGGACGCAACAGGGTGTGCTGCAGGCTTGGTATCTTGCCGATGACGGCACAAAGGAGCCGGTCGAGGTGGCCTACCGCGACGGAAACGCCGTGCTGACGCTCAAGCACTTCTCGACCTATGCCATCGTGGTGAAGGCGAACGACCCGGACAGCGGCATCGTGAGCATGGGCGAGAACAAGGTCACAGTCCAAAAGCAGGCGGACGCGGTTTACTACGCTGCGGCGTTCTGCGCCGAGGACGGCAGATTCCTGGCCTATGCCGCGAGCGAAGCTGCGGAGGATGAAGAAACCGTGACGCTCAAGTGGGCGAACGCCGACTGGTCGAAGGCGGCGAA
>ENA-OUQG01000775-OUQG01000775.1-human-gut-metagenome-genome-assembly--contig:-NODE-775-length-18720-cov-3.674578_pt1 | contig 18720 bp, 18 predicted proteins | sample MGYA00237943_ERZ548823 | MGnify/ENA primary metagenome ERZ548823 (study PRJEB26490, sample SAMN05194731) | human gut metagenome | biome: terrestrial biome; feature: human-associated habitat; material... | reverse complement strand
CTATCCTCTTCGTCGGCAGCGTCAGATGTGTATAAGAGACAGGCGCTGTTGTGATCGCGTCAAATTTGCCTGCACCGCGGCTTCTCTCTCTCTGATATCTGGTGGTCATCAGGATCGCATAATCCACAGTCGCGCCAAGCTGGATCGTACCGATTACGATTGATGCCACAAACGGCAGCTTTGTTCCAGTGTAAAACGGAATACCCATATTCACAAAGATCGCAAATTCGATCACACCGACCAGGATCACCGGAATAGTAATTGATTTGAACAGAAGCAGAATAATCACAAATACGATTCCAATAGACACTGCACTTACACGCTTAAAGTCCGTGTCTGTAATGTTGATCAAATCTTTTGTCAATGGTCCTTCTCCTACCAGCATTGCACCCTTATCATATTTATCCATGATCTTATCAATCTGCTCAATCTGTTTGTTTACTTTATCCGTTGCTACTTTGTAAGTAGAATTTACCATCAGCAGCTGGTACTTGTCATTTTTCAGCATACCGGTGACAGATTCCGGGAGCATATCTGCCGGAACGCCGGAGCCGACCAGGTTATCCAGTCCAAGTACCCATTTAACACCATCTACTTTTTCAATCTCCTGTGACATCTTCTTGACATCAGAACCTGCAACCAAGCTGTCCACCAGGATCATATGTGTGGTATTCATATTGTAATCTTCTTTTAATTTCGTGTTCGCAATGACACTCGGAAGATCCTTTGGCAGCGATTCGTCCAGATTGTAGTAAACACCTGTGTGATTGTTTCCGTAAATCGCCGGAAACAGAAGGATCACAAATGCTACTACATAAATCACGTAACGCTTTGTCACCTTATCCGAAATCCTTCCAATATCCGGAAGCAGCGGTTTGTGTTTTGTCTTCTCGATCAGCTTGTCACAGCACAGGATCATGGACGGAAGAACGGTTACACAGACCAGAACTCCGAAGATAACTCCTTTTGCCATAACGATACCGATATCTTTTCCAAGCGTAAAGCTCATAAAGCAGAGTGCGATAAATCCGGCAACCGTCGTAACTGAACTTCCGATTACGGATGAAAAGGTCTGGGAAATCGCGTGTGCCATCGCCCGCTCTTTATCTCCGTTATAGCGCACCTGCTGCTCCTGATAACTGTGCATCAGGAAAATAGAATAGTCCATAGTGACACCGAGCTGAAGTACCGCTGCCAGTGCCTTCGTGATATAAGAAATCTCTCCAAAAAATACATTCGTTCCAAGATTATATACGATTGCGATTCCGATACTCAAAAGGAACAATACCGGAACAAAAATCGATTCCATCGTAATTGCCAGAACCAGTGCAGAAAGTGCGACTGCAATCAGTACATAAAGTGGTGTTTCCTTTTCGGCAAGCTCTTTGGTGTCCTCTACAATCGCAGACATTCCACTTAAGAAGCACTGCTCTCCGGTGATCTTACGGATCTCGGTAATTGCCTTCATAGTTTCATCGGATGAAGTTCCGTCTTTGAAAAATACCGCCATCATTGTTCCGTCTTCTGTGTTGTACTCATCATACAGCTTTGACGGAAGCACGCTCTGTGGAACCGAAATATCAGCCAGTGAATCATACCAGAGTACATTCTCTACTCCGTCTACCTTCTCTACCTTTTCTTTCAGCTTCACAATCTCTTTATCTTCCATGCCGTCTACCATCAGCATCGAAAATGCCCCGATCCCAAAATCATTCGTCATGATCTCTTGTCCCTGCATTGTCTCAATGTCTTCCGGAAGATAAGTCAGCACATCATAGTTGATCCTGGTGTTCACATACCCCCACACAGCCGGAATCAAAAGGATAATACTGAGTATCAGTATCGGTACTCTGAATTTAACAATCTTTTTGCCAACCTTTACCATACTTTATTCCTCTTTTCTTTTTTATTTTTTCTCCTTTAATGACTATTGGTCATTTATTTTACAAAACCAATATACAACAAAACTGACCATAAGTCAATTTATTTATTGACTTATGGTCAGTTTTTTTAATAATATTGTTTAGACTGATAACCTTATGCGTAATCCTGCTCCATAATATAACAACGGGCAGACTCTGTTCCCCGAATCTGCCCGTTCATTTACGCTATTCATTTATGCATTTTCTGCCGCTTCTTCACGATTTTTGCAAAGCACCTGTCCAGCCACATAGCAGACCGCTGCAACTGCCATACCATTGATCGAAGCAATTCCCCATGACACAAGATTTGCTACCACTGCGCCTGCGATTACACCGATCACAGCAAACCAGTTCACAGTTTTGATTTCTACTTTATCACTGTCGTACTCCTTCTTATTTATGAAGTACGAGAGCACCAGGATAATCCCTACCGGCGGAAGGGTACAGTTCAGTACGTTCAGCCAGTTACAGAAATTGTAATACAGCCATACAGAAAGAAGTGTTCCGATAATTCCTGAAATCAGAACCATCGGTTTCTTCTTCTGCTGGAAAATATTTGCCAGTCCAAGACCTGCTGAATACAGCGCATTGTCGTTGGTGGTCCAGATATTGAGTCCCAGAACCAGAATCGCCATATAGAACAGATTCAGACGGATCATAACCTCAAAGATATCATTTCCGCCAACGAAAATATAGGCAATCGCCCCAAAAAAGAACATCAGTGAATTCCCGATAAAGAATGCTACAACCGTTGCAATTGTACCTGATTTGGCATCCTTTGCAAATCTTGCAAAGTTCGGAGTTGCCGTTCCGCCTGATACGAAGGAACCGACTACCATACCTGCTCCACCGATCACGGTCACAGATCCACTGGATACTGCAAACTGGTCAACGATCGTTCCATTTCCCTGCCGAACTGCCATCACCATTGCTACCGTTCCAAGAATCGCAACGAGCGGAACTGCAATATAGCTTACCACCGTAAGGGAATCAATTCCGAAATATGCAGAAGCGGTCATACAGCCTCCTGCAACCAATACCAGAGCCCACATCGCAGCCTTACTTCCACCGAGAAGTTCTCCTGATACCGGGATTGCAAACATCGCAACACCCACACCGAACCATCCGATCTGAGTGAAGCTGATCATTGCAGAAGAAAGATAAGATCCTTTTTCTCCAAACGCTCTTTTTGCCAGAAGATCCATGCTAAGTCCGGTCTTTGCACCTACATATCCCAGAAGTCCTGTATACACACCAAGGATCGCTCCTCCAAGGAGAAGGGACTTGATAAATCCCCAGAAATCAAGTCCTGCTGCCATCTGCTGCCCAACCCACATACTTGCCGAGAAAAATGTAAATCCCAGCATGATCATAAACATGGTCAGGAAACCTTTTCTGCCCTCTTTCGGAACTGCCTGGTCCGCATAGTCAATATCAACAGTTGTATCTTTCGTGTTTTTGCTCATTTTTTACCTCATTCCATTCTCTGTGATCAACAAGTTCATTCTTTTTATAGCATATATTTCTTCAAAGAATCGGTAAATTCGGTAATTCTCTGATCTGCCAGTTCTTTTAATGTAATATTTTTCATACTCTCGATATATCCCTGTTCCTGACGGTACAGCCACTTGGTGTCTGCCGGACGGATCTTCTCATAGTGGTTCTTCTCGATCCAGTCCTCATAACTGATCGGTGTCGGGTATCCAATCTTTTCATCAAGCAGTTCTTTAAAATCGATCTTATCTGCTCTCTTTTTGATTCCTTCCCAGAATTCCAGAACTTCCTCTACATGCTCATGAATCTCATAGCGTCTTGCCCCGCCATCGTAGATGATACATTTTTCAAAAAGCGGACTGCACATGGAAAGTGTCTCTCTTCTAAACTCCGGCGCGATGATTCCATCCTTCCAGTAGAAGTCCACATCCGGAAGGTTGATTCCTGACACACCTTTATCCTGATAAGTACTGAAAATTCCTTCATAATACACGGTAATGAACCCTTCAAATTCCGGCCAGAACTCACGGATCTCTCTGGTAAGATTCTCAAGAATCTCAATTCCCTTTGTTCCACCAATTGTGAAAATGATAATATTACGAAGCTTTGCTCCGTTCTTCCTGTAAAAATCTGTCACATAGCGCAGGCAGTGGATCAGCTGGCTTCCAGAGGAGCGCGGGCATATGGAATCAGTGTCCGGATCATGCTCCCGACGTTTGCCTATGAGTCCAGATTGAAAGCGATGATGGTGGAGATTTCGGAGATATGTAAAGAAAAAGATCTCAGGGTTTTCTTTGCAGATGCGCAAAGTGTAAATGGGATCCAGACGAGTATTGTTCATGTAACAGCACACGGTGAGGCAAAAAAAGAACAGCTGCTTGCAAGCAGATCGGCAAAAGCAGGCGAAGAGATTGTCCTGGTTAAATGGATTGGTATGGAAGGAACCTTACGGATCATACGGGAAGAAGGGGCGGCTCTGGCAGAGCGGTTTGCGCCGGGATTCTTAAATAAGTTGGAAGATATGAGAGATGAAATTTTCAGTGACAGGGCAATGGAGATTGCCGGCCGGAACGGGGTGTCAGCAATGCATCCGATCGGAGAAGGAGGGATTCTTGCAGCACTTTGGGATATGGCAGAAGGTGCAGGAATTGGTCTTTCGGTAGAGATGAAGAAAATGACGGTACGTCAGGAAACGATTGAAGTCTGTGAAGTATTTCATCTGAATCCTTACCAGCTTACCAGTACAGGAGCGGTTCTTATGGTGACACCGAAGGGTGAAGAACTAAAGGAAAGACTGAAAAGGGAAGGTATTCCGGCAGAGATCATCGGACATACAACAGAAGGAAACGAGAGGATCATCTGGGGTGGGGGAGAAAAAAGATTTCTCGACAGACCGGCACCGGACGAACTGGCACGAATTTACGAAATGAAGGAGAATGTAAATGCTTAATATTGTACTTTTTGAACCGGAAATCCCGGCAAATACCGGAAATATCGGAAGGACCTGTGTGGCGACGAATACCAGACTTCATCTGATCGAGCCACTTGGTTTCCGGTTAAATGAAAAGAACCTGAAGCGGGCAGGGATGGATTACTGGGAACATCTGGATGTGACGACTTATATTGATTACCGGGATTTTATGGAAAAAAATCCGGGAGCGAAGATTTATATGGCAACTACAAAATCACCGAATCTTTATACGGATGTTAAATATGAACCGGACTGTTATATCATGTTCGGAAAAGAAAGCGCAGGGATTCCGGAAGAAATCCTCTGTCACCACAAGAAAGACAGCATCCGGATTCCGATGATCGGAGATATCCGTTCACTGAATCTTGGGAATTCGGTTGCGATCGTGTTATATGAAGCGCTCCGGCAGAATGGGTTTGCCGGAATGAATACAGAAGGACATCTTCACAGACTGGAATGGGATGAATAAAAAAGTGCTGCAAGGCTAAAAACGCTTTGCAGCACTTTTACTATTGTGAAAAAAATGACTATATAAAATATTTTAAATAATCAACGCATTTAATGGCATTTATTGGTAAAAGTGATGACAATATTTGGAAATTGTATAAGAAAAAATACAATCGTGTGTAAATCAGTGGACATATTTCATAAAAAAGGATATAATAAACGGAGAGTGATATAGAGAATGGAGATAAGTATCATGAAATATAAACAAAGCGTATATAAAACCTTTGCACTCATCAGTCAGTTAGGTATCAGTATACTGGTTCCCATTTTGCTATGCACTTTTTTTGGTACATGGCTGGAAAAGAAGGTTTCTTTTCCAGTTTTTATCCCTTTGGTGATAGTGGGTGTATTGGCAGGTCTGCGCAATGCATGGGTACTTGCGAGACATGCGAATGAAGATCCGGAAGACAAAAACAAAAATTGAGCAGGGAGGAATGAAACAACATGAGTAAGACAGACAATACCGTACTGAAGGATATGATCATCACTATGCTTCTGTATGGAATAATCGCACAGATTGTATGTCTGATTATCCCAGGGGATCATCTGAGAATGACAGCAGGGCTTTGGATCGGGGTGGCTGCAGGTGTTTTCATGGTAATCCATATGAAAAACTCGTTGGATGAGGCGGTACTTTATGGAGAACAGGAAGCACAGAGATACATGCAGAAATCTTACGCGATAAGATATCTGGTTGTAGTTGTAGTATTTATAGCCGTCAGCTGGCTTCAGATTGCGAATGTACTTACACTGTTTGCAGGAATTATGAGTTTAAAGCTTGCGGCATATTTGCAGCCAATTATGCATAAGCTTTTCGCTAAATTCAAAAAATCTAAGTAAAGGAGGTAAAGCGCGTGGGGAACAGCTTAGGAATGCTGGCAGCTAAGGAGCCGGATTTTCAAATTCACGGTCTCGTTAAATTCCAGTTATTTGGGCAGGAGTTATGGCTCACCACTACACATGTCAGCATATTGATCGTAGCGTTATTACTGCTGATTTTTGCGTTGGTTGTCCGAGCTAAGCTGAGCGATGCCGAAGGCAAACCCGGAACCCTGCAGAATATTGCCGAGCTTATCGTTGAGATGCTTGACAATATGGTAAAAGGAAGCATGGGGAAAAACGGACTGGCGTTCCGGAATTATATCGGGTCTTTGTTTTTGTTTTTGATTGTGGCAAACCTTTCGGGACTTTTGGGGCTTCGGCCACCAACTGCAGATTATGGTGTAACACTTCCACTTGGACTTATCACATTTGTGCTGATTCAGTTCAATAACATCAAATACAACAAAATTGAGGCATTTACAGGCCTGTTCAAACCATTGCCGTTCTTGTTCCCAATCAATCTGATCGGGGAGATCGCAGCACCATTTTCCATTTCACTTCGTCTGTTTGGAAATGTGCTGTCCGGTACTGTAATCATGGGACTTATCTATGGTCTTCTGTATAAGATCGCATGGGCATGGCCGGGATTTCTACACATCTATTTCGATGTGTTCTCGGGAGCAATTCAGGCATATGTATTTTGCATGCTGACGATGGTATATATCAATGACAAGATGCCGTCAGCGGAGTAAAAAGCAAACTGGGATCTAAGTTCAGACAGTATCAGGTTTGCAGTGATTAAGGAGGAAAATTATTATGGGTAATATTTCAAATGAAGCTTTAATTTTAGCGTGTTCAGCAATCGGCGCAGGACTTGCGATGATCGCAGGTATTGGTCCTGGTGTAGGACAGGGTATTGCGGCAGGTCATGGTGCATCTGCAGTAGGACGTAACCCGGGAGCAAGATCAGACATCACGTCTACAATGCTTTTAGGACAGGCAGTAGCAGAGACAACAGGTCTGTACAGTTTGGTTATTGCACTTATTCTCTTGTTCGCAAACCCGCTTCTTGGAAAGCTGTAAAAAAGGTTTTGCCTGTAAAATAAGAGAAAGGAGGCAACGCCTTGGAACGTTTGTTTAATCTGGATGCGCAGCTTCTTTTTGATGCCTGTGTCATGGCACTCAGTATGCTTGTCATGTTCACGTTTCTGTCATATCTGCTTTTCAAACCGGTAAGAAAACTTCTGGAGGACAGAAAGCAGAGAGTTGCTGATGAACAGGAGTCAGCAAAGAATGACCGGAAAGAGGCAGCCGTTTACAAAGAAGAATACGAACAGAAATTAAAAGAAATCGATAAAGAGGCGCAGGCTATTCTCAGTGAAGCACGGAAAAAAGCGATGAAGACCGAAAATGAAATTGTTGCAGAAGCAAAAGAAGAAGCAGCAAGGATCATCACACGTGCCAATAATGAGATCGAACTGGAACGGAAGCGTGCGCTTGATGATATGAAGCAGGAGATGATCTCCATTGCATCAGCAATGGCAGGTAAAGTAGTAGCAGCTTCGATCGATACCAGTGTACAAGATGAACTGATCGAAGAGACATTAAAAGAAATGGGAGAACAGACATGGCTAAGCTAGTATCAAAGGTATATGGTGACGCCCTGTTTGAAGCTGCCCGTGACTGCGGAAAAATGGATGAGATATTCGAGGAAGTACAGAGTATCGGAGTGATCCTCGAAGAAAATGCAGAGCTTCAGAAGATTCTCGGAAATCCGAGAGTTATGCGTGAAGACAAAGAGCAGATGATCGAGACGATTTTCCGCGGACGTGTTTCAAATGAGATTGTAGAGCTGATGAAGCTGATGATCGAAAAAGGGCGCTACAGCAAGATAGATTCTGTATTTGAATATTTTATCGGACTTGTAAAAGAAGAAAAGAAAATCGGGATTGCATATATCGCTACAGCAGTAGAACTGAGCGAGGCACAGAAAGAAGCAGTCATGCAGCGGCTTCTTCAGACGACAAAATATGAATCCTTTGAGATGAATTATCAGGTAGATGCTTCTCTGATTGGCGGAATGGTGATCCGTATCGGTGACAGAGTTGTGGATACAAGTATTAAGACAAAGCTGTATGAACTGTCAAAGAGCCTGAAGAAAATTCAGGTATAGCAGTTAGAATTAGTAGAAAGAAGGTGGATTCGCTCCATGAATTTAAGACCAGAAGAAATAAGTTCTGTGATCAAAGAACAGATTGAAAGATATTCCTCTGAGCTGAACGTATCGGATGTCGGAACGGTTATTCAGGTGGCAGATGGTATTGCGCGTGTCCACGGCCTTGAAAATGCAATGCAGGGTGAACTTTTGGAGTTCCCTTCAGAAGTATACGGAATGGTTCTGAACCTGGAAGAGGACAACGTAGGTGCTGTTCTTCTGGGAGATCATAAGAATATCAATGAAGGTGATACTGTAAAGACAACCGGACGAGTTGTAGAGGTTCCGGTAGGCGACTGTATGCTTGGCCGTGTAGTTAATGCACTTGGACAGCCAATCGATGGAAAAGGACCAATCCAGGCAACCAGGCATCGTCAGATCGAGCGTGTGGCACCGGGGGTTATTTCCCGTAAGTCAGTAGATACACCGCTTCAGACAGGTATTAAAGCGATCGACTCCATGGTTCCGATCGGTCGTGGACAGAGAGAGCTGATCATCGGTGACAGACAGACCGGTAAGACAGCGATCGCGATCGATACGATCATCAACCAGAAAGGGCAGGGCGTAAAGTGTATTTATGTAGCAATCGGTCAGAAAGCTTCGACCGTAGCTTCCCTTGTTAAGACTCTGGAGACCTTTGGGGCAATGGATTATACAACTGTAGTTGTGTCAACAGCCAGTGAGCTTGCACCACTGCAGTACATCGCACCGTATTCAGGATGTGCGATGGGAGAAGAATGGATGGAGAACGGAGATGATGTACTGATCGTTTATGATGATCTGTCCAAACATGCAACTGCATACCGTACCCTTTCCTTACTTCTGAAACGTCCACCTGGACGTGAGGCTTATCCGGGAGATGTATTCTATCTGCATTCAAGACTTCTTGAAAGAGCAGCCCGTCTTTCAGATGAACTTGGCGGAGGTTCACTTACTGCACTTCCGATTATCGAGACACAGGCAGGTGACGTATCAGCATACATTCCTACCAACGTTATTTCCATCACAGACGGACAGATTTATCTGGAAACAGAGATGTTCAACTCTGGTTTCAGACCGGCCGTTAATGCCGGACTTTCTGTATCCCGTGTAGGTGGATCGGCACAGATCAAGGCGATGAAGAAGATCGCTGGTACAATCCGTATTGATCTTGCACAGTATCGTGAGCTGGCATCCTTTGCACAGTTCGGATCGGAACTGGATGCAGAGACTTCCGAACGTCTGGCACAGGGAGTCCGGATCAAAGAGATCCTGAAACAGCCGCAGTACCAGCCGATGCCGGTAGAATACCAGATTATTATCATTTATGCAGCAGTTAAGAAGCTTCTTCTTGATATTGCGGTAGAAGATATTCTGGCTTTTGAAAGCGGACTTTTTGATTATATTAAGTCAAAATATCCGGAAATTCCAGAATCTATCAAGAATGACAAAGTGCTGAAAGAAGAAGTAGAAGAAGCTCTCAGAAAAGCAATCGGAGAATATAAAGAACAATTTCAGGCAAGGTAGGTGATACAAAGTGGCATCTATGAGAGATATCAAGCGTCGCCGTACCAGTGTACAGAGCACGCAGCAGATTACAAAAGCCATGAAACTTGTCTCTACCGTAAAGCTGCAGAAAGCAAGAACCCGGGCAGAAGAATCAAAGCCGTATTTTGACTGTATGTATGCAACAATGACCTCTCTGCTTGCAAAGGCAGGGAATATCAATCATCCATATCTGAAAGCAGATGATTCGAAGAAGAAAGCAGTCATTGTTGTAACATCCAATCGTGGACTGGCAGGTGGATATAACTCTAATGTAGTGAAGATGGTGACTGAAAATGAAGCCTTTACGAAGGAGAATATCCGGATCTATGCAATTGGAGGAAAAGGACTGGAACTTCTGAAACACAAAGGATATGATATTGTCGCTGATTATTCAGAGATGATCGAAGAACCGTCCTATGATGATGCGAAGAGTATTACAAAAAGACTTCTGACAGATTTTGAAAATGGTGAGATTGGTGAGATCTATCTGATCTACACATTTTTCAAAAATACGGTAAGTCACATTCCGACGATGATCAAAGTCCTTCCGGCAGAGGTGCAGGAAGAAGCGGGAGAAGAGGATGCAAAGGCGCAGCTTACACCGATGAACTTTGAACCGGAAGCGGAAGAGGCAATCAGCCTTCTTGTTCCGAAATATATCAGCAGCATTCTGTATGGCGCGTTTGTGGAAGCAGTTGCCAGTGAGAACGGTGCACGTATGCAGGCGATGGATTCGGCAACCAGCAATGCGGAAGAGATGATAGATGATTTGGAATTGAAATATAACAGAGCACGTCAGGGTGCGATCACACAGGAACTTACCGAGATCATTGCCGGAGCAGAGGCGATCGGATAAATACAGGTTTCTGTATGTAAGGAGGAGAAAATGGCAGATAAAAATATAGGGAAGATTACCCAGGTTATCGGTGCCGTTCTTGACCTTAAGTTTTCGGAAGGATACTTGCCGGAGATCAACGATGCGGTTGAGATTACGCGCAAGGACGGAGGAAAACTTGTGGTAGAAGTTGCACAGCATCTGGGTGATGATATCGTAAGATGTATCGCCATGGGACCGACAGACGGACTGGTGCGAGGCATGGACGCCGTAGCAACCGGGGGACCGATTTCAGTTCCGGTTGGCGAAGCAACACTCGGACGTATCTTCAACGTACTGGGTGAGCCGATTGATGAAAAAGAGGCTCCGAAGGATGTTGAATACGCACCGATTCACAGAAAAGCTCCAAGCTTTGAAGAGCAGGCAACACAGACAGAGATGCTGGAGACAGGTATCAAGGTTGTTGACCTTCTGTGCCCATATCAGAAAGGTGGAAAAATCGGTCTGTTCGGTGGAGCCGGTGTAGGAAAGACCGTTCTTATCCAGGAACTGATTACCAATATTGCAACGGAGCATGGCGGCTATTCTGTATTCACTGGTGTAGGAGAACGTACCCGTGAAGGAAATGACCTTTACTATGAGATGACAGAATCCGGAGTTATCAAAAAGACAGCGATGGTATTCGGTCAGATGAATGAACCACCTGGAGCACGTATGAGAGTCGGACTTACAGGACTGACTCTTGCAGAATATTTCCGTGATAAAGGTGGAAAGGATGTACTTCTTTTCATTGATAACATTTTCCGTTTTACACAGGCAGGTTCCGAAGTATCAGCGCTTCTTGGACGTATGCCTTCAGCGGTAGGTTATCAGCCGACACTGCAGACAGAAATGGGTGCGCTGCAGGAGCGTATCACATCCACGAAGAACGGATCCATCACATCCGTGCAGGCAGTATATGTGCCAGCCGATGACCTTACTGACCCGGCTCCGGCAACAACATTTGCCCATCTGGATGCAACGACCGTACTTTCCCGTGCGATCACAGAGCTTGGTATTTACCCGGCTGTAGATCCACTGGAATCTACTTCACGTATTCTGGATCCACACATTGTCGGAGAAGAACACTATAAAGTAGCCCGTGGAGTACAGGAAATTCTTCAGAAATACAAAGAACTGCAGGATATCATTGCAATTCTTGGTATGGAAGAGCTCTCGGATGAGGATAAGCAGACGGTCTACCGTGCAAGAAAGATCCGGAACTTCCTGTCCCAGCCGTTCCATGTGGCAGAGCAGTTTACGGGAATTCCGGGCAAATATGTCCCGCTGAAGGATACCATCAAGGGCTTCCAGGCAATCATCGGAGGCGATCTGGACGAGGTTCCGGAGACGGCCTTCTTTAACACGGGTACCATTGATGAGGTATGGGAGAAGTCGAAGTCTCTGTAACAGGAGACCTCGTACTGCGCCCGTGCTTTGTACAGAAAGAGTGACAGGATATGGCAGATGTAAAAAATATGTTTTTCCTGCGGGTTATTGCGGCGGAAAAGGTTTTTTATACCGGCTATGCAAGGAATCTGATCATCGAGACGCTCGATGGCCAGATTTCCTTTCTTGCGCACCATCAGGAGATGATGGCGGCGCTGAATCCGGGAGAGCTGCAGATTCAGGACGAAGAGGGAAAATGGATTCGCGTCATAGCTGGCTGCGGATCCATGGTGTTTGCCAACAACCGCGCAACCGTGCTTGTGGAAACCTGCGAGCGGCCGGAAGAGATCGACCGGAGAAGAGCGGAAGAGGCATTGGAACGCGCGAAGGAGCGGATGCGCCAGAAGCAAAGCCAGCGGGAGTATCACATGACGCAGGCGGCGATGGCAAGGGCGTTGTCGAGACTTTCTCTGAAGGATAAGCTGAGAGTATAAGAGAGAAGCGGGAAAGATATTATGGATGATTACAGAAGACCGGGTGAGAATCTGGCCGGATCCGGAAGCAAGAGAAGAGTTCAGATGTCGGAGGCGACCAGCGTCATGCTGGCGCTGACGCTTTCCGGGGGCATGCAGGATGCCTATTCTTATTTTGTGCGCGGAAAGGTATTTGCCAATGCCCAGACGGGAAACCTTGTTCTTATGGCCGAGCATATGTTCAATGCAGATTTCAGGGGAGGGGTTAAATACCTGTTTCCCCTGGTGTTTTTTGCGTTTGGGGTCTTTGTGGCGGAACAGATCCGCGGAAGATTTCAGTATTCCGGGATTCTTCACTGGAGACAGATGATCGTGGCGCTGGAAATTCTGATGCTTCTTATCGTAGGATTTCTTCCGGTCAATGATGCGGTCAACCCTCTGGCCAATGCCATGACCTCGTTCGCCTGTGCCATGCAGGTTCAGGCATTCCGCAAGGTGAATGGCTATGCGTATGCGAGCACCATGTGCATCGGGAATATGCGCAGCGGGATGGAAGCGCTAAGTGCCTACACGAGAACCGGAAACCGGGAGCTTCTCCTGAAGACGGGCCAGTATTTTCTTGTCATTCTGACCTTTTTCCTTGGCGCCGGAATCGGAGGAGCTCTTGCGGAAACCGGAGGCAGGCGCATGATCTGGATTTCCTGCGTGCTTTTGATCGTCAGCTTTCTTCTGATGTTCCTTCGCTCGGAGGAAGAGAAAATGGAAGAAGAATCGGGAAAATAAAGAATACAGAAGTAAATATTCCGCTAATTTTCCGTCGGAGGGTTCACAAAAGTCGGGAAAGCGTGTATTGTATAGCGTTGTGTTAAAAAATTAACAGATGTATGGGGAAAAGGAGGCGCGACTCATGATTGCTCAGGCAGCAGCTCTGATTATTTTTGTGGGTATGTTTGTGCTGATTATTCTGGACAAGTTTGAGCGCCAGTGGATCACACTGGTGAGCGGACTTCTGATGCTGATCGTGGTTTTCGGCATCTGTCTGCACAGCCCGCAGGCAATTGTTGATACGCTGAATCTGAAGGCGTTTTTTGTAAAAAGCTTCTGGTACGGCGGGGAGGAAAGTGCTTCGGCAGGAATCAACTGGTCTACCATTGTGTTCATTGCCGGCATGATGATTATGGTGGAAGGGCTTGGGCATTCCGGCTTCTTCCGGTGGCTTTGCCTGTCCCTTGCCAAGGCGGTACACTATCATCTGGTACCGCTTCTGATCTGCTTCATGTGCATGTCGGGCTTTCTGTCGATGTTCATTGACAGCATCACGGTGGTTCTGTTTCTTGCAACGGTGACGATTGAGCTGTCACGTATGCTGAAATACAATCCGGTTCCAATGATTCTGGCAGAGATTTTCTGTGCGAATCTCGGCGGTGCGGCGACGATGAGCGGAGATCCGCCGAACATCATCATCGGTACCTCGCTCGGTTATACATTTATGGATTTTATCTCGAATACCGGAGCGGTGGTCGGAATCAGCTTTCTTTTTGCGCTGGTATATTTCTGGCTCTGCTTCCGCAAGGAGCTGAAGGAAAATGAGGCGGCAAGAGTGGGAGAGGTTTCCTGCCCGGAGCCGTCCACGGCGATTGAAAGCAAGCCGGCGTTTCTCTGCGGAATTCTGGTTTTCGCTCTTGCCGTTGTTCTCCTGATTACGCATGCGCAGACGGGACTGACGGTTTCCTGCATCGGTGTCATCGTGGCGGTTCTGACGGTGATGGCGATGACGGCAACGTCCGGAATCCAGGTTATTCCCAGGATTTTCCGCGGGGTGGACTATAAGACTCTTCTGTTCTTTATCGGCCTGTTCGTGTCGGTCGGAGGTCTGGAGCAGACCGGGGTTCTGGAGGTCATCGCACATTTTATTTCGGTGATCAGCGGCGGAAATCCCTATGTGATGACGGCTATTATCCTGATTCTGTCAGCCGGCTGCAGCGCACTCATTGATAATATCCCGTTTGCGGCGACCATGATCCCTGTGATTCAGTCGCTTTCGGCGACGACAGGCATGGCACTTCCTACGCTTGCCTGGACACTTTCTCTGGGAACGGACATCGGCGGAAACGCAACTCCGATCGGTGCATCTGCAAACGTCGTCGGCACATCGGTTTCCGCGAAGAACGGACATCCGATCAGCTGGGGAAAATACTGCAAATATTGTGTACCTGCGACCGTCATTGTTATAATGATATCGTTAGGTTGCATTTACGTCAGGTATCTGTAACAAGGACAGTGCGAAGGGGGCTTGCAGGATGAACGAGAATCAGATCATTGTATCGGTCGGACGTGAACACGGAAGCGGCGGTCATTTTATTGCGCAGGTCTGCCTTGTGGGTAGCCGCATAAAAATGCAGTGCATACATAAGATTCTCCCCTTTAATTGGGTCTGCCGCTGCCTGATCCACATCCTGTGACCAGGTTGGCGTTCCCACAACGATCACCGCTTTTTTATCATTTTCACGGATGGTAGAAATCACGCTTTTCGCATAAGACTTGATCTCTTTCCAGCTTGTTCCGTTGTTCGGCTCGTTGCAGATCTCATAAATCACATTGTTGTAACCCTTAAATTCCCTGGACATTTCCCTGAAAAAGGCCTTTGCTTCTTTCTTATGGGAATTCGGATTTCCATCGCTTAAGATATGCCAGTCCACGATCACATACATTTTATGTTTCTTTGCCAGCCTGACTCCTTTTTTGATCAGTTTCTTTAAGTCACTGCGGTTCTTTGCATCTCCGCTGCAGTATCCGTTATACTCTTCGGTATACATCGCCAGACGCACGACATTTGCTCCCCATTTGTCATGCAGCTGGGCAAAACACTTGTCATTGACGTACTGCGGATACCAGCTCAGTCCATGTGTGCTGACTCCGCGAAGCTGTACTTCATGCCCCTTTTTGTCCACAAGTTTTGTTCCTTTGACGTGCAGCCTGCCTGCCGATGCGTCATAATACGTTGTTGTTTTTGCCTCTGCTATTTGCAGTCCCCCTGTCAAACACAATCCCAGCGCAAGCACACATACCAGTGCAAACCCACGCAGGATTTTTATTTTTTTATTAAAAAAATACATGTTCCACTCCACCCTTCTCCGATGGAAACAGGCGGCTCCACGTTCCATTGGACCGCTGTAACATTCTTAATCAATCGCTGTAACCTTGTAATCTTTCTCTTCTACCGTTTTCTTTAATACATCATCTGCCACTTCCATGGATGAGGTCACAACGGCAGTGCCAGCCTCATGGCTGACTTCTGCGGATGTTACTTCCGGAAGTGCCTCAAGTGCTTTCTTTACGGTTGCCTCACAGTGTCCACACATCATTCCTTCAATATGCATTGTCTTTGTCATTTTTGTTTCCTCACTTTCGCTTATTTTCATTTCTGTCGGTTTTGCTGCCGGTACAGCCTTTTTATTTGCTTTTCCATGTACGGAAAACAGGTTCAGCCGCAATGCGTTGGTCACGACACAAAAGCTTGATAAACTCATGGCTGCCGCGCCAAACATTGGATTTAATTTCCACCCAAATATAGGATACCACACTCCGGCTGCAAGTGGAATCCCTATTACATTATAAAAGAATGCCCAGAACAGATTTTCATGGATGTTCCGCAGCGTTGCCCGGCTTAGGCGGATGGCCGCCGGAACATCCCGCAGACGGCTCTTAACCAGGACAACGGATGCCGCATCGATTGCCACATCGGTTCCGGCACCGATGGCGATTCCGGTATCTGCTCGTGTCAGTGCCGGGGCATCGTTGATTCCGTCTCCGACCATGGCTACTTTGCCCTGTTCCTTCAGCTTACGGATCTCTGCCTCTTTGCCTTCCGGCAGTACACCGGCTATGACTTCGTCCACTCCTGCCTGTGCACCGATGGCTTTTGCTGTGCGCTCGTTATCTCCGGTCAGCATAATGACACGGATTCCCATGTCACGCAATTCGGCCACCGCCTGGGGGCTGTCCTCTTTGAGCGTGTCTGCTACGGCAATCAGACCGGCACAGGTATGATTTTGGGCAAAAAGCAACGGTGTTTTTCCCTCTTCTGCCAGCTTTTGGGCCTGATCGAGCAGGGTGGAATCTACTGTTACGTTCTCTTTCATGTAAGAAACGCTGCCACCGAGCAGCAGATCTTCCCCACGCACCGCGGAAAGACCATTTCCCGGAAGTGCCTGAAAATCATGTACCGCCGTCTGGGAAATCCCCGTCGCTTTGGCATGCTCCATAACTGCTTTGGCCAGCGGATGTTCACTCGAACTCTCCAGATCTGCAGCAAGCTGCATGAGATCACGCTTCGTGTAGCCTTCTGCCGGTAAAATATCGGTCACGCGTGGCTCTCCGGTTGTGATCGTTCCCGTCTTATCCAGTGCTACAATCTGTGTTTTTCCAGCATTTTCGAGTGCCACCGCATTTTTGAACAGGATTCCTTTTTTAGCTCCCATCCCATTTCCGACCATAATCGCTACCGGGGTTGCAAGTCCAAGCGCACACGGACAACTGATGACGAGCACGGAAATACCGCGCGCTAATGCAAATCCGATATCTTTTCCGGCAAGCAGCCATACCATAATGGTGATTACTGCAATGGTGATAACGGCCGGTACAAAAATACCGGATACTTTATCCGCAATTTTTGCGATTGGGGCTTTGGTCGCCGCTGCATCCGATACCATTTTGATGATCTGGGAAAGCGTGGTGTCTTCTCCCACGCGGGTTGCCTCACAACGCAGAAATCCGGACTGATTCGTCGTTGCCGCGCTGACGGAGGAGCCTTTCTGTTTGTCGACCGGAATACTCTCTCCGGTGAGTGCTGCCTCGTTGACCGCACTGCTGCCTTCTATGACAATTCCATCGACCGGAATATTTTCCCCCGGACGCACGACAAAGATATCCCCCTGCCGCACTTCTGCAATTGACACGGTAACTTCCTGTCCGTCCCGCACCACCGTTGCGGTCTTCGGTGCCAGCCGCATAAGGCTTTTTAAGGCATCGGTTGTCCTGCCTTTTGCGTGGGATTCGAGCATTTTTCCGACGGTGATGAGTGTCAGGATCATTGCCGCGGACTCGAAATAAAATTCATGCATGTAGCCCATGACTGCATCCATATCGCCGCGCACCTGCGCTCCGGTCATGGCAAAAAGAGCATACGTACTGTATCCAAACGATGCTCCGGCGCCGAGTGCCACCAGTGTATCCATATTTGGTGCGCCGTGGAGCAGGCTGGTAAAACCGCTCACAAAGAACTTCTGGTTGATCACCATGATGATGATGGTTAAAAGCATCTGCAACATTCCCATTGCCACATGATTGTCTTTCATGGCAGCCGGTACCGGCCAGCCCCACATCATATGTCCCATGGAAAAATACATCAGCACGACAAGAAAGATGACCGATGCGATCAGACGCTTGCGCAGTTTCGGTGTCTCGTGGTCTTTTAATGCTTCTTCCTCTTCTGCTGCGGTCTGTTCTTTTTTTGCGCCTTTGGGTGCTGCGCCGTATCCGGCTGCGACAACTGCATTTACGATTTCCTGATCGGTTGCCGTGCCTTCCACTCCCATGGAGTTGGTCAGCAGGCTGACAGAGCAGGAAGTCACACCCGGCACTTTGGAGACGGCTTTTTCCACGCGGGCGGAGCATGCCGCACAGCTCATGCCGGTCACTTCATATTGCTTCATAGTTGCCTCCTACATTTCTTACTTCATTAATTTTTGTAACATCGTTACTAATTCGTCTACTTTATCGTCCTCGCCGTTTCGGATGCCATCTGCGACGCAGGTACGGATATGTTGTGCCAGCAGGACTTTATTAAAACTGTTGAGTGCCGCATTGGCAGCCGCTACCTGTGTGATGATATCCGGGCAGTAACAGTCTTTTTCTACCATGCCTTTGATGCCGCGGATCTGTCCTTCAATGCGGTTTAAGCGGTTGAGCAGGTCGCGCTCTTCCTTTTCATTTCGGTGCTTTGTGCGGCAGGAACAGCAGTTTTG
>ENA-OUQG01000769-OUQG01000769.1-human-gut-metagenome-genome-assembly--contig:-NODE-769-length-18810-cov-5.112557_pt1 | contig 18810 bp, 20 predicted proteins | sample MGYA00237943_ERZ548823 | MGnify/ENA primary metagenome ERZ548823 (study PRJEB26490, sample SAMN05194731) | human gut metagenome | biome: terrestrial biome; feature: human-associated habitat; material... | reverse complement strand
CGACGCTATTTCCAACGGTATCGTTATCGACCACATCTCCGCCGGCAAGGCGATGGAACTCTACAACATCCTCGGTCTTGACAAACTCGACTGCTCTGTCGCGCTGCTCAAAAACGTTTCGAGCGGCAAGCTCGGCCGCAAGGACATCATCAAGATCGATCAGGTGCTCGACCTTGACTGGGACGTTATCGGCTATGTCGATCCCGGCATCACCGTCAACATCATCAAGGACGGCAAGCGCATCGAAAAGCGCCAGCTCAAGCTGCCCGAGCGCATCACCAACGTCATCCGCTGCAAGAATCCCCGCTGCATCACCTCTGTTGAGCAGGAGCTGCCGCAAGTCTTCACGCTGACCGAAGAGAGCACGCGCACCTATCGCTGCCTGTACTGCGAGACCAAGGCCGAAAACTAAAAAACCCCAAAAAAGAGGGAACCTTTTTAGGTTCCCTCTTTTTTTGCACTTCTCACATAAGGCCCGTTCCGGCGGCCGCGTCGGTCTGGCGGCGCTCCTCGATGGCTTCTTGCAGGATCAGATCTTTGACCTTCATGAGGCGGATGGTGTTGGCGCGCTCGTTTTCGTCGAGCTTCATCGTGATATACTTGATGCTCTGCTGCATCTGCGGGATCTTGACGTACTCGAGCGCGTTGACGCGCCGTCTTGTGCGCTCGATTTCGGCAGCGAGCAGCTGCGTCGCCTTCTCGGCCTCGGCAAGACGCAGAAGGTCGGGCAGGATGTCGCCCAGCTCGCGCACGGCGTCGTCGAGCTCGCCGCTCGTCTGGGCGAAGCCGTAGGGGTAGATATCCCCGCCGTCCTCGCTCGCGAGCTTGAATTCATAGCGCGGCACCTCGACGCTCATCACGTTTTCGCTGCTCATTTCGAGCGAAACATTCTGGCGCGGGCACAGCAGCGCCTGCTCGAGCATCTCCGGCGACATCAGCGCGCTCGCCACGGTAAAGGAGCCGTAAGCCCGTGTAAGGGCCTGCTCCACCTTCTCGCGCAGCGCGCGATCCTCGCGCACAACGTCCATGAACTGCTTCATCAGCTCGTCGCGCTTGTCCTTGAGGAGCTTGTGCCCACGCTGGGCGGTGCGCAGACGCGCCTTGAGGCGCGTGAGCTCCATGCGGGTGGGATTGACAGTGGTCGTAGGCACGTTTCTCCCCCCTTACTCGTCTTTTTTGAGGTATTTGTCGATATATTCCGGCTTGATGCGCTTGAGCTCGCTGCGCGGCAGGATGGATAAAAGCTCCCATCCGAGGTCGAGCGTCTGCTCGATGGAGCGGTTCTCGTCGCTCCCCTGCGCAACGTAGCGCTTTTCAAACTCGTCGGCAAACCTGGCGTAGAGAAGGTCGGTCGAGCTGAGCGCCGCTTCGCCGAGGATGGACATGAGTTCCTTGTTCTCCTTACCGGTCGCGTAGGCGGCAAAGAGCTGGTTCATCGTGCCGGAGTGATCCTCGCGCGTCTTGCCCGCGCCGATGCCCTTGTCCTTGAGTCGGGAAAGGCTCGGCAGCACGTCCACCGGGGGAACGACGCCCTTGCGGTAAAGATCGCGGCTGAGGATGATCTGGCCCTCGGTGATATAGCCGGTAAGGTCGGGGATCGGGTGGGTCTTGTCGTCTTCCGGCATGGTCAGGATCGGGATGAGGGTGATGGAGCCCTTCTTGCCGATGCGGCGGCCGGCACGCTCATAGAGCGTGGCAAGGTCGGTATAGAGGTAGCCGGGGTAGCCGCGGCGGCCCGGGACCTCCTTGCGCGCGGCGGAGACCTCACGCAGAGCCTCGGCGTAGTTCGTGATGTCGGTCATGATGACCAGCACGTGCATCCCGCATTCGAAAGCCAGATATTCGGCGGCGGTCAGGGCCATACGCGGCGTTGCGATACGCTCGACAGCAGGGTCGTTGGCGAGGTTCGAGAAGACGACGGTGCGGTCGATGGCGCCCGTGCGGCGGAATTCCTGGATGAAGAACTCCGATTCCTCGAACGTGATGCCGATGGCGGCGAAGACGACGGCGAAGTTCGACGCGTCGTCACCCAGCACCTTCGCCTGACGGGCGATCTGGGCGGCCAGCTGCGCATGCGGCAGGCCGGAGCCGGAGAAGATCGGCAGCTTCTGGCCGCGGACAAGGGTGTTGAGCCCGTCGATCGTGGAGATGCCGGTCTGGATAAATTCGTTGGGGTAGTCGCGGGCAGCGGGGTTCATGGGCAGGCCGTTGATGTCCTTCATCTCGGCCGCCAGGACCTCGGGTCCGCCGTCCTTCGGGTGGCCCATGCCGTTGAAGACGCGGCCGAGCATATCCTCGGACACGGCCAGCTCCAGCGGGTGGCCCAGGAAGCGGATCTTGCTGTCCTTCAGGTTGATGCCTGCGGAGTTTTCAAACAGCTGGACGACGGCGGTATCGCCGTTGCACTCGAGGACCTTGCAGTGCCGGACCTCGCCGTTCGGCAGCTCGAGCTCCGCCAGCTCGTCGTAGGTGACGCCCTCGACGTTTTTGACGATCATCAGAGGCCCGGAGACCTCACGGATGGTACGATATTCCCGGATCATTCAGCCTCAGCCTCCTTTGCCACTTCTTCGATCTGCTGTTCCATGTCGGCTTCGATCTGCGCGTAGACGTTCTGGTAGCTTTCCGCCGGGACGGTCTTCGCACGGCCGATGGCGGCTCTGGCCGCGATGGCGTAGAGCTTCCAGATATCCGCGCCGCGCGCAATCGCCGCGTCGCAGAGATCCTTGTACCGCAGGATCAGCTCCAGCAGCCGTGCCTGCCGGTCGAACGACGAATACTGGTCGTTTTCGAGGAAGGCGTTCTGCTGCAAAAAGTCCTCGCGGATCATCTTGGCGGATTCGAGCGTCAGATTGTCGGCGGGGCTCAGCGCGTCCTGACCGACGAGCTTGACGATCTCCTGCAGCTCGGCTTCCTTCTGCAGCAGGGCCATAGCCCGGCCGCGGTTGAGCATGAAGCTTCTGCCGAGATTTTCATCGCACCAGCCGCGCAGCGTGTCGAGATACAGCGAGTAGCTCGTCAGCCAGTTGATGGCCGGGAAATGCCGCGCGTAGGCCAGCGAGGCGTCCAGACCCCAGAAGACCTTGACGATACGCATCGTCGCCTGCGAGACAGGCTCGGAGATATCGCCGCCCGGAGGCGAGACCGCGCCGATGGCGGTCAGCGATCCGCGGCGCTCGTCCGCACCGAGGCACTCAACGCAGCCCGCGCGCTCGTAGAACTGCGCCAGACGCGAAGCGAGGTACGCGGGGTAGCCCTCTTCGCCGGGCATCTCTTCGAGTCGGCCGGACATCTCACGCAGAGCCTCTGCCCAGCGGGAGGTGGAGTCGGCAATGACGGCGACGTCATAGCCCATGTCGCGGAAATACTCCGCGATGGTGATGCCGGTGTAGATGGACGCTTCGCGCGCCGCGACCGGCATATCGGAGGTGTTGGCGATCAGGACGGTCCGCTTCATCAGCGGCTCGCCGGTATTGGGGTCGTGCAGCTCCGGGAACTCCATCAGAACGTCGGTCATCTCGTTGCCGCGCTCGCCGCAGCCGATGTAGACGACGATGTCGACGTCGGACCACTTCGCCAGCTGATGCTGCACGACGGTCTTGCCCGAGCCGAAGGGGCCGGGGACGGCGGCGGTGCCGCCCTTGGCCAGCGGGAACATGGTGTCGATGATGCGCTGGCCGGTCATAAGCGGCTGCGAGGGCGTGAACTTCCGGTCATACGGCCGGGCCACGCGCACGGGCCACTTCTGCATGAGGGTGAGGTTTTCCTCGCCCTTCGCCGTTTCCAGCACGCAGACGGTCTCGGTGACCGTGAACGAGCCGGACTTGATCTCCCTGACGGTACCGGCCACGTTGGGCGGGACCATGATCTTGTGCAGCACGGCGCTCGTCTCCTGCACGGTGCCGATGACGTCGCCGCCGGAGAGCTTGTCGCCCGCCTGAACGGTGGGGACGAAGTCCCACTTCTTTTCCCGGTTCAGCGCCGGGACCTGCACGCCGCGGGCGATGGTCTCGCCGCAGAGTTTGCGGATCTCGGTCAGAGGACGCTGGATGCCGTCATAGATGCCCTCCAGCATGCCCGGGCCAAGCTCCACGGAAAGGGGCATGCCGGTCGTCGTGACCTCGGCGCCGGGGCCGAGGCCGCTCGTTTCTTCATAGACCTGAATGGAGGCGGAGCCGCCCGTCATATTCAGGATCTCACCGATCAGCTGCTGTTGGCCGACGCGGACGACGTCCGCCATATTGGCGTCTTCCATCCCCTCGGCAACGACCAGCGGACCGGATACCTTTACAATTCTACCTGACATTTCATCGGATCCTTTCTAAATTTAAAGGATAGTTAAATGATATTCGAGCCAACGGCCCGTTCCACCGCGGCGTTCAGCGCGCTCATGCCCAGCCCCTGGCTGCCGTTAGCGCCGGGGATGAGGATGACGGCCGGCGTGACGCTCGTCTCGAACTTTGCGATCTGCGGCGCCAGCGCGGCGGCGTAGGTCTCGGTCACATAGATGATGGCGTACGCGTCAGACTGCCGGGTCAGGCGGTGGAAGGCCTCCGCCGCCTCTTCGGCGGATTCCACGGGGAACACGGCGAGCCCCAGAGCCGCAAAGCCCATGACGCTCTCGCGTTCGCCCAAAACTGCGATCTTATACATAAGGCACCTCGCTCAAAAATACAGCTCCCGCAGCCGCGTGCGGATGGTATCGGCAGGAAGCCCGATCTGCAGGCCGTTCACGATCATCCGCGCCGCGGCGATCTCGGTCTCCAGCGCGCAGAGATAGGCGATCACGACCTGCTCGCCGAAGACGACGGTCCGGGCCTTTGCGAAATACGCCGTGAGCGTATCGTCGCACAGCCGCTCGAACGCGGTCAGAGAGCCGGTCTGTGATTCGTCGCCCGCCTGTGCCGCGGCAAAGAGCGCGGAAGCGGCAAACAGCGGGGCAAACGGCTCGTCCTGCCCCAGCGCCCGGCAGATCTCCGCCGGATCGACGCTGCCGCCGGGGACGAGCACGCCCTCCAGGAAGCCCGCGTCCTTCTGCATCCGGCGGGCACGGACGGCGGCGCGGAGATTCGCGCTGTCCGCCTGCAGAGCGGCATAGCCCATGAGGAAGCTGCTGCCCACCTGCGCGGCTGCGGCATGGTATTCGGCAAAATACGCGCGGTCCAGGATGAGGTCCGCCAGCTGCGGGTCGGCGCTTCTTGACAGCGCGTCGCGCGCGGCCGTCATGGCCTCCAATACCGCCTGCGGCGCGGGGCCTGCCTCGCCGGTCTCATACGCCGTCTTGAGCGCCTGCGCGTCCACGCGGCCGCCGCCGAGCAGCAGGCCGGACGGGTCCTTGCCCATGGCCTCGGCCTTGACGATGGTCTTGGCGTTGTGGTAATCGTAGCGCATGCGGAAGAGGCTGACGATGCCGTCCTTCGGCGCGATCGCCTCCAGATCGTCAAACACGGCGGTGCGGCGGTCGTTCAGCGCCCGGTCCAGCCCGACGCTCAGCACGTCCGCATAGCCGCAGCCCTCCAGGATCCGCGCGGCCTCCTGCACCGAGGAGGCGAGCATCCGCTCCGCCTTTTCCCGGCTCAGCAGCTGCGGCTCCTTCGCCCGCAGATACGCCGACACGAACAGATAGTCGGTATCCCTGCACGCTCTGGTTTTCTTTTTCGTTTGTTCCGTCACATCGGCCTCCCGGCTTCTCAGCCAAACAGCCGGGCCGCGACCTTGCCGGAAAGCTCCGGCCGCAGGCCGTCGACCAGCGTCCCAAGCGAGCAGTTGGTCTCGATCAGACCGTTTTTCAGCACCACGCCGCCGCGGATCGGCCGCGTTTCGGCCGAAAGCGTCAGCTGCGCGGGCTTACCGGCCTTCTGCAGCAGCTCGTTGGCCTTTGCCGTGACGGCTGCGCCGACGCGCTCCCGGTCCTCCGCGGAGAAGATGAGCTCCTCGCAGCCGGACGTGCTCGCGCCGCAGGCCAGATGGGCGCAGAGGGCCTCATACTCTGCCTGCGGCAGCGACCGCAGCTGCTGCTCGGCCTGACGGAAGGCCTTGTCGACAAGCGCCTGCTTCGTCTCGAGCAGCTGCCGGCGCGCGGCCATGCGGGCCGCGCCCTGGTCGCGCTCGAGCTGCTTGGCAGCCTCGGCCTCGACCTCCGCCGAGAGCCGCTGCTGCTCGGCCGCGATCTTTTTGTCATAGTCCGCCGCGATCTGCGCCGCCTTTTCCTCGGCCTGGCCGCGGATGGCGGCGGCTTCCGCTTCGGCGTCCGCGAGAATGCGGGCGGAGATCTTTTCAATTCCGTTCATCGTTTCGCCCTCTTATACAGGGTTACTTGCTGATATTGATGATCATCAGCATGGAAGCCAGCAGGGAAAGAATGGCGTAGAACTCGACCGTGACGCACAGCACCATGCCCTTGGACCAGTGGTCGGGCTTCTTGGCCAGCAGATTGATGGACGCGCAGGCCACGCGGCCCTGTGCGATGGCGGAGATCATGCCGCCGAGCGCCATGGGCAGGCAGGCGACAAAGTACTGCAGGCCCTGCGTGATGGTCAGGTCAGGCAGCGAGCCGGACAGAAGACCCATGCGGAAGATGGCGAAGAACCACACGACGAGGCCGTACAGGCCCTGCGTGCCGGGGATGACCTGCAGGATCAGGACCTTGCCGAACTTGGCCGGATCCTCGCACAGCAGACCTGCGCCCGCCTCACCGGTCATGCCGGTGCCCTTTGCCGAACCGATGGCGCACAGCGCCGCCGCGAGACCTGCGCCCAGAAGCGCCAGAGCCAGACCGCCGAATGCATCAAAAAAAGCTTGCATGATGATGTTTCCTCCTTAAGATTGAATGTCTACGTATTTGGTGTTGATCGCAAGGGGTTCAAACGGCTTGCCGCCGTCCTGATAGAATTTTCCGAAGTATTCCAGACACTGCAGACGCAGGTCATGGACATAGCAGCTGAGCAGGTTCAGCGCGAAGTTGAGGCCATTGCCGGCTACCGACACGAGCAGGAAGAACACCACGTTCCCCGGGATCGCGCCGAGCGTATTGAAGACCGATGCGATGACGGAGCCCGCCAGCATCAGGGTCATCAGACGCGAATAGGAGAGAATATCGCCGAAGTAGCCCGTCACATGGTTGTAGACGGAGCCGAAGATCGCCGTCACCTTGCCGAAGCCCTTCGCGCTCCAGCCGGAGCCGACCACGACCATCGCAAGACCCACGTACAAAACGATGTTCGTCACGCCGAGCGCCATGCACGCGATGCCCGCGAACACGATCCACCAGGTGAGCTCCTCCCAGATCGCGTCCATGATCTGGCACTTCTTGATCTTCTCGACAAAGCTGATGGCCATGCCGGTCACGATCTGGACAAAGCCGAGGGCCATGGCGCCGATCAGGATGGTGATGGTGTCATCCAGCGGGGTAAAGAGCGACGGGAGCGCCTTGAACGTGGTATCAGGGTCAATGATGCCGACGAGCTGCGGCAGGAAGTCGCCGAAGAAGCCGCCGGTCAGCGCGCCCATGAGGAACGTGCTGATGCCGCAGGAGAACATGAGGCCGAACATCTGCCCGCTCGTTCCCTTCGGCCGGGACTTTTTCGTGATGATGATGGAAGCCAGGATCATCAGAAGCCCGTAGCCCATATCCGCCATCATGATGCCGTAGAACAAAATGAAGAACGGCGCCATGAGGGGGTTCGGGTCCACGCCGTCGTAGGCCGGCAGCGAGTACATCTCCGTGACCATGTTGAGCGGCCACGTCAGCTTGTTGTTCTTGAGCTTGACCGGCACGTCGGGGTACTCCTCCGGTGCCGGGTCCGTCAGCTCCCACGCGCAGCAGAAGCCGGAGAGCAGCGCCTCGAGCTTTCCCACGTCCTCGCACGGCACCCAGCCGCCCAGGCAGAAGGTCTTCTCGGAGTGTACCAGCCGGTCGGCCGCCTGCGCCTTGGAGATCTCCTGCGTGCAGCGGTCAAAGGCCAGCTGCAGCGCGGACTTCTGTTCAGCAAGTGCGGTCAGCTCCGCAAGCTTTTCGGCGTCCTGCTGTTCGCAGGCGGCAATGGCCTCGTCGGTCCGGCGGATATTCTCCGCCGCCGTGCCCTGCACGCCGTCAAACGTGGTCAGGGCGAAGCCCGCCTCACGCAGTGCCGCGCCCACGGCCTCCGCCGCACATTTGTGGACGAAGACGAGCAGATACAGGCTCTGCTGGTCGGCGCTGATCTGCTCGAGCTGCACTTCATCCGCCGCTTCAAAGACTCTGGCGCGCAGCGCCTCCAAGTCTGTCTGCGCCGGGACGGTGCCGAGCAGGATGCGCGTGTGCTGCGTCCCGAGAGTCTCCAGCGGGAGCGGCAGCTGCTGCCACGGCACGAAGCTCTCGCGCACGGCTGTCAGCCTGCTTTTTTCCGCGGCCAGGCGGCTGCGCGCGTCCTGCGCGTCCAGAACGGCCTGGGCCGTGTCCAGCGCGGCGGCATAGGCCTCGTCGCTGAACAGCTCGCCGATGGTCTTCTCCGGCCGGGCGGCAAACAGACCGCCCTTTTTGGTTTCATAGTGTTTGAGGGTCTCCAGTGCGGATGTGAGCCGGGCGGACGTGCGGAGCAGCGCATCCGCGCTTTTCCCGTCTCCGGCACAGAACACCTGCACCCCCTGCGTATCCGTCAGCGCGCACGGCGCGCCGATCTCGACGCTGCCGAGCAGCTGCAGCTGGCGGATCAGCTGCGTCTGCTCCTCCGAAACGCCGCAGATCCGCAGCTTTTTCATTTTTAAGATTGCCATTCGCTGTCCCAGATCCTCTCTACGATCATTGACGCAGCCGCGTCAGCGTGGCTTTTCGCCGCCTGTTCCAGCGCCGCGCACTGCTCTGCCGTGGTTTTGTTCAGCTCGGCGCTGAACGCCTGTGCCTGTTCGTCTGCCAGCCGCTTTGCCGCGCGCAGCTGTTCCTGCGCGCCGGCGGATACGGCCAGCAGACGCGCCACGCCGTCTTTTTCCGCCTGCGCGGCAAGATCCGCAGCCTGCTGGCGGGCCTGCTCGCAGCACGCGCGGGCCTGCTTTTCCGCTGCAGAGATCACATCGATTTCCTGCATTGCCAATTCTCTCACCTCCCGGATGGCACACACGGCGCTGCTTTCTATAAAAGCAAACGCCGCAGTTCCAGATCAAAAATTACATGGTTTATATCTATTTTCATGTACTGGCGTCAGTTGACAAGGGCACACATGGTTTTCCCGGGCCCGGACAGCAGCTGGCGTCGTTATCCTCGTTGATGGGCGTCAGCCCATCTGCCTCGTCTGCCTTGCCAGCCGCCGTCCATGCTCCGGGAAAACTCGAAGACCCGCCGGGCGCTCCGGCGCGTTTTTCGCAAGGCAGAGGACGCAGGGGCCTGACATCATACCGTCAGGTCTGCCGAGGCCCGTTCCTTTGGGCCGAGGCCTTGCTGGCGCCTGTCAAGGACGATAACGCAGCGAAAGGCGGGCCGGAACGTCCTGCGGGCATGTGTGCTCTTGTTAACTGACGCCAGCGTACTTATCTTATTCAGTCTATCATAGCCGTTAAGATTCCGCAATAGATTTTCGATACAAAATGTCTGATTTCGCTTTTCCCGAAAAAATGCGTTTCATCGCTGGCATTTCTCCAAAACATGCGATATAATAAATAATTGAGCGCATAGGAGGGTTTGCCATGGAATCGTATCTGAGCGGCTACTGCCGCACCATCGACGCCTCGCGCATGGTCCTCGTGGAGGACGGCGAGGCCGACTGCGACTACGAGCGCTGCGATTACCGGGACGTCTGTCCGATCGGCCGGCAGATTGCCGGACTTCTGGAGCATGGGGAGGAGCAAGCATGAATATCTGCCTGTACGGGGCCTCGAGCCCGGAGATCGATCCTGTTTATCTGGACGCCGCTTATGCCTTCGGCCGCCTGCTCGCGCAGCATGGGCACACGCTCGTCTACGGCGGCGGAGCGCAGGGCGTGATGGGCGCCGCGGCCCGCGGCGCATATGAAGCGGGCGGGAAGATCACCGGCATCGCGCCGACGTTTCTGCAGGTGGACGGCATTTTGTTCGACCACTGCACCGAATTTCTCCTGACCGACACCATGGCCGAGCGCAAGACCGCCATGATCGCCCGCGCGGACGCGTTCGTCATGGCCCCGGGCGGCTTCGGCACGCTGGAGGAATTTTTTGAGGTACTGACGCTCAAGCAGCTGGGGCGGCACAACCCGGCCATCGCCGTGCTCAATACTGGCGGCTTCTATGACAGCCTGCAGAGCTTCGTCCGCTCCGCGGTGGAGCGGCGCTTCATCCGCCCGGCCTGCCTGCAGATCTACGCGCTGCTGCCGACGCCGGAGGAAACGCTGGCCTATCTCGAGCAGTACGACGCGGCGGCGCTTGATGTCCGCCATCTGAAAAATATCTGACTTCCGGTCCCGCCTGGCGCAGCTTCTGCGCCGGGCGGGACTGTCGTTTCGACAGTTTCGAATACTTTCCCATTCATTTCGCTTGACAGGAACGCAGCGCGGGTGATACCTTATAAAAAACAACGCTTTTTGCAGACGGCACGCCGTCTGCCCCGGAGTTTGCGTATGAAAACCAGAAAAAAGGGCCTCTGGGCCCTGCCGCTCGCGGCGTTGCTCGCGGGGATCTTTTTCCTATCGTTTCTGATCGGGCGCTACCGCGTCCCTGCCCTGCAGGTGCTGCGGCTGCTGACGGATCGGTTTTTGTCCCTCATCTCCTTCGGCCGCTGGGGTCTCGCGCCCACGTGGACGGCGGAGGAGGCCTCGGTCGTCGTCCAGATCCGCCTGCCGCGGATCCTCTCCGCCGCGCTCATCGGCGCGGCGCTCTCGGCCGCGGGCGCGTCGTATCAGGCGATGTTCCGCAACCCCATGGTCTCGCCGGATCTGCTCGGTGCGTCCACGGGCGCGTGCTTCGGCGCAGCGCTGGCGATTTTGTTCGGCGCAAGCTACGCGGTGATCACGGCAAGCTCGTTCCTCTTCGGCCTTGCGGCCGTGGGGCTCACCTATCTGGTCGGCCGGCTCAGCCGCATCCGATCGACACTGGCGATGGTGCTGGCGGGCATGATGGTCGGTTCTCTGTTTTCCGCAGGGACCTCGTTCATCAAGCTCGTCGCCGACACGACCGACCAGCTGCCCGCCATCACCTACTGGCTGATGGGCGCATTGACCGCTGTTCGTTTAGACGATCTGCACTTTGCCATGGTTCCCATTTTGTGCGGCCTGATCCCACTTTTTTTTCTGCGGTGGCGGCTGAATCTTCTGTCCGTCAGCGAGGCGGAGGCCCGCAGCATGGGCGTCAACACCCGGCTGCTGCGCCTGCTCGTCATCCTCTGCGCCACGCTGGCGACCGCGGCGAGCGTCTCCATCAGCGGCATGATCGGCTGGGTGGGGCTCGTGATCCCGCATATCTGCCGGCTGCTCGTCGGGCAGGACACGCAGCGGCTGCTGCCGTGCTCGATGCTGCTGGGCGCGAGCTTTCTGATGCTGGTCGACGATCTGGCCCGCTGCCTTGCCGCGAGCGAGATCCCGCTCGGCATCCTCACGGCCTTCGTCGGCGCGCCGCTGTTTCTCTATCTCATCGTCAAAGGAGGGACGCGGCATGATGCAGATTGACGTGCAGGACCTTGTCTTCTCCTACGGCGGCGCGGACGTGCTGCAGGGCGTCAGCTTCTGCGCGGACAAGGGCGAGCGCATCGCCGTGCTCGGCCCGAACGGCGTGGGAAAAAGCACGCTGTTCCGCTGCCTGCTCGGCTTTCTGGAGCCGAAGCGCGGCTGCGTGAAGATCGCCGGGCGCGACGTGCAGGCGTATTCCCGCCGCGCGCTGGCGGCGGAGCTGGCCTATATCCCGCAGTCGTACCACCCGGTCTTCGACCATACGGTGCTCGAGAGCGTCCTGATGGGCCTGAGCGCGCAGCTCGGCACCTTTGACCGGCCCTCGCGCGCGCAGGCGGTGCGCGCGATGCAGATCCTTTCGGAGCTCGGCATCGCGCCGCTGGCCGAGCGCGGCTGCACGCGCATCTCCGGCGGCGAGCGGCAGCTGATGCTGCTGGGCCGCGCGCTCATGCAGAACGCGCACACGCTCGTCATGGACGAGCCAACGGCGAGTCTGGACTACGGCAACAGCTTCCGCGTCATGCAGCGCATCGAGTCGCTCTCCGCCGGAGGCTACAGCGTGATCTTCTCCACGCACGAGCCGAATCAGGCCTTCCGCTACGCGACGAAGGTGCTCGCGCTCAAAGACGGGCGGGTCCTCGCCTTCGGGCCGCCGGCCGACGTGCTGACGCCGGAGCTGCTCGAAGCGCTCTACGGCGTCCGGGTCGCCGTCACGCAGGTTTTGGCCGGGGGACGGAGCTTTTCCGTCTGTACGCCGTATGGCGGGGAGGAGCTTTGATGTTTACGTGGACGCCGGAGATGATCCGGCTCATGCAGAACGCCAACGCGCGCAGCGAGTATCACCGGCAGCTCGCCGCCATCCTCGCACCGAAGCTGGCCGGCTGCCGCACGCTCTGCGACGCGGGGTGCGGGCTGGGAAGCCTCTCGGCAGCGCTGAGCCCATATTTTGACGCGATCACCGCCGCCGACGTCTCCGACGCCGCGCTGGACGTGCTGCGCGAGACCATCCGGACGCAAAACCTCACCAATATCACCCCCCTGCCCTGCGATCTGCTGCAGAGCACAGACCGGACGCGGTATGACGGTATGGTCTTCTGCTTTTTCGGCAGTCTCGCGGAGATCCTGCCCGTGGCGCGCAGGCAGTGCGCCAAAACGCTTGTCATCATCAAAAAAAATTACGAGCTGCACCGCTTTTCCCTGACCGCGCAGCCCATCCGCGGCGAGACCGCGCCCGCGGCCTGCGAGGCGCTGCGCGCGATGGGCGTCCCGTTTCGCTTTGACGCACGGGAGCTCGAGCACGGGCAGCCGTTTGCCTCGCTGGACGAGGCCGTGCAGTTCTTCCGCATCTACAGCAAGGACAAAGCACCCGGGGCCGTCACGCCCGAGGCCGTCCTTCCCCGGCTGCAGAAGACCGGCGACGACGCGTTCCCCTACTATCTGCCGCAGATCAAGCGGCTCGGTATTCTGACGATCAAGATGGAGGATCTACTATGAAAGAGCTGTTCACATCCATGCTGCAGGCGCTCTCGGACGGGCAGAGCGTCGTGCTGTGCAGCATTCTCGCCTCGTCCGGCTCCACGCCGCGCGGTGCGGGCGCAAAAATGGCCGTCTTCGCCGACGGGCATACAGTCGGCACCATCGGCGGCGGCGCTGTAGAGAAGTGCTCCGGCGAAAAGGCGCTGGAGGTTTTGCAGAGCAAGCAGTCGCTGGTGCAGGGCTACTGCCTCGCGCCCAACCAGGTCGCCGACATCGGCATGATCTGCGGCGGCAATGTGACGGTCTATTTCCAGTACTTTGACCCGGCAGACGAAAACGGCCGGGCGCTGCTGCAGGGCATTCTGGAGCTGCTGCGGGGTGACGATGACAGCTGGCTCGTCTACCGGATGGACGGCGGCTGCGTCAGCGCCATGGGCACGTTCGACGAGGCCCACGGCCTGCGCTTTACAGACTGCATCACGCCTGAGGCGCTGCGGCCGATGCTGCTTTCCAACGCGTTCACGAAAAAGGGCGACCCCGGCTACTATATCGAACCTCTGACGCAGGCCGGGCACGCCTATATCTTCGGCGGCGGCCACGTGGGCACGGCGCTCGCGCCGGTGCTGGCCTCGGTCGGCTTCCGCGTGGTGGTCTATGACAACCGGCCGGACTTTGCAAAGCCGGACCATTATCCGTCGGCCGAGCAGGTCATCCTCGGCGATTATCTGGACATCGGCGCACACCTGACACTGACGGAAAACGACTACGTCTGCATCATGACGCCCGGCCATCAGGCCGACCGCGAGGTCCTGCTGCAGGCCCTGCGCTCCCCCGCGACCTACATCGGCTGCATCGGCAGCCGCCACAAGATCGCCGCGACCAATGCCTATCTCATGGCCAACGGCATCCCGGAGGCGGATCTTGCCCGCGTCCACGCGCCGATCGGACTGGAGATCTACGGCCAGACCCCGGCGGAGATCGCCGTCTCCGTCGCCGCGGAGATGATCCGCCACCGCGCGCTGCGCGCCGGGACCGACAAGAAGCCGTCGAAGAGGTGAGGACATGCACGTATTTCTGACCGGACCCGTACAGATCGGGAAAAGCACCCTGCTCCGCGCCTCGCTGGACGCGCTGCAGCCGCAGAAGCTCGGCGGCTTCCGGACCGTCTCGGCCCAGCCGCAGGCCGACGGCAGCCGCCCGGTCTACCTGCACCCCGCGTGCAGCCCGGACGAGCTGCACGAAAGCGCCAACCGCATCGGCATCCGGCGGCCGGGGCTCGGCATCGTCTCCTTCCCGGCCGCATTCGAGACAGCGGGCCTCGCCGCGCTGGCGGGCGCAGAGAACTGCGATCTTCTTCTGATGGACGAGATCGGCCGCATGGAGCGGCGGGCGGAGGGCTATTCCGCGCGCATCCTGACACTGCTGGACGGCGGCGTGCCCATCCTCGGCGTCGTCCAGAAAAAGGCCGACACCCCGCTGGCCCAGGCCATCCGCTCCCACCCCCGCGTCCGCCTGATCGAGGTATCCGAAGAAAACCGCGATACCCTCCTCCCCACCATTCTCGAAGCCCTGCGGAGCTGAGCATCCCGGATATACAAACCGCGCCGCTGGCTTTTGCCAGCGACGCGGTTTTTTTAAGAAAATTCTGCACCGGTCGCCGGGCGCATCCGGCGAAAGCCGATGGCGGTCAATACAGGGCGTTCCCGCAGCTTATGCCCACACGAACCAGCAGTAGAGGTAGCCGGTGAGGACGGCGAGGAGGGTGAAGGGGACGCCGATCTTGAGGAAGTCGGTGGCCTTGACCTCGTAGCCCTCCTTCTGCAGGATGCCGATGGCGGCGATATTGGCGGACGCGCCGATGGGCGTGAGATTGCCGCCGAGCGTCGCGCCGACGAGCAGGCCGAAATACAGCACGTGCGCGTCGCAGCCCATCATGGCCGCGATGCCCTGCACGACGGGCAGCATCGTGGCGACGTACGGGATGTTGTCAATGAAGGCAGAGATGATGACGGAGCCCCAGACGATGATCGAGTACATGCCAAAGAGGCTATTGCCGCCGAGCTTGACGAACAGGGCGCTGATGTCCTCGATGACGCCCGTCTCGGTCAGCGTGCCGATGACGACGAACAGGCTCATGAGCAGCAGGAGCGTCTCAAAGTCGATCTCGCCCAGCGCATATTTGATGGGGCCGAAGTGCTTTTTCTGGAGAATGGAGCGCACGAGGCCGATGAGGAACAGCGTCATGCAGATCAGGCCGTTCGTCAGCGCCGGGCGGCCCGGGATGAACGACGCCGCGATCAGCAGCACCACCGTGCCGCACAGCAGCCAGGTCGGGAACAGGTCTTCCACGGCCGTCGGCTCGCCGACGGTGACCTTGCCCTTCTCCTTGCGGAAGATGAACATGATGACCGGGACCGTGACGAGCGCGCCCAGCTCCACGGCAAAGAAGATGGAGCATTTGCCGTCCATCACGATGAAGTCCAAAAAGTCCATGTTGGCGTAGCCGCCCAGCATGATGGACGTCGTGTCGCCGACCAGCGTGGCCGCGCCCTGCAGGTTGGAGGAGACCGCGATGCAGATGAGCAGCGCGACCGGGGAGATCTTCAGCTTCTTGGCGATGGACAGCGCGACCGGCGCGATCATCAGGACCGTCGCCACGTTGTCAACGAACGCGGACACGACGCCGGCGAAGACCGACAGCGCGACCGCCACCCACATGACGTTGGGCGTCTTCTGCAGCAGCAGGTCCGCCATACGCTCCGGCATTTTCGACTCGATGAACAGCGCGACCGTGCCCATCGTACCGGCCAGCATCAGAAGGACGTTCCAGTCGATGGCCGAGAAGACGGATCCGAGCGGCATCGCGCCGGAGACGACAAAGATGACCGCCGAGATCAGCGCGACATACGGCCGCTTCTTGGGCAGGGCGATCATCAGGATATACGTGATTGCGAAGAGGATGATGGTGAACAGCTTCATGACAGGGCTCCTAACTTTTCTTTTTCATTTCTTCCGGGAATATTTTACCGCTGCCCGGGGCTCCGGGCAGCCGGATAAAATCACAGGGGCCGCAGCGCTCAGTCCGCAAAGAAGGTGATCTTCCCGCTCGTGATGACCGTGATGATGTCCGCGATCATACACACGACGGTCACGATGCGCGAGACGTTCGCCAGCGCGGTGGGCAGCTCGACAAAGGACAGGATCGACAGCACATAGGCCGCGGCCATGATCCAGCCGATGACCTTCGCGGCCGTCGTCTTCCCGGCCGCGCGGTAGAGGCCGCCGACCAGACCGTCGAGGAAAATGACCAGCACGAGCAGCAGCCACTTCGGCAGCTGGTCGATCCCGTTTCTCAGCTTTTCCAGTGTTTCCATGTTTTTTGTTCTCCTTTTGCTCCGGCTTGGAGCGTTTCTTTTTTTAGACGGATCGGCAGAAGGAAAGGTTCCCGCCGCCGGGAATTTTTTTACGCCATCCGCTGGCCGTTGATCACGAGCGCAAAATGCAGCCCCAGCTTCTCCGCCGCGCGGCGGCACAGGAGCATGCGGTCCATGAAGATCTCAAAATACTCGATCACCGCGCACACCTCCGTGTCGATGGCGAGCGTGAGACAGATCTCCTTGTCGGTGAGCGTGACCTCGTGCTTTTTGACGGAGTAGTTGACGCGGTCGTGGATGTCGAAGGCGGCGCGGGCCTTCGGCCGCACACGGTTCGCGCGCACGTCCATCTTATCCGCCAGGATGAGCGCCGCCGCCACGGGGTTGACCGGGAAGGCGGTCTTTTCGTCGTGATTGCCGATGGCGGTGATGATGGTGGCGGTCTCCTCGGGCGCCGCGCCCATTTTATCGAGAATACGGAAGGCCATGACCGCGCCGGACTGCGCATGGTCGATGCGGTTGATGACGTTGCCGATATCGTGCAGCCAGCCCGCGATGGCGGCGAGCTCGCACGTGCGGTCGTCATAGCCCAGCGTCTTTAAAATGGCGCTCGCCTGCGCCGAGACGAGGCCCACGTGGGCAAAGCTGTGCTCCGTAAAGCCCAGCGCGGACAGCGATTCGTCCGCCTTGCGGATGTAGCTCGTGATCTCCTCACTCTGCTTGACCTGTTCCAGTGTGATCGACATAGGCGCTCCTTTTCTCTTTCTTTTACAGGTTGGCCAGCGTTGTGCCCGTCAGCCAGTGCAGCAGCTCCTCAGGAGTAGCGGGCTTGCCGGCTGTAAAAAACTCTGTCCGGCCGGGGACCATCTGCGTATCGTCGTCGCTCTCGGCCCAGGTGACGCGCTGCAGCACGCGCAGCTTGCAGGTGCCAAGATCCGTGATCTCCGGCGGCACCTGCCGGTGCTGGATGAGGATGGTCACGCCGTAGTTATCCGAGGTCCAGCGGCCGAAGTTCGTCGTCGGCTTGCGCCATTTCCAGCGGCAGCGGGCCCCGCCGTCCTCCATCTTCACGAGCTTCAGATAGCCGCCCTCCACGTCCTGCACACAGCGCATGAGCCAGACGACGTGATAGCCCGCCTTCTGAAAAAACTCGCAGACGTCAAAAAAATGCGCCTTCATCAGCAGCCCGTCCTGCAGCATGCGCTCGACGCGCAGGTCGATGCGGTCATATAAATCCTGCCGGTTTTCAAAGCTTAAGCCAATCCACACCGCCTCGTGCTTCGGCGGCAGAAGCTTTGTTTTCCGGTTGTGTTCAGAAATTGTTTCGCCGGTTTCCAGATAGACCTCCAGCGCCCGGATAATCCGCCGTTTATCCGACGGGTGAAGCCGCGCGCCCGCTTCGGGGTCAACCTCTTTGAGGCGCGCAAGAAGGGGCTCGATGCCCGATTGACGCGCCTCCGCTTCCAGCGTTTCGCGCATGCCGGTCGAAGGGCAGGGGGCAAAGCTGCGCCCGAGCAGCAGGCTGTCGGCATAAAGCCCCGTTCCGCCGCACACGACGCAGGGTTTCCCGCGCGACAAAATATCCTGCAGCACCGGCTCTGCCAGCTCGACGTATTTTCCGACGGAAAAATCCTCGCCGGGGTCTGCGACGCCGATCATATGGTGCACCACGCCCTGCATTTCCTCCAGCGTCGGCGCGGCGGTGCCGATTGCCATGCCGCGGTAGATCTGCATGGAGTCGCAGGACAGCACCTCGCCGTCATATGCTTTTGCCAGCTCGACCGCGAGCTTTGTCTTTCCAGACGCGGTCGGACCCGCGACGCAGACGATCTTTTCCACGGACCTGCCGCCTCCTTGAAAAGTAGAAATCGAAATCAGGTGCGCTTGAACTGCTTTTCCAGTTCCTTTCGGGTCAGCTCAATGCACACGGGACGCCCATGCGGGCAGTATTTGATGTCGTCGCGGGACAAAACCTCGCGCACCAGCGCCTCGCGCTCTTTGGGTTCGGTGTGCCAGCCTGCCTTGATTGCCGCCTTGCACGCCATGGTGTGCAGCAAATTGTCGCGCAGGTCAGATTCCGACGGGCGCTTGCCGGTGAGCAGGTCCTCTGCAAACGCCTCGAGCGCTGCGCAGGCATCGTCCGGCGAAAGGTCTGCCGGGACCTGACGCAGCACAAGCTGCCAATCCGAAAACTCCGACACATCGAAGCCGAGCGACTGCAGAAGCGGTAGATTTTCCAGCACCGCCTGCGCCTCCGGCTTTGTTAACTGCACCGGCACGGGCTGCAGCAGAAGCTGCGGCATGACAGGATGCGTTTCGGATTTCAGCTTTTCAAACAGCACGCGCTCATGCGC
>ENA-OUQG01000763-OUQG01000763.1-human-gut-metagenome-genome-assembly--contig:-NODE-763-length-18907-cov-7.690537_pt1 | contig 18907 bp, 16 predicted proteins | sample MGYA00237943_ERZ548823 | MGnify/ENA primary metagenome ERZ548823 (study PRJEB26490, sample SAMN05194731) | human gut metagenome | biome: terrestrial biome; feature: human-associated habitat; material... | reverse complement strand
TGACGAACCTCTTGGTCGGCGAGAAAGTGGCTATCGTCACCTCTAAGCCCCAGACTACCCGCACCCGCATTACCGGCGTGATCACCCGGGGGCCGCTGCAATATGTGCTGCTGGACACCCCCGGTGTGCACAAAGCCCACAACAAGCTGGGCAAGCGCATGGATAAGACCGCCAGCGATTCCATTGCGGATGTGGATGTTTCCATGATGCTGTTCGAGCCTTACGGCGCGCTGAACGAATCTGAGATGGCACTTGTGGAGGCGCTGCACCGCAGCGGCCCGGCCATTGCAGTCATTAATAAGACCGACCTTGTTAAAGAACCTGCCGATTTGGAAACCCGCAAGGCAGAGCTGAAGGCGCTGGGCGTGTTCGATGAGATCTATACCATCAGTGTGCGCAACAAGGAAGGCAGCGAGGAACTGTTCGATGCTTTGAGCCGCTACGCTGTGGAAGGTCCCCATTACTTTGACGATGATGCCTATACCGATATGCCGGAAAAAGAGCTGGTGGCCGAGGTCATCCGCGAAAAGGCACTGCTCTTTATGCGGGATGAGATCCCGCACGGCATTGCAGTGGTGGTGGAGCGCTTCAAGGAGCGCCCGGGCACAGACCTGATCGACATTGATGTGAACATCTACTGCGAGCGGGAGAGCCACAAGGGCATGGTCATCGGCAAGGGTGGTGCCATGCTCAAAAAAATCGCCAGCGCTGCCCGTGCTGACTGCGAGGAGTTTTTGGGCTGCCGGGTCAATCTGCAGTGCTGGGTCAAGGTAAAATCCGACTGGCGGGATAACGAATTTTTGCTGAATAACTTCGGCTTTAAGCAGAATTCCTCCAACCGCTGAGTGATGCCAAAGCAGGACAGTTTTCCCTTGTATGCTGTGCTAGAATCAGGCTGACACTATAACAAAAGCAGCCTGTGCACAGAAAAGGGAAGGAGTGCTGAAGATGGATGCTGCTGCAAGCTGGCAGGCCTTTGCCTGCACGGGGAACATTCTCCGTTATCTCGACTACAAACAACTGGTGCAGCTGCCCGCCGAGCATCCGGCAGGAGAAACGGACGATGGAACCATTTGTGACCATGGGTCTGGTACTGAAGGAGACCCGTTATAGAGAAGCAGACCGCATTTTGACGATCCTTACCCCGAAACTGGGCGTGATCACAGCAATGGCTGCAAACAGCCTGCGGCTGAAAAGCAAGCTGTTCAGTGCCTGCGGGCTGTTCTGCTATTCGGAGTTTACACTGGTGCCCGGACGCAATATGTATACCGTGCGGGAAGCCGATGTGCAGAACATCTTCCATGGCATTTCCTCCTCCATTGAAGGGGTAAGCCTTGCCATGTATCTTACCGAATTGGCCGCTGCGCTTTCGCCTACCGGAGAGGAAGCAGCCCGGGAGCTGCGTCTGGTGCTGAACAGTCTGTATATGATCAACGAGCACCGCACCGACCTGCGGGTGATCAAGGCAGTATTTGAGCTGCGCACCATGAGTGAGTGCGGCTTTATGCCGCAGATTGTCTGCTGCCGGGACTGTGGCACCTACGATGAAGGAGATGCCTTTTATCTGGACGCACAGGAAGGGCACCTGCTCTGTGCGTCCTGTGCGGCAAAGGCAGGCAAGAACTGCAATCTGGACAAGGCTGCGCTGTTTGCACTGCGCCACATCTGCTTGGTGGAGGACAAAAAAATATTTGCATTCAAGATCTCTGTGGGCAGTCTGGCAAAGCTTTCCGCAGTGGCTGAAAACTATGCCCTGACGCATCTGGATAAGCCGCTGAAAAGCTATGCCTTTTTGAAAAGCGTGCTGCCCTGACCAAAAAGGAACAGTATGGAAACAAGCTACTTAAAAACATTAGAACTGGATAAGATCATTGCGCGTGCGGCGGAGGGCTGCGTATGCAAGGAAGCCCGTGCTATGCTGCTGGCCATTGAGCCGCAGTGTGACCCGGACGAGGTGCGCTACGCGCTGGAGCAGACGGACGCCATCAACACCCTGCTGATTAAAAACGGCTCGCCGCGCTTTGGCGGGGTAGAGGGGGTCAGCCAGCTTGCCGCCCGTGCCGTAAAGGGCGGCGTGCTTTCTATGGGCGAGCTGCTGATGGTGGCCGGTGCGCTGCGCAATTTTCAGCACCTGACCAGCTGGTACGGCTCCTCTGAGCATGACGCGCTGCCGACCGATGATCTGTTTTACGCGCTGGCACCGGAGCCGGGCCTTGAGCAGCAGATCTCCAGCGCCATTCTGGCACCGGATGCCATGGCGGATACCGCCTCCCGCACGCTGGCAGAGCTGCGCAAAAAGATCCGAGCCACCGAAAACAGCATCCGCGACCGGCTGGAAAGCATGGTGCGCAATATGGATACCTCTAAATACTTACAGGAAAGCGTGGTTTCCATGCGCAACGGCCGGTATGTTGTGCCGGTCAAGAGCGAATACCGCGGCGAAGTGAGCGGTATCATCCACGATGTATCCTCTACGGGCGCTACGGTGTTCGTGGAGCCGCAGGCAGTGGTGGAAGCCAATGCCCGCATCCTGCAATACCGCGCACAGGAAGCGCAGGAGATCGAGCGCATTCTGGTGGCCTTTACCGCACAGGTGGCCGCCATTGAGCCGCAGTTCCAGTACAGCTACAAGGCCATGCTGGAAATCGACATCCTGCTGGCAAAGGCGCGGCTTGCACTGGAGCTGAAGGCCTTCAAGCCCGCTGTGCGGACGGATTCTTCCTTTAATCTGATCCGTGCCCGCCACCCGCTGATCGACCCGCAAAAGTGTGTTCCTGTGGATATTGCACTGGGCGGGGAATACGATTCCCTTATCATTACCGGTCCGAACACCGGCGGTAAAACGGTCACTCTGAAAACCGCTGGTCTGCTGTGCGCTATGGCACAGTGCGGTTTTTTGATCCCTGCTGACGAGCGCAGCGAGATCTGTGTGTTTGATGAATTTCTGGTGGATATCGGCGACGAACAGAGCATTGAGCAGAGCCTTTCCACCTTCTCCGGCCACATGAAAAAAATCACCGGTATTCTGGAACTGGCTATGCCGCACACCCTTGTGCTGCTGGACGAGCTGGGTGCCGGTACCGATCCCGCCGAGGGCGCCGCGCTGGCAGTTGCCATCATTGAGGAGCTGCGCTGCCGTGGTGTGCTGCTGATGGCGACCACCCACTATGCGGAACTGAAGGTCTTTGCACTGGAGACTAAGGGTGTGGTCAACGCCAGCTGCGAGTTTGATCTGGAGACCCTACGCCCCACCTATAAGCTGAGTGTGGGCGTACCGGGCAAATCCAACGCATTCCTGATCAGCGAAAAGCTGGGCATCCCCAGCCGCGTCATTGAAGCGGCTCAGCAGCATCTGTCTGCCGAGGATAAGCGTCTGGATGCGGTTCTGGGTCAGCTGGACGACCTGAAGCTGCAGCTGAAGGAAAGCCAGAACGAAGTGGAGCAGCTGCGCAACGAAGCTTCCCATCAGCTGGAAGCCGCCCGCAAAAAACGGGATGAGTTGATTCAGCAGGGCGAGAATGAATTGGAAGCCGCCCGTGCCAAGGCGCGCACGCTGGCACAGCAGGTGGAAACACAGGCCTACGCACTGACCGACGAGCTGCGCCAGCTGCAAAAGGACGAGCGCATGAGCGCCCAGCAGAAGGCGCAGCGTGCCCGCGAAATTGCCAAAAAGGAGACCGAAAAGCTGTTTGCCGGTACGGAGGTGGTGCATAACCCCGTCAAGGAGTTTGTGCCGCTGAAGGAGGTAAAAGTGGGACAGGAGGTCTGCATTGCAGAACTGAACCAGCTGGCCACCGTTCTGGCGCTGCCTGATAAAAACGGCGATGTGCTGGTGCGTGCCGGTATCATCAAGACTAAGGTGCCCCTCAAGGGCTTGAAGCAGCCGGAAAAGCTGGTAAAAGAACCCACTGCACCTAAGACTAAGACAAAGGCGCAGCAGCGTTATTCTCGCCTGACCGGCGATACCAACCGTCCCAACGGCAGGGTAGAGCGCGTACAGCGCACCGCCAAAATGGAGTGCAACCTGCTGGGACTTACGGTGGATGAGGCGCTGTCGGAGGTGGACTCCTTTATCGACCGCGCCATCCTGAACGGACAGACGGTGATCTATCTGATCCACGGCAACGGCACCGGTGCGCTGCGCACCGCCATTCATAAGCATCTGCGCGGCAACCGCATGGTCAAAAGCTTCCGTCTTGGTCGTTACGGCGAGGGCGAAAGCGGTGTAACGGTTGTAGAACTGAAATAACCCCAAAGGACTGCCTTTTGAAAAATTGGCAGTCTTTTTTTGTTGCAGTGCAAGGAAAAGGCGAGTATACTCGTATTATAAATGTAAAACGAACAGGAAGTAAAACTTTATGCCAACCAGTCATCGCAGACCCGCAAATAAGCATAGTAAACGCAAAACGCACCGCCGCAAAGCCCAGCGTCGGATTTTGCATGGACTACTGCTTGTTTTTGCGGCATTGATGCTCTGTTTCGGCCTGTTTTTATGGAAGGCGGCGCTAGAACTGAATGCGCCCGCAGAACCTGCAGTCTCGGCCGCAGAGGATGATTTTCGTCCTGTGGTGGGCGACCCGCCGTACCGTGTGGCAGTGGACGCCGGACATGGCGGCAGTGACCCGGGCGCAAGGGGAGTGGTCGAAGAAAAACAGGTCACCGCAGCCACGGCTGCTGCGCTGCTCCAATGGTTAGAAGAGGATTCGAATTACATCCCGCTGCAAACCCGGGAAAGCTTTGATGCAACCGCCACGCCTGCCCAGCGTGCAGCCGAAGCCAGCGCCCAAAGCCCGCAGCTGCTGCTGTCTATCCACGGCAACTCCGCAGCCAATGGCTCTACGGCAGCCGGTTTTGAATGCTATCCGGCAGTGCCCGGGCGTACATGGCATCAGGAAAGTTTTTATTTTGCAAAACTGCTGGCCGGTGGAATGCAGAGCATTGGCGCAAGGCTGCGCGGGCGAGGGGGAGTGCGTTACATTTATTACCTGGAAAACGACCAGAAGCAGCTGGTGGAGAATACCTACACACAGGTGCGGCCTGAGCGCAGCTTTACGCTGCTGGAAGATGTGGATTGTCCGGCGGTGTTGGCAGAGCAGTGTTTTGTGACGAACACCGAGGATGTGGAGCGCTTTGGCAGTGAACAGGGCTGCAAGACTGTGGCGCGCATTTATTACGAAGCCATCTGTACATACTTCGGCACAGAACCGCTGCCGGTGAAATGAACATCGCACCACCAAAGAAAAAGAAACGATACTGCTTTTATAACAGGACCTGTAACGCACTGGAACGGCTAACGCAGGCATAAGTTGAACGCTTGAACATACTGGTAATACGTCCAGCGGCGTAGAAGCAGCCGTGTGCAAACTGAATAGCGTCTACAGAAGCTGCCGAAAATCTGACAGAAAGAGAGAAGGGCAGCTTCTCTTTTTAATTGTGTATGTTTCGTATAATGCACGTTATGCGAAACTTAGGGAAGTGAAAAATGCCCATTTCCCGGATTTTTGGCGTTCCAGCCTCAGCTGGCTCATTTTCGGGCTTAGTTCAGCCGTTCTGCACATTCTGCAATTTTTATCATATTTTATGGTTTTATTTGTCTCATGCTTACAGATGCTTCCTGTGTTATGTGCTGCTGCATCGGTTCATTTGTAATTCATTTTATTCCAGTAAGCATCCAGTAAGCATCTAGGTGCTTGCTTTATAACATTTGTTTTTGTGTAGACATTACGTTGCGCGTTTCTATGGATGCTCCTGTATGTATTGCTGCTGACTGCTTATAATGTAAATTATAAAGACCCATGACGTTATCCGGTCAAGCCGGATCGCGCCATAGGTCTTTGAATCGTCTCAGACGTTTTGTGCAGGTTTAAGTATCGATCTATGAATCGTTGGTTTCTTCGTTGGACATTGCCGAGATATCTGCCCGGAAGCCATCCTGTGCAGCGCCCTCAAAGGCCGCCATAGGGCCGGACGGCTCAGAAGCGTCCTCTCCCGCTGGGTCATTTTCAACAGATGTCTCCCCTGCTGCATCTGTTGTATCCAAACTTGCTTTTGCAGCATTGATGGGTAGTACCTTGCCCAGCGGGTTTTCCTCAATGGCAGAGCGCACCTGAAATTCTTGTAAGTGCGTATAAATTTGTGTTGTTCCCACACTGCTGTGCCCCAGAAGCTGCTTGAGGGTAAGGATATCCACATTGCCGGTCTGATACATCAGCGTTGCGGCGGTGTGCCGCAGCTTATGGGTGGAAAAGCCCTTCAGCCCCGCAGCCTTCATTGCACCGGAGATCAGCTGTTCTACTCTGCGGTTCGAAATACGTTCCTTGCGCATACGGGTAATAAACACCGCTTTTTCCTTGGGTGAAAGTCCCTCCATGGTGTTGCGCTTGCGCAGATATAGTTGCAGTGCCTCCACGCAGGCATCATTCAGGTAGACCATACGCTCTTTATGGCCTTTGCCGAACAGGCGGATCTGACGCTGCTCTAAATCGATGTCTCCAAGGTCCATGCCTACAAGTTCCGCAAGACGCATACCGCAGTTGAGGAACAGCACCACCATGCAATAATCCCGCTCCGGGAAATCACTCTGGGTCTGGGTGCTCTCCAAAAGCGAAATGGATTGCTCTGCCGTCAGGTACTTGGGCAAGACCTTATCCTGTTTGGGCGGGCGGATGGCCGCCGTAGGGTCCTCGGATAAGCGGTTGACCTGATTGACCAGATAATCATAAAAACCGTGCAGACTGGCCAGCCGCCGGGCGGTAGAGGATTTTTTGTTGCCGCACTCCCGGTTCAGAAAATACAGATATTCGTAGATATCCTCTTTTGTTATGCTGCCCCAGAAGGCCGTATCCAGCCCCTTGGGATCGATCTCTTTGAATTCTGCATCCGTGGCCACAAGCCCGCGGCGGCGCTTCATAAAGCGGCTGAAGGAGCGCAGGTCACAGTAATAACTGAACGCCGTATTGGCACTTTTGCCGGCGATCACTTCAAGATAACGCACATATTCTACAATATCCGGCGCAGCATCCTCAAAGGGTGCGTGCTTGCCGGGGTTTCTTTCGTCCAGATAAATCGACATAGGTTCCTCGTTTCATCACAGGCGGTCATTTTTTAGCGCATTGATGGCATCTGCGATATACGCTGCACCGACCAGCTTCATGCCGGGATAATCTGCGGCATTCAGGTGTGCAAGGCTGTGCTTGGGGATAACAGCCCGCTCAAAGCCGATACGCTCAGCCTCGTGCAGGCGCTGTTCCAGATTGGGCACACTGCGCACTTCCCCGCCCAGACCTACCTCACCAATGGCGATAAGCTTATCGCTGACCGGGCGGTCCAGCAGCGAGGAGACCATGCTCAGGCAGACTGCAAGGTCGCAGGCGGTATCCCGCAGTGCAATGCCGCCCACGATATTGACATAGACATCCAGATTGCCAAAGAAGTACCCTGCCCGCTTTTCCAGCACGGCGATCAAAAGGTTCATGCGGTTATAGTCGTATCCGCTGCAGGCGCGACGGGGTGCCGGAAAATTCGTCTTGGTGGCAAGTGCCTGTATCTCGCTCAGGATTGGACGACTGCCCTCCATGGTACAGGCCACACAGTTGCCGGAAACCCCCAGCGGACGTCCTTCCAGCAGCATCTGGGATGGGTTTTCAATCTCGGCAAGTCCTGTGCCGGTCATATCGAACATTCCCAGCTCATTGGTGGAGCCATAGCGGTTTTTGGCTGCCCGCAGAATGCGGTACGGCAGCATCTTGTCGCCCTCAAAGTAGAGCACCGTATCCACGATATGTTCCATGACCTTGGGGCCTGCAATTGCGCCGTCCTTGTTCACATGACCCACGATAAACATGGGAATCTCCTGCTTTTTGGCTACCGCCAGCAGCCGGGCGGCACTCTCCTTCACCTGACTGACCGTACCGGACGAGGACGAGATATCCATGCAGCGCATGGTCTGGATGGAGTCAATGACCACAAGATCCGGCTTTTCTTTTTCGATCAGACCGCAGATCTCATCCACGTCATTTTCCGCCGCCAGAAAGATGTTATCCTGCGGTACCTTCAGCCGCGCTGCCCGCAGCTTGACCTGCCGGACAGACTCCTCGCCAGTGATATACAGCACGCTGTGCTGGTTGGAGATTGCACCACACAGCTGCAGCAGCATGGTAGATTTGCCCACGCCCGGCTCACCGCTCAAAAGCACCACGCCGCCCAGCACGATGCCGCCGCCCAATACGCGGTCCAGCTCCGAGATGCCGGTCAGGATGCGGCTTTTTTCCTCCGTGGTGCTGATCTCTGACAGCCGCCGGGCGGTCAGGGTGGTCACGCCCTCCTGACGAGCCGCAGCAGCCTGCCGGGCGGCAGGAGTCCCCGCCTTTGGCGCTTCAGCAACAACATCCTCGTTCATGGTATTCCAGCTGCCGCAGCTGGGGCAGCGCCCCATCCAGCGGGGGCTTGTCTCTCCGCAATTGGAGCATACATAGACGGATTTTAGTTTCATGTTTGTCCCTCGTTTATTATGGTCTTTTGTTATTGTAACACACTGCGCCAAAACCCGCAAGAAAAGGATACTGTTTACAGGCGGCTACCAAGATACGAAAGACCTGCCGCCGCGCCGCACAGCGGCAGCAGCACCACCATGGTCAGCAGATATTGCCCCAGCAGTACCTGCACCCCGGGGCGGGCTTGTCCGCCGGGATGCTTGCGGAAAGAATATGCGTGGATTCGGCTGCTGACCTGCAAAGCGCAGGCCCCGAAAAAGCACAGACAACCGCTTGCTGCTGCCGCCGGTAAGCCTGTCCATAGCAGCGCCGGAAGTATTGCTTTCCACCCACCAGCTGTGCATAGCTGTACCATAAGCAGCCCGCTGCCCAAGCCGTACAACATCATATTGCCAAAGATCATTACAGGGCCAAGGGCAGACAGCCCCAATACCAGAAATAGGCTGACCACAAAGCCGAGTGTCAGGTATTCCATGCCGAAAAGCTGTACCGCTCCTTGCATACTACCCGGCGCAAACAGCCTTTGCCACGCTTCCAGATAATACTGCAGCAGTTCTGTCTGCCGGGCATCGCATACGGCCTGCAATACACCGGCTGCCGTACACCCCAGCAGAAACGCCGCAGCCAGCAGCCAGCAATCTCGGGTGGCGTGGCGCTTTGCCGGGGTGCAGGGCTCTTTTTGCGTCAATTGTTCTGCCGGTTCAGCTGCCTGTGCCGGCGCGGGCGACAGGGCAGACTCTGCTGTTTGCACCGGTAGGCCGACCGTCTGCGGCAGCAAAGAAAAGTTTTCTTCTGATTTTGTCTGTTCATAGATCCACATACGCTGTTTTCTCCCTCTGATGGATTCGATTTGCTGGATCGATCAACGAAGCGTGTGCCTGTGGCTGCGCAGGGTGACCCCAAGAAGCCCGCCAATGCAACCGCAGAGCAGCACCACCAGAATGCGGCATACCACAGCAGGCTCGGCGGCAGTGCCGTTCCATGCAGCAGAAAGCGCCAGCGGCACTGCCAGAAATGTACTTTGGAGCAGTCCCGTCAACAGACCGTGTGCCTTTTTACGGAACGCCGCCGCCAGTGCACACAGCAAACTGCCCATGCACACAGCTGTTGTGGCAAGTATCGGCACTACACCGCCGGAGCAGCCCTGCCCGGCCATCAGCTGCGCAAAACCGGCCAAAGCTGCCGCCGTTACAGCTACCCCCAGCACCCCGAAAAGCAGAAACGAAAGAAGCTCCGCCGGGAAACCTCGAGACTCAGACATAACAAAACCGCCTCCCTGCACATAGTCTATGCAGGGAGGCGGTTCATGTATGCACGGTGTAAACGCTTACTTCTTGTCGGCAGGAGCCTTGTCCATGTTCAGCTTTTCGACCGAAGAGATCGCAGACTTGGTGAAGCGGATCTTCACGCGGTCAGCGCCGGTCTCCAGAACAAAGGTGTCGTCCTTGATGGCGACAACGCGGCCAATGACACCACCGATGGTGGTGACCTGATCGCCGATTTCCAGACTGCTGCGCATAGCGGCATCCTTCTTTTCCTGCTTCTTCTGGGGACGGTAGATCATGAAGTACAGCAGGACCAGCATCAGTGCCAGCGTGAAGAACAGGCTGATATAGCCTTCGGACGTGGTAGTCAGAAATTGCATGGGGCAAAATCTCCTCTCAAAAATTCAGATAATGCTATTATACCCTCTTATCAGCCTTGTTGCAAGGCTAAAGTTTAAATTCGGGTATCCAGAAGTTTAACGTATCTGTCATGGAAGGCGGTAAAGGTGCCGGCATCCAGTTCGTCCCGGATACGTTCCATCAGATGATTGTAGAACCACAGATTGTGCATCACGGTCAGGCGCATACCCAACATCTCATCTGCCTTGAGCAGGTGCCGGATGTAGGCGCGGGAATAGTTGCGGCACACCGGGCAGCCGCAGGCGGGGTCAATGGGACGCTCGTCCCGCTCGTACTTGGCATTCTTGATGTTAATGATGCCGCTCCATGTATTCAGGTGGCCGTGGCGGGCATTGCGGCTGGGCATAACGCAGTCAAACAAATCCACACCACGGGCTACGGCCTCGATGATGTTGCCGGGAGTGCCGACGCCCATCAGATAGCGGATCTTGTCCTTGGGCATGTGCGGCTCCACCTGACTGATCATCTCATACATCACCTCGGTGGGCTCACCCACAGCCAGACCGCCGATGGCATAGCCGTCCAATTCCAACTCGGCGATCTGCTTCATGTGCTCCACGCGCAGGTCCGCATAGGTGCAGCCCTGATTGATGCCGAACAGAAGCTGATCCGGGTTGACCGAGATACCCTCGTGCTTCAGGCGTGCCATTTCGGCCTTGCAGCGCTTCAGCCAGCGGGTGGTGCGTTCGCAGCTGTCCTTGGAGTAATCGTGCTGGGCGGGGTTCTCCACGCACTCATCAAAGGCCATGGCGATGGTAGAGCCCAAGTTTGCCTGAATCTGCATACTCTCCTCGGGCCCCATAAAGATGCGGTGCCCGTCCAGATGGGAGGCGAAGGTCACGCCCTCCTCGGTGATCTTGCGCAGCTTTGCCAGACTGAATACCTGAAATCCGCCGCTGTCGGTCAGGATAGGCCCGTTCCAGCGGGTAAACTTGTGCAGGCCGCCCATATCCGCTACCAGCTTGTCGCCGGGACGCAGATGCAGATGGTAGGTATTGCACAGCATGACCTGCGCGCCGATATCCTTCAGATCCTGCGCCGACAGGCCGCCCTTGATGGCACCAGCGGTGGCAACGTTCTGGAAGGCAGGGGTCTGAACCGTGCCGTGCACGGTTTTGAACTCGCCCCGCCGGGCGTTGTGCTCCTGCTTGAGCAGGGTGTAGGTCGTCAAAGAAGGCATGATTATTCGTTCCTTTCTGCGCACGGAAAACAGCCGTGCAGCCTCGATGCAGGCCACGAGCCTGCAAGTTATCAGAATGATCACAGCAGCGGTCTGCCGTAATTGTAAGGGGAGCGGCGGATGCAGATCGCATCCTTACCTTTCACATACAAATATCGCAAAAAGCGCGAATTTTGTATCAGACTATCAGCATAGCATCGCCAAAGGAGAAGAAACGGTACTTCTCTGCCACAGCTACCTCATAGGCGTGCATGGTCTTTTCGTAGCCGTACAGGGCGGACACCAACATGATCAGGGTGCTCTCCGGCAGATGGAAGTTGGTGATCAGACCGTCGATGCAGTTGAACTTCACCCCCGGGTACAGGAAGATGGAGGTGTTGCCGCTGCAAGCCTTGATCTCGCCGTACTTGGCAGCGGCAGCCTCCAGTGTGCGGCAGCTAGTGGTGCCCACAGCGATGACCCGGTGGCCTGCGGCCTTGGTCTCGCGGATGCGCCGGGCGGTCTCCTCGCTGATGGAGTACCACTCGCTGTGCATCTTATGGTCGGCGATCTCGTCCTCCTGCACAGGTCGGAAGGTGCCCAGACCAACGTGCAGGGTGACCTCGGCAATGCCGACCCCCATGGCGCGGATGGTGTCCATCAGCTCCGGGGTAAAGTGCAGCCCGGCGGTGGGAGCAGCTGCGCTGCCCAGCTCCTTGGCATAGACGGTCTGGTACTGGCTCTGATCCTCCAGCTGCTTTGTGATGTAGGGCGGCAGCGGCATCTTACCAAATTCATCCAGCTTTTCATAAAGCGTTTCGGTGTCATAATAGAATGTAACGTACTTGTTGCCGTCCTCCATGGTCTCGTCCACCACGGCGGTCAGACTGCCGTCGCCAAAGCTCACCTTTGTGCCGGGCTGCATCCGCTTGCCGGGCTTTGCCAGGCACTCCCACTGGTCTCCCTTCACCTGCCGCAGCAGCAGCAGCTCGCACACGGCACCGGTAGGCTGCTTGACGCCCACGATGCGGGCGGGCAGCACCTTGGAATTATTCACTACCAAAAGATCTCCCGGCTCCAGAAATTCCGGCAGGTCGCGGAATACCTTGTGCTGGATGCTGTCGTCCTTTTGGCTCAGAACCATCAGCCGTGCCGCATCCCGCGGGGACGCAGGTTCCTGTGCAATGAGCTCTTTGGGTAAATCATACCAAAAATCTTTTTTTAACATACTGTGCATTTGCCTTTCCGATGATTGACACGGACAACGTATCAATGATATTATAGAATCTGTATAAACAGTATCTATTATATTGCATTGCTGTCCGGTTTGCAAGCCGTGTTGTGCACAATGATAAGATTTGCTGTTTGTTTTTTTGAAAGGAAAGGTGCTGGAAATGGATAGACAGTATAAAGTGGGTATCGTAGGCGCAACTGGTATGGTGGGTCAGCGTTTTGTGACTCTGCTGGAGAATCATCCCTGGTTCAAGCTGACCGTGCTGGCTGCATCCGGCCGCAGTGCGGGCAAAAGCTATGAGGATGCAGTAGGCTCCCGCTGGGCCATGACTACTCCCATGCCGGAGAGCGTGAAGAAGATGACCGTTCTGGACGCTTCCAAGGTAGAGGAAGTTGCTTCGCAGGTGGATTTTGTTTTCTGCGCTGTCAATATGCCCAAGGACGAGATCAAAGCACTGGAGGAAGCATACGCCAAGGCAGAGTGCCCGGTGGTCTCCAACAACAGTGCCCATCGTTTCACCCCGGACGTTCCTATGGTGGTTCCCGAGATCAACGCCGACCATATCGAGATCATCCCTGCCCAGCGCAAGCGTCTGGGCACCAAGCGCGGTTTCATCGCCGTCAAGTCCAATTGCAGCCTGCAGAGCTATGTGCCTGCCCTGCATCCCCTGATGAAGGACTTTGGCGTGAGCAAGGCGTTGGTGTGCACTTATCAGGCCATTTCCGGCGCTGGTAAGACCTTTGACCGGATGCCTGAGATCGTGGACAACGTGATCCCCTACATCGGTGGCGAGGAGGAAAAGAGCGAGCGCGAGCCGCTGAAGCTGTGGGGCCACATTGAGGGCGACCAGATCGTCAATGCTGAGAAGCCGGTCATCACTGCACAGTGCTTCCGTGTGCCTGTTTCGGACGGCCACACCGCAGCCGTGTTCGTAAGTTTTGACAAAAAGCCCACCAAGGAGCAGATGTTGGAAGCTTGGGCGAACTTCCGCGGCCCTGCACAGGAACTGAACCTGCCCAGCGCTCCCAAGCAGTTCCTGCACTACTTTACCGAGCCGGATCGTCCGCAGCCCAAGCTGGATCGCAACACCGAAAACGGTATGGCAGTGTGCATCGGCCGTCTGCGGGAGGACACCCTGTTTGATTACAAGTTTGCCTGCATGAGCCACAACACCCTGCGCGGTGCTGCCGGCGGTGCTGTGCTGCTGGCCGAGCTGCTGGCAGCAAAGGGCTATATGGACTAATGCCTGAATTTTTGCGCGATACACGCAGCAAAGGAGTTTTTTACTATGAAGAAGCCTGTCTTTACCGGTGCGGGTGTTGCCATCATCACCCCGATGTACGAGGACGGAAGCATCAACTTTGACGAGCTGGGCCGCATTATCGAGGATCAGATCGCCCGCCACACCGATGCCATCATCATCTGCGGCACCACCGGCGAGTGTTCTACCATGACCGATGAGGAGCAGCTGGCCGCCATCAAGTTCACCGTGGATACGGTCAATCACCGCGTACCGGTCATTGCCGGTGCCGGTTCGAACGATACCGACCACGGCTGCGCACTGGCAGCAAAGTCTGCCGCCTGCGGTGCCGATGCCCTGCTGATGGTCACCCCCTACTACAACAAGACCTCGCAGGCCGGTCTGGTGGCGCACTTTACCGCCATGGCTGAGGCCGGCGGCATCCCGGTCATCCTGTACAATGTACCCTCCCGCACGGGTCTGAACATTGCACCCGAGACTGCTCTGGAGCTGAGCAAGCACCCGCTCATCAACGGCATCAAGGAGGCCTCCGGCAACATCTCTCAGGTGGCCAGAGTTGCTGCACTGTGCGGTGATGCGCTGAACATCTACTCCGGTAACGACGATCAGGTGGTTCCCCTGCTGGCACTGGGCGGCAAGGGTGTCATCAGCGTGGTGTCCAATGTTGCGCCGGAACTAGTGCATAACTGCTGTCAGGCTTTCTTTGACAGAGATACCGCCAAGGCCTGCGCTTTGCAGCTGGAAATGCTGCCGCTGGAGGAGGCTCTGTTCTGCGAGGTGAACCCCATTCCGGTCAAGTATGCAATGAACGTGCTGGGCTGGAACGCAGGCGAATGCCGTCTGCCGCTGGTAGAGCCCAGCGATGCCCACAAGGCAAAGATCGAGCAGGCTCTGCAGGCTGCAGGTCTGATCAAGGAATAACAACAGCGTACAGAATGCCCGGGATCTTCAGCTTCCGGGCATTCTGCCATATTATAGAAATGAGGAAACAGCAATGACAGAGATCGTGATTCAGGGTATTGGCGGCCGCATGGGCCATGTGCTGTGCGATATGATTGCACAGCGGGAGGACTGCTGTGTGGTGGCCGGTATTGATATGAAGGACGGCGAGCAAAACGGCATTCCGGTCTACGACAGTCTGGAAAAGCTGAACGGCAAGGGCGATGTGATCATCGACTTCAGTTCCCCTGCCGCAGTGGAAAAGGCATTGCCCTACTGCCAGACCCACAAGCTGCCCATCGTGGTGTGCACCACCGGCCTTTCGGAGGAGCTGCAGCTGAAGGTAGTGCAGCTGTCCCGCAGCGTTCCGGTGTTCAAGAGCGCCAATATGTCCATGGGCATCAATGTACTGGCAGAGCTGTGCAAGCGCGCCTCTGCTGTGCTGGGTATCAACTATGATATCGAGATTGTGGAGCAGCATCACCACAACAAGCTGGATGCCCCCAGCGGAACGGCACTGATGCTGGCCGACGCCATCAACGAGGAAAATAACGGCGCGTACCATTATGTGTACGACCGCTCCTCCGTGCGCCAGAAGCGTGACCCGAAGGAGATCGGCATCAGCTCTGTGCGCGGCGGCAGCATCGTGGGCGACCACGAGGTGCTGTTCTGCGGCCCGGACGAGGTGATCACCCTGCGGCATACCGCCTATTCCCGCAGCATCTTTGCCAACGGTGCAGTAAATGCTGCGGTCTATCTGGCAAAAAAAGAGCCGGGTCTGTACGATATGGGCGATCTGATCGCTGCACTTTGAAAAACGAGCTGCCCGGCATACGCCGGGAGAAGAGGTGAACGATGAAGCAGGAGCCTTTAAAGCGGCGGCGTCCGGCTGCCCGTAAGCGCGGCCAAAAACAAACGCTCCGAGCGGTGGTGCTGTCGGTTCTGGCTGTGAGCGTGATAGCATTGTGTCTGGGGATCTGGACAAGGCTGCCGGGAGAAGATGTACCGGTGGGCGGCGTCGAGCCGCCGGAGGAGGTGTTATCCCCTGTTTCATCCGTTGCGACCCCGGAGCCGGAGCCCGAACCGCAGCCTGTGGTGGAAACCATCCGTTTTTCCGCAACAGGAGATAACCTGATCCATTCTCCCATTTATAATCAGGCCGCCCGCCGGGCAGGCGAAGACGGAAAGTACAGCTTTGATTACTGCTATGAGCACATCGCTCCTTTCTATGCGGAACAGGATGTGAACTGGATCAATCAGGAGACCCTTTGCAGTGACACTCTTGCACCCTCCACCTACCCATGCTTTTCCACCCCCGGCGACTGTGCGCGGGCGCTGTACCGTGCCGGGGTGCGGGTGTTCAGCCTATCCAATAACCACACCTATGATAAGGGCGCGTCCGGCATTGCGGCTACTCAGCAATTCTGGGAGTCCATGCCGGAGGATGTAGTCACCACCGGTCTGTGGCGCGGCGAAGAGGACTACGACCGTATCCCGCTGCAAACCGTCAATGGTGTGACCATCGCCTATCTCTCCTATACTGAGCACACCAACGGTATCCGCCAGAATAAGAATATGACAGCCAATGTCATCTACACCAGCCAGACCGATGTGATCGAGCATCAGGTGCGCTTAGCGCGTCAGCAGGCGGACTTTGTGGTGGTGGGAGTGCATTGGGGCGTAGAGAACAGCCACGCCGTCGTGGACAGTCAGCGCACACTGGCGCAGAATCTGGCAGACTGGGGCGCAGATGTCATCGTGGGCACCCATCCGCATGTGCTGCAGGATGCCCAGTGGCTGACCGCAGCGGACGGGCGGAGAAGCTTTGTCGCCTTCTCGCTGGGCAATTTCCTCAGCACCCAGAGCCACCCGGATCAGTTGGTGGGTGCGATCCTGACCTTGCAGCTGCAAAAGACCACCCAGCCGAACGGCTCGGTGCAGTGTGAAGTGCTTGCGCCGCAGCTGCACCCCACCGTGACCCATTATGATGCCGGAAAAACCAATGTGCGCACCTACCTTTTGCACGATTACACGCAAAAATTGGCGGCAGCGCATGGTGTGCGGGCAAATTATTCTGATTTCAGCCTTGACAGGATACAAAAAATCGCGCAAAATAATATCAGTGCATCCTTTTTAGCACTTACATAAAAATGTGAAATGATTGAGCGTTGTCCGGCAACCCGGGCAGAACGGAGGACTTTTTATGTACGGAGTATCGAAGATCAATATCGAGACCGACCTGATGATGATCAGCGTGCAGGACGTAGTGTTCCGGGGCAACAGTCTGTCCCGGTATCTGGATATCTTTGCAGAGACCGGCGTGGTGGTGGATATGATCAGCCAGAGCGCTCCCCACGGCACTACCATTGATTTCAGCTTTACCGCATCCAGCAGCGATTTGCCGCTGGTGATGAAGGCAATCTCGGCAGCAAATCTGGATAAGGACGCCAAGGCTTCTCCTCTGATCAGTGTGGGTTACTCCAAGCTGAACCTGTTCGGCGAGGATATGGTCACCAGCTGCGGTGTGGCTGCGCGTGCGCTGAACGCACTGGCTATGGCCGGTATCGAGGTGCTGCTGATCACCACCAGCGATCTGGATATTTCTCTGCTCGTCCACGCGGAAAACGAGGACGCCGCCTATGAGGCACTGAAAAAGGCATACGAGCTGTAAAAGCATAAGTCGGGGCCGAGGGGACAACTTCCCTTTCGGCCCTGTTTTTGCGGAATGCGTAGAGACAAGAAAAACACCGCCACGGTAGCTCCTCTGCCGAAAGAAGGAAACCGGAATGAAAGAACCTGCTACTCTTATGCACAGCATCCGGCAGCGGCTGCTGGCACATTTTGAGAAAAGTGCGCTATTTGCCCCTGATGACCCCGTAATGGAAGCTGCGCCTGCGGACAGCGGGCAGTTGCTCTATGCACCGGTCTCAGGACGTATCCGCGCACTGACCCGGATCAAGGACCCTGTGTTCTCCAGCGAGGTGCTGGGCAAAGGGTGTGCCATCGAGCCCAGCTGCGGCGAGGTAGTAGCACCCGCAGACGGCATTGTGGAAAAGATCGCCAAGACCCATCATGCCATCAGTTTGCTGTGCGACAACGGCATGGAGGTACTCATTCATGTTGGCATGGACACCGTGGAGCTGAAGGGTAAGGGCTATGAGCTATTTGTACAGACTGGAGACCATGTGCAGAAGGGCCAGCTGCTCTTCCGGTTCGATATGCAGGCCATTGCAGCGGCAGGCTACACGCTGACCACCCCCGTGATCGTGACCAACAGCAGCCGGTTTGCACGGATAGAGCCTTTGCTCTCCGGCCGGGTGACTGCCGGACAGCAGCTGTTGCGCGCTAAAATGTAAAAAATGGGCCAGAAACGCCTACGGACGTTTCTGGCCCATAAATTTTATAATGCTTTTTACAGCGTCACCTTGTGGTAGATCTTTTTGCCCTTCTTAATGACGATGCCCTTGGCCAACTGTTCTGCGGTAAAGCTGACGGTGGGAGCGGCGACCTTTTCGCCGTCTGCCAGCACACCGCCCTGTACTACCAGACGGCGAGCCTCGCCGTTGGAAGCAGCCAGACCGGCCTTGACCATCAGGGTCAGAATGCCGATGGCACCATCCGTCAGATCAGCCTCGGTCAGCTGGGTGCTGGGCATGTGCTCGGTATCCATTGCGTTGCCACTGAACAGTGCGCGGGCAGCATTCTGAGCCTTTTCGGCCTCTTCCTTGCCATGCACCATGCTGGTCATCTCGTAGGCAAGAATCTCCTTGGCCTCGTTCAGGCGCTGATCCTGCCAGGTGCTCATCTCGTCGATCTGCTCCAGCGGCAGGAAGGTGAGCATCCGGATGCACTTCATCACATCGGCATCGCCCACGTTGCGCCAGTACTGGTAGAACTCGAAGGGGCTGGTCTTGTTGGGGTCCAGCCAGACAGCGTTGCCGGCGGTCTTGCCCATCTTCTTGCCCTGAGAGTCGGTCAGCAGGGTCACGGTCATAGCGTAGGCATCCTTGCCCAGCTTGCGGCGGATCAGCTCGGTACCGCCCAGCATATTGCTCCACTGGTCGTCGCCGCCGAACTGCATATTGCAGCCGTAGTGCTGGAACATGTAGTAGAAGTCGTAGCTCTGCATGATCATGT
>ENA-OUQG01000757-OUQG01000757.1-human-gut-metagenome-genome-assembly--contig:-NODE-757-length-18971-cov-20.190844_pt1 | contig 18971 bp, 14 predicted proteins | sample MGYA00237943_ERZ548823 | MGnify/ENA primary metagenome ERZ548823 (study PRJEB26490, sample SAMN05194731) | human gut metagenome | biome: terrestrial biome; feature: human-associated habitat; material... | reverse complement strand
TGTTTATAAAGGGCAATATAAAAATCCTTTGTATAAATGAATGCGTCCATCTTTTCTGTAAGTTCTGCAACGAATTTATTGTCTGCATGCGCAATGACCGCATCACGATGTGCTAATCTTTGTGCTTCTGTCTGTTTCTTCTTTTTCTTTTTTACTTGAGCCATAATTCCAATTTCTCCTGTGTAAAGGCACCAAGCTCAACTGCTCGTTTTAATGCCTTTATTCCTGCTTTTTCCATCATCTTATCATATTTTTCCTGCTCGATTTCCATATATTCTGAATATTCACCATCTGACATAGAATTAAGATAATTCTCATAGTCTACAGGAGTCATCTTGTTGCGTGTCCATTGAGGACGTTCATAATTGTAGTAGTATATATATTCATCAACCTTTTTCTTTACATCTTCCGGAGTGGAGCATTTAGAGAAGTCACACTCATCCTTCATATGTCCAAAGTAGGATTCCTGACTGGAATTGTCCCAGCAGTTGCCTCGACGCGACATAGATTGTTCGTAACCAAGTTTTTTCAGCTTATTCTGGAATTCATCGTTAAAATAAAGCGTCCCTTGATCCGAATGGAAAAGAGCATTTTCAGTGGAATTAAGGCAATCTATTGTATCTGTAGCCAAATTCAAATCATTAGCGGATGAAGTGACATGATTCACGATTCTGCCTGTGACCGCATCCTTTATACATGAAAAGTATTCTGTTTTATTTGTGCTGTATTTTAAATAACTCACATCCGTAAGCAGTATCTCATTAGGTCGTGCAAGTCGAAATCTTCTTTTTAATAGGTTTGGCTTTCGATTGTTTTTTAAATTCTCTTTGTTCGTTTTCAATTCAGGACGTTCCTTACGCACAGTACATACAAAGCCATATTTTTTCATCAGTCTAAGGATCTTGGCTCTTCCAAAATGTACACCACACATTCCAGGAAGCATCATATAGATTGTACGAGAACCTTTCTTGAATCCTTTATAGTCCATAACTGTCTTTATATATTGAAAATCAATCTCATCCTGTTTGTCCTTCATACCATAGTTGTCATTTGAAAGAATCGAATAGTAGGATGATCTGGACAAACCAATCTTCTTAAGGATCGATTGAATAGAATAATCGTATCGATCATGAGGAAGCTCCTTGATCCATTTACACAACGCTTTCTTCTGCTCGAAATTATAATGTGGAAGATTATCTCGCAGTCTTTTGAAATACATCAAAGACAGCTTCTCTAAAACTTGTATCTTATTGTATTGAACACGAATTTTGAAATCCAAATCAACCTCATCTATGTCATCCAAAGATTCAATATTCCAGTTATTCAATTTATATTTAATCCTGTTACATACACCAACAGGCAAATCAGATCCATTGATTTCAAATATACCCAGAACCTCATCTATAGGAAAATCTTTGAATCTAAACGCTTCATTATAAAAACTATTATTAAGAACAAAATGTTTAGATGTACACCTTTTGACATATGGATGATTGATGTATTTATCAATCGTATTTAAGCTTATATTTTCCTTTACAGTTTTTTTACCATCGAAAAACTTTTTCAAATTATAGATTCTTTGAAAACCAACTCTTTTAGGGTCTAAACCATAAGACTCCAGCTGAGATTCAATGGATACTTTAGGATACTCTTTATAGACTTTATCGATGAATTCCGAAGTAAATCCAATTCCGTTCTTTGATTTCATAAAAATCCCTGAACCAATCAAAAATTCATTATCATACTTTTCTTCTAATGAATAACGTATTCCAAATGTTTTATTCTTCCCGCCAGTAGGACGACCATCTCTTTTAAAATTTCTATGTAGCCTGTTAATAACGTCACATCCGATCATTGTACAGTTAAAATTATGTAACATGAGAGCTTTTCTTATTTGAGCCACTGAAGGATATTTGACCCATTCATCATAAAGGATACATCTAAAATCATAGGTGAATGATAATCTGTTTTCTCGAATATTTTTTACATAGGGTGACTTAGACAATACGTCTATTTCATCTTTCGTAAATCTTTTGGTTCTTGACATATTCATTTTAAAACAACGAAAAAAGATACCCACAAGTGAGTATCACAACTGTCACGTTGTTGTCCTCCTTATGGGTACCATTTTAGTATGCTTCCTTTTGTGCATATGAGTAGGTTTAAATAATTTAGGATGATATAATTTGTTTAACAGAACGGAGAATACATATGTTAGAAATTGGAATTCAAGCACCGGATTTTGAATTGCCTGATCAAGATGGTGTGATGCACAAATTGAGTGATTATAAAGGTAAAAAGGTCATCTTATATTTTTATCCAAAAGATAATACAGCTGGGTGTACAAAACAGGCTTGTGGTTTTTCTGAAAGATATCCACAATTCTTAGAAAAAGGAGCTGTTATTTTAGGGGTAAGTAAAGATACGGTGGCTTCACACAAGAAGTTTCAAGAAAAGTATGGCCTTGCCTTTACGTTGTTGGCAGATCCAGAAAGAAAAGTGATTGAAGCTTATGATGTGTGGAAAGAAAAGAAGAATTATGGAAAGGTATCTATGGGTGTAGTTCGAACAACATACTTAATAGATGAATCTGGAATTATAGTTCGTGCAAATGATAAAGTAAAAGCGGCAAATGATGCTGAAAACATGTTGGAAGTAGTTTAGACACTACTTCCTTTTTGGTGTTTGTATAAAAGTGGTTCGTGGTATATCATTTTGTAGGGGGATACTATGTGGATTTTATATGCGACAGGTTCTGCCTTTTTTGCGGGCATTACTTCTGTACTCGCAAAATGTGGGATTTCAAAAACAGATTCAGATGTGGCAACCGCCATACGTACCATTGTGGTTTTAGTTTTCTCATGGATTCTTGTTCTTTTAACTAGAACTATATCGGGTATTACGGTTATCAGTGGTAAAACTTTGTTGTTTCTAGTTTTGTCTGGAATCGCAACAGGAGCTAGCTGGCTATGTTATTTCAAGGCTTTACAAATTGGGGATGTCAATAAGGTGGTTCCGATTGATAAATCCAGTACAATCTTAACGATTCTTTTGGCTTGTATTTTCTTTCATGAAGGATTGTCTTTGTTTAAACTAGTATGTGTATGTCTGATCGGTTTAGGTACAATGTTGATGATTAACAGAAAAGAGGATGTGAAGTCTAATTCTTTAGATAAAAGCTGGTTGATTTATGCGATTTTATCAGCTGTATTTGCGAGCCTTACATCAATTTTAGGTAAGATTGGTATTTCTGGAATTGATTCTAATTTAGGTACGGCCATTCGTACAAGCGTTGTATTAGTTATGGCTTGGCTTATGGTCTTTGTGAAAAATAAGCAGTCTGAAATAAAATCTATAGATCATAAAGAATTATTATTTATTATCTTATCTGGTTTTGCGACAGGAGCATCTTGGTTATGTTTCTATCGTGCTTTACAAGAAGGGCCAACAAGTGTGGTTGTACCAATTGATAAATTGAGTATATTAGTGACGATTATTTTTTCTCGTGTTGTATTTCATGAAAAGCTATCAAGGAAGGCATTACTAGGTTTAATTTTGATTACAGTGGGTACTGTAATTATGACGATGATATAGGAGATTTTATGTGCAGATATAAGAAGATTGATTTAGAAAATTGGTGTCGTCAAGAGCATTATTTGTATTATACAAACAGTTTAAATGTTGAAGTGAATATGACGGCTAATATTGATGTGAGTGAGTTATTATCTTTTTGTCATACCAATGGATATAAGTTTTATCCGACTTTGATTTATTGTGTGACTAAAGTGTTAAATCGAATTGATAATTTTAAAATGTTTAAAGATAAAAATGGCGATTTATGTGTGTGGGATTCATTGGTTCCAAACTATACGATTTTCCATGAAGAAGATCATACATTTTCGGATTGTTGGACGGATTTTACGGATGATTTTGATTCTTTCTACAAGAATATTACTTATGATATGGAATTAGGTAAAACAAAAAGGGGAATCAAAGTAAAGAAAGGCCAACCTGCAAACTTTTATTGTGTTTCATGTACACCATGGACTGCATTTACAGCGGTTTCAAGTCGTGTGGTCAATGGGGGTGCTGCCTTCTTTCCAATCATCACAGCTGGAAAATATGATGATAATTATCAGATGCCTGTAAATATCACAATTGCGCATGCGGTTGCGGATGGATATCATATTGGCTTGTTTTTTTCTGATTTGCAAAAAGAAGTAAGTTTAAAAAGCTTGAAATCAAACCTTGAATAAAGGCCTTGGATGGGGGTGCTCTATTTACTTTTTGGGCAAAGTGTTATAAAATTTTTAATGTAGGTATAAATTGAAAAGGAGATATAAAAATGAATCAATCACCACTTCAAAAAGCTAGATACCAATACAGTCCAAAATTGCCTGGAATGTTAAGAAATGGTATTTCAGAAATCTGTGTTAAGGAAGGAAACGCAACTCAAAGTGTTGCAGACCAAGAAAAAATCGCGGCTTTATTCCCTAACACTTACGGAGAAAAAGAAATCACATTCGAAAAAGGAGAAAATACTTCTGCAGCTAAAAAACAAGTTGTAGGTGTAATCTTATCTGGTGGACAAGCACCTGGTGGACACAACGTTATTTGTGGTCTATATGATGCATTAAAAGCTACTAGTAAAGAAAACGTTCTTTACGGATTTAAAAATGGTCCTATTGGATTATTAGAAGACAACTATGTAGAATTCGACGATGCTTATATCGATGCATACAGAAATACTGGTGGATTTGATATTATCGGATCTGGACGTACAAAATTAGAAACTGAAGAACAATTCGCAGTTGCTGCAAAAGTTTGTGAAAAACACGGAATCACTGCTATCGTAATTATCGGTGGTGATGACTCAAATACAAACGCTGCTGTATTAGCTGAATACTTTGCTGCTCACAATACAGGTGTTCAAGTTATCGGTTGTCCAAAAACTATCGATGGTGACTTGAAAAACGAAGACATCGAATGTTCATTTGGATTCGATACTGCAACTAAAACATATAGTGAATTAATCGGAAACATCGAACGTGATGCAAACTCTGCTAAAAAATACTGGCACTTTGTAAAAGTTATGGGACGTAGTGCAAGTCACGTAGCTTTGGAATGTGCTTTAGAAACTCAACCAAACATTTGTTTAATTTCAGAAGAAGTTGCTGCTAAAAAACAATCTTTATCTGAAATCGCTGACTACATTGCAGATGCTGTTGAAAAACGTTCTGCAAATGGAAACAACTTCGGTGTTGCAATCATCCCTGAAGGTGTAGTTGAATTTGTTCCAGAATTTAAAGCATTGATTGCTGAAATCAACGAATTATTAGCTGGAAACAAAACAGAAGAATTTAACGCATTAGGTAGCTGGGAAGAAAAATATGCATTCATTGAAAAAGGTTTAACTGCTGAATCAATGGCTGTATTCGCAATCTTACCTCAAACTATCCAACAACAATTATTCTTAGAAAGAGATCCACACGGAAACGTACAGGTATCTTTAATTGAATCAGAAAAATTGTTCTCAGCCTTAGTTAAAGATAAATTAACTGAAAGAGGATTTACAGGTAAATTCAATGCATTACACCACTTCTTCGGATACGAAGGACGTTGTGCATTCCCATCAAACTTTGATGCTGACTATTGCTACTCATTAGGATACAACGCATTCATGTTGATCCAATACGGATATAATGGATATTTATCAAAAGTATCTAACTTATCTAAACCAGCTGAAGAATGGGTTGCTGGTGGTATGCCAATCACTAAGATGATGAATATTGAACGTCGTAACGGTGAAGATAAACCAGTTATCAAAAAAGCATTGGTTGAATTAGATGGAAAACCATTCAAATTCTTCGAAGCAAACCGTGATACATGGGCTGTTGAAACTGCATATACTTATCCAGGAGCAATCCAATATTATGGACCAACTGAAGTATGTGATTTAACAACTCGTACATTAGCTTTAGAAAAAGGTGAATAATAAATAAAAGAATGCTTCGGCATTCTTTTTTCTTAAAGGGGAGTGAAATTTAATGAAGTATATGATCGCAAGTGACATCCATGGTTCAAGTTATTATTGTCAAAAACTAATGGATGCTTACAAATACGAAAAACCAGATCGATTGATCTTATTGGGGGATATTTTATATCATGGACCTAGAAATGATTTACCAAAAGAGTATGCACCTAAAAAAGTGATTGAGATGTTGAATTCCATATCAGACTCGATTTTATGTGTTCGTGGAAATTGTGATTGTGAAGTCGATCAAATGGTATTGAATTTTCCATGTTTAGCAGATTATTCTGTGTTGGATATAAACGGGCTTTTTATCTATTGTACACATGGACATTTAGAACCTGTTAAGCTAAAGCCTGGATCTTTATTACTATGTGGACATACCCATGTTCCTGCAATTGAAGATCGAGATGGTATTATTTATATGAATCCAGGCTCTGTTTCAATTCCAAAAGAAAACAGCCCTCATAGCTATATGATACTAGAGGACTGTGTATTTACTTGGAAAGATTTAGAAACGCTTAGCCAATACCGTTATAAAGAATTCCCAAAATCAAAATAATGATGGCAAGAAATACATAAACATATTTACCTAAGAATTTAAAAGTCGGTCCAACCGGCTTTTTTCTTCCTTTGTCTAATTCTTGTTTTAAAGCATTCCATCCTAAAACATAGTAAATAGTTATGGCTCCAAGTAGTGCTGCAAAAGGAATAATATAGATTGTGACAACATCCATCCATTTACCTACAATATCTCCATTTTCAATACATACAGATATGGCGAATGTGATAATGCCACAAAGTAAAACCGCTTTTTTTCTAGAAATGTGAAAGCGATTTTGCCAAGACTCACACACAGCTTCAAGCATGTTGATTAAACTTGTGATTCCGGCGAAAGCTACTGAAATAAAGAAGAATAGGGCAAAGAGATTGCCGAGTGGCATTTGTTTAAATACTTCAGGAAGGGTTAAAAACATTAAACTAGGACCACTAACGGGATCGATGCCAAAAGAAAATACGGCAGGCATAATGGCAAGTGCCGCTAGCATAGCAGCAATTGTGTCAAATGCAGCCGTCTGCACACTTGCCTTTGGAATATCCACATCATCCTTTAAATATGCTCCATATACAATCATTCCAGAACCAGTAATGGATAAGGAGAAAAAAGCTTGTCCCATGGCCATGATCCATGTTTCTTTGTTGAGTAAACATTCCCATTTAGGAACAAACAAAAATTTATAACCTTCGATAGCACCGTCAAATAAGCTGACACGAATGGCAAGGATAATAAATAAAATAAAGAAGGCTGGCATCAATACTTTGTTGACTTTTTCAATGGCATTTGTAGCACTTGTGAATAACAATAAACAAGTAATAAACAAGACTAAAAAGTGACATGGTACATTTGAAAAGGATTGTGTCATATTCGTAAAGAAAGCTGGAATACTATTCGTGAGTAGTTTGTTTGTGACTACACCTTGAATGCTGCGAAATACCCATCCTAAAATGACACTGTATCCAATCGCAATTCCAAGAGATCCAAGTAATGGAAGCCATCCAATATATTTACCAAATTTATTCTTCCAACAATATGTATAAGCACCTAACGTTCCGGTTTTTGCCATTCTTCCTAGCGCAAATTCAGCCGATAAACCAACAAGACCAAATAAGGCGATAAAAATTAAATATGGAATCAGAAAGGCAGCTCCTCCATATTGTCCTAAACGATATGGAAACATCCATATGTTTCCCATTCCCACGGCAGAACCTACACAGGCAAGCACAAATCCTACCGTACTTTTAAAATTTCCGTTTTTATTCATTTGTAGTACCTCGATGTTTCTTAGTATATCACAAAAATGATATAATATTTAAACAGGTGGTGTGCCAGTTCGGCGTTAGATATATAGTTGGTGTGAATCCAATCTAGTAAGACCTAACCAGTCGCTAGTACCAAGTCCTTGGAGTCTTTGAGGCTAACGATAAGATTTAAGCGTAGGACAGGGAACAGGAAAGCCGCAATGCGTTAGCGTGAAGTGATCGAGCCTCAATAAATTTATCGATTGTATGGGGTAGCCCTCTCACCTTAAGGGTTATCAACAAGGAATAATCGCTATGGTAAGATTATGAAAACATACTGGGGTCTTAGAGCGTGGCATACCTGATATTGATATATTTAATGTACCTGGGAGGCCTGGGTGGTTCTATCGATAAGATAGTAGGGAGTATCGGCCAATGCAATGGTGAGTACAAACAAAGACCGCTGAGGAGTCGGATTTATCCATAGTACCAATGAAAGAAGTAATGACTCTGGAGGGAAGGGATAAACAACAAGTCGGTTCTTTCGATTCAACATAGGAGGTACAAGTAGAGACATGACAACTATGGAAAATGAAAAGAGAGAAATAACTCGAATCGCATTGAAATATGAAAAAGTACAGAATCTGATGAAGTATGTGAATGAAAACACACTTAAAGAAATGTACAAGAGACAGCCAAAGAACAAAGCTGTAGGGATAGATGGAATGACCAAAGAAATGTATGGTGAACATCTAGAAGATAACATTGATAAATTAATTCATGACATGAAACAATTTAGTTATCGTCCATATCCAGTTAGGAAAACCTATATTCCAAAAGGAAATGGTAAGTTAAGAGGACTTGGAATTCCAAGCTTTGAAGATAAAATGGTACAGGGAGTATTCAAGGAAATATTAGAAGCAATCTATGAAACGAAATTCTTAGACAGTTCATTTGGATTTCGGCCTAACAGAGGATGCCATGATGCGATACAAAGAATCAACAAGCATATTATGGCAGACAAAGTAAACTACATTATAGATGCGGATATTAAAGGATTCTTTGATAATCTGGACCATGAATGGTTGATGAAATTTCTAGAACATGACATTGCAGATAAGAACTTTCTTCGTTACATCAAAAGATTTCTAATTGGCGGGGTAATGGAGGATGGAAAGAAACTTGAAACGGATAAAGGTACAGTTCAAGGAGGATTGATTTCACCGGTACTGGCTAATGTCTACTTACATTATGTGTTGGACTTGTGGTTCGAACATATGAAGAAAGAGTTTCGTGGTGAAATGTATCTAGTGAGATACGCAGATGACTGTGCGCCACGAATGTGTGCGTAGATAACAAGAGTATCTAAAGCAACAATGTTGTATTGACGATGATGGAAGGCCCATCGGAATCGCTATACAGGTAGTGATTTCAAACAACCTTATGGTGCTGTAGACAAAATCTATGGTATTGAGCAATAAGGAAAAGGCAATGGAAAATTGTCATGTGTGTATTATGGAGACGAGTGAACAAGCAAACTACTTACGAAAACATCGAAAGCGTATAAAATCTATCAAAACCAGGGGGTAGTCGTTAACCTGGGATAAGTCTAGAGGAAACCTGTTTACCGGCTAGATGGTAGGCGGTGTAAAGGTAGCGTGAACATAGTACAGGCGTTGATACGAAACGTGGGAACCCACGGACTGATGTAAAGGGAGTACTGCAAGTGGAAGAACCATAAGCAGAGAGTACCGAGGCAGTCATGGGGGCAGATTGAATTGTAGTAGTGATGAAGTTTCTGTAATGGAAATGGAGCGAAGAATTCAAATTACTTAGTTTTGAACGTAGGTCAACTTTGAAAGGAGGAGGAACCTATGCAAGAAACAAAACCGTTTAATATTTCCAAAAGAACATTTGTGAAGGCTTTTAAATTAGTAAAAGCGAACAAAGGGGCATATGGGATTGATGAACAAACTATCGAAATGTTTGAAGAAAATTATAAGAATAATATGTACAAACTATGGAATAGAATGTCATCAGGAACATATTTTCCTAAGCCGGTCAAAGCGGTAGACATTCCAAAGAAGAATGGAGGAACAAGAACACTTGGTATCCCAACTGTAGAAGATAGAATTGCACAGATGGTGGCAAAGATATACTTTGAGCCGAATGTAGAATCTATATTTTACGAGGATTCCTATGGATATAGACCGAACAAATCGGCAATTCAGGCTATTGAAATCACAAGACAAAGATGTTGGAAAAGAGATTGGGTATTGGAGTTTGATATCAAAGGACTGTTTGATAATATCCGTCATGATTATTTGATGGAAATGGTCAAAAGACATACAAAGGAAGAATGGATAATTCTTTATATTCAAAGATGGTTGATTACGCCATTTCAATTAAGTGATGGCAGACTAGTCGAAAGAAATTCAGGAACACCACAAGGTGGTGTAATAAGTCCTGTATTGGCCAATCTTTTCTTACATTATACGTTTGATGATTTTATGGTCAAGGAATTTCCTACCATAACTTGGGCAAGATATGCAGATGATGGAATAGCGCATTGTGTATCATTGAAACAAGCAAAATATCTTCAAAGAAGATTGATTGAAAGGTTCAAAGCATTTGGGCTTGAACTGAATCTAGAGAAAACAAGAATAGTATACTGTAAAGATGATGAAAGAAGAGGTGATTACACCCATACTTCATTTGATTTTCTTGGGTATACATTCAGACCTAGAAGAAGTAAAAACAGATATGGTAGATATTTTATAAACTTTTCACCTGCAATTTCTAACAAAGCAAAGAAAGCAATACGCAAAAACGTAAAAAGTTGGAAGATTCAACTCAAAGTAGATAAGGACATTAATGATTTATCCAATATGTTTAACAAAAGAATTCAAGGATGGATAAATTATTATGGACATTTCTACAAGTCAGAAATGTATGGAGTTCTAAGGTATATCAATCAAAAACTCAAGTATTGGGTCAGACGAAAATACAAGAAATTGAACTCCAGCAGAAGGGCGGAAAGATGGTTAGGTCAAATTGCACTTAGAGAACCAAATTTATTTGCACACTGGAAAATGGGAATATTGCCGGCAGTTAGTAATGGGAGCTGTATGAGCTGAGAGGTTCACGTACGGTTCTGAGAGGGACTCAGGGGGAAGTCCCCTGGGTCTACTTACTTTGTATGCATGTTTCAATATGAAAAGGAAGCACAAGAGTTCTATAAGCTACTGATTGAAAGGTTGAGAAAATTTAATCTCGAAATTGCAGAAGACAAGAGTAGGATACTTCCATTTGGCAGATATAAAGGAACAAAAGAAAGCTTTGATTTTCTAGGCTTTACTCATATCAATGGGAAAAGTCACTGGGGAAAATATTGCGTAATCCATCGAACAAGCAAGAAGAAACTCAAACAGAAAAGAGAAGCTGCAAAACGATGGTTGAAGGAGCATATGCATGAAAGCATACCGGAGACTATTAGAAAACTGAATAAGAAAATGATAGGACACTATAGATACTATGGTATTTATGGGAATTTCATTGGGTTAAATAAATTCTATAAATATGTCAGACAACAACTGTATTTTACGAAAAGACGAAGAGACCAGTCCCTGTGGCTGACGTGGAAGAAATTGGGTCAAATATTGAAGGTTTATCCGATAGCGAGTCCTAAAATTTATATTACAAGTGCTTATTAGGGTGAAAGGCTTATTGAAGAGCCGTATGCCTTAATAGGGCACGTACGGTTCTGTGAGGGGTTAGTGAGACTTACTCCAGATAGACTTACTGTTAGGAGGTAAAAGTCGAGACCTAGTCTACTCGACATGAGTATGTTTGTAGAAGAAAGACAAAATTTAATTTTAGAAGATTTACAAGAGAATGGTAAAGTGTTGGTAAAAGATTTAAGTACACGTTTTGGTGTAACACCCGATTTAATTCGTAAAGATTTAGCTTTTTTAGAATCGAAAGGGAAATGTAAAAAGATTTATGGTGGAGCGATTTTGAATCGTTTAAATGTTCATTTAGAGGATGCCAATTCTAGAAAGAGTGTGAATAGTAAGGAGAAACAAAAAATAGCGCAAATGGCTTATGATTTGATTGAACCAAATATGACAGTCTTTTTGGATATTTCGACTACGAATATTGAATTAGCTAAATTATTAGTGTTAAGACCTATTTCAGGTATTACAGTCGTTACGAATATGTTGGATGTAATTCAGATTCTTTCTACAAGTCAAATTCATTCTATTTTCATTGGTGGAGAATTTGATTATGCAAGAAATGGTTTTGTGGGTAATATGTGCGATGAATTTCTTCAACGATTTCATTTTGATTTATCTTTTTTAGGTGTGGTTGGTATAGATTTAGAATCTGGAAGTGTTATGACCTATATGCCGAATGATGGTCAAACAAAGCGCATTGTATTAAATCAGTCTAAAAAAGCATATATGTTGGCGGATTCGGACAAATTTTATCAAATGGGTAATTATGAATATGCCAAAGTGGATGCGTTTTATGGAATTCTACAAACAATAAAAAATAATAAAAAGTAATAAGGAACTATTGATTTTGATCATAGTTCTTTTTATAATCTAATTGTAGATGGAGGACTTACTATGTTAAATCGTATTTCTATTCTGAAAGATAAAATGTTGTCTCAACCACGCTTTGTAAGTATTGAGCAAGCTTTGATTATTACACGAACATATCAAGAAAATGAAGATAAATCGATTCCTTATAAGCGTGCACTTTCTTTGTATAACGCATTAAGTGAAATTGAAATTGGTATGGAGCCAGAAGAGTTGATTGTTGGAAATCGAACAAAAGGTGTTCGTTATGGTGTCGTTTTTCCGGAAAGTGGAATTTCTTGGGTGGATCGTGAATTTGAAACAATTCCAACACGTCCTCAAGATAAGTTTAATGTGCATCCTGAAGATATTGAAACTTTTCGTAAGGTGATTGTTCCGTATTGGAAAGGTAAAAGTTTAGAGGATGTTATTAAAAATCGTTTTGGTGATGAAATTAGTGCGATTTCGAAAGTGGTAAAAGTCAATCAAACCGATCATGCACAGGGGCATATTTGTCCTAATGTTAAAGAATGGCTTCAACTTGGTCCTTCTGGCTATATTGATTTGGCAAAAAAACATTTAGAGACATGTTCTGATTCGCAAAAAGAATTTTATGAATGTGTTATTTTAGTCATGCAAGGTGTACAGAAGTTTATGCTTCGCTATCATGATTTAGCTTTGGAAATGAATAAAAAAGCTGTCGCAAAGATTTGTAAAAATCTGGCTTATAAACCTGCCGTAACATTTCATGAAGCGTTGCAGTCATTATGGTTTTTATTTGTCGTATTACACATGGAAAGTAATGCATCTAGTTTTTCTCCTGGTCGTTTAGATGAAACTTTATATTCTTACTATAAACAAGATATAGATTCAGGTATGTTAAAAGAAAGTGAAGCTTTAGAATTGATTGAATGTTTATGGTTGAAATTCAATGAGATTGTATATCTAAGAAATGCGCATAGTGCTAAATATTTTGCAGGTTTTCCAATTGGATTCAATATTTGTGTTGGTGGACAAGATCAAAATGGAAACGATTTTAGTAATGAATTGAGTCATTTGTTTTTAAATGCACAAGAAGATATTGGTCTTCCACAACCCAACTTATCCGTTCGACTTCATGAACATACGAATGATGAACTGTTAAAACATGCGATTCGAGTTGTTTCAAAAGGAAGTGGAATGCCACAATTTTTCAATGATAAGGCAATTATTAAGGCGATGGAAGATTTAGGTATATCACATTTTGATGCCATGGATTATGCGATTGTTGGTTGTGTGGAACTTACAACACAAGGCAATAATTTAGGTTGGTCGGATTCGGGCATGTTTAATATGAATAAGGTGTTAGAACTTACTTTGAATCATGGTCGTTGTTTGTTGACGGGAAAACAAATGGGGCCTGATTATGGATCGTTAAGCACATATACTTCATTTTCTGATTTAGAATCTGCCTTTGAAAAAATGATGGATTATTTTATTGATAAAATGATTCCATGTTTAGAAGAAGTGGAAAAAGCACATATTGATATTTTACCAACAGCCTTCTTATCAAGCGTCATTGATGATTGCATGGAAAAAGGTATGGATGTAACGCGTGGTGGTGCGCATTATAATTTATCGGGTATTCAAATGATTCAGGTGGCAAACCTTGCAGATAGTTTGGCGGCTTTAAAAAAGCTTGTATATGATGAAAAGAAAATTGATGCAGCTGATTTAGAAAAAGCTTTGAAAGAAAATTTTTCAAACAATGAAGTCATGCGCCAGATGTTACTTAATCGTGCACCTAAGTATGGAAATGATGTGGAATGGGTGGATGAGATTGGTGCAAAATGGGCATTGAATTTTAGAAATAAATTAAGAAAATATACAAACTATCGTAATGGAGAATATCATACAGGAATGTATACGGTGAGTGCCCATGTTCCTATGGGAGAAAATGTAGGGGCTAGCTGCGATGGAAGACTTGCCAAAACGCCTTTGGCTGATGGTGGATTATCGGCTGTGTATGGTCGTGATTTAAAGGGGCCTACAGCTGTCTTAAAATCAGTATCGCATTTAGATAATTCTTGTACAACAAATGGTGGCTTATTAAATATGAAGTTTTTACCAGAATTCTTTAAAACCGAATCCGGTATTGATAAGTTTGCGAATTTTATGCGTACATTTGTTGACTTAGAGATTCCACATATTCAGTTTAATGTGGTTCGTAAAGAAGATTTATTAAATGCCAAAATACATCCAGATCAATATCGTTCTTTGACGGTTCGTGTTGCTGGTTATACTGCATATTTTACGGAACTAGCAGGAGAATTACAGGATGAAATTATCGCAAGGACAAGTTATGACAACATCTAAAGGATATATATTTGATATAAAGCGTTTTGCGACACACGATGGAAAAGGAATTCGTACAACGGTGTTTTTTAAGGGGTGTCCACTTCGCTGTAAGTGGTGTCAAAATCCAGAAGGATTGTCATATTTACCACAAGTCTTGTATATGGAATCCAAGTGTATGCATTGTCTTAGTTGTGTACATGCATCAAAACAGGGTGGAATTAGGTGTGTAGATCATAAAATTAGTGTTTCAAGAAACGCAAAAGAAGATTGGGATGCGATTTGTGATGTATGTCCTACTTTAGCTTTGAGTATGGATGCCAAAGAATATACGGTAGAGGAATGTGTTCAGGAAATTTTAAAGGATGAATTATTCTATAAAAGAGAAGGTGGAGTTACTTTCTCAGGGGGAGAACCCTTTTTACAAAGTGATTTTTTGATTGATTTATTAAAGGCTTGTAAGGAAAAAGGAATTCATACGGCTATTGAAACAAGTCTATATACAGATTTAGAGAATGTACAAAAGGCGTTACCTTACTTGGATCAGATTTATTGTGATTGTAAATTGTATGATGAAAATTTGCATAAACAATATACGGGTGTTTCAAATGAAAAAGTATTAAAGAATATTGCGTATTTACTTCAGAGTAATAAAAAAGAACACGTGATCGTGCGTACGCCTTTAATTCCGACTATGACGGCTTCTTTAGAGAATATTTCTTCTATATCAAGGTTTTTGGTTTCTTGTTATGGAGATGTTCACTATGAAATCTTGAATTATAATCCTCTGGCCCAATCTAAATATGCGTATTTAGATATGGAGTATTGTTTTAAAGAAAATCCAAAAATGTATTCTAGTGAAAAGATGCAAGAGTTCTATGATTGTGCAAAACAAAATGGTATAAAGAATCTAGTTATCGATTAAGGAGCGTAGGCTCCTTTTCTTAATGATTTAATGATGTGTTGGAACAATCCTTTTTCTGACTTTTTGATTTCTTGTGTTATTTGAATAGCTAGATGCATACACTCTTCTTGAGAGTTTAATGGTGCTTCTTGACTTATAATCTGCTTGTAGTGACCGTCGCTACAAAGTTCTCTAGCTTTTATGTTATCGCTCATTAATAGGGTGAAGTATTCAAGAATTTGATTCTTTAATTTTTCATCTTGAATTGGACATCCGATTTCGACACGCTTTTCTGTATTTCGAGTCATACAGTCAGCACTGGCAATGTATATTTTTATGTCTTTTTCATCGCCGAAACAATAGATTCTTGAATGTTCTAAATAGCGTCCAACGATTGAGTGAATAGTAATGTTTTCGGTTGCATTTTCAAGGCCTGGCAATAGACAACAAATACCGCGGATAATCATTTCAATTTTTACACCGGCCATACTTGCTTCACTGATTTTGTGAATGATGTCTAAATCTGTAAAAGAATTCATCTTAATTCGAATTCTTGCGGGTTGGTGTTGTTTGGCTAAATTGATTTGATTATCTATTTCTTTTAGAATGGAAGATTTTAGATTGCTGGGGGCTACCCATAAATGTTGATATTGTCCTTCTAAATTTGACATGGACGTGTTTTGAAAGAATGTGACTGCATCTTTTCCGATTTCTTTACGGCTTGTGATATAAGAAAGGTCAGTATACATTTTACTTGTCTTTTCATTATAGTTACCTGTACCGATTTGTGTAATATATTTGAATTCGTTTTTATCTTTATATGTAATCAAACATATTTTGGAGTGTACTTTGTAGTTTTCAAAACCATAAAGAATGTGGCATCCACTTTCTTCAAGCTCTTCAGCGGCAGAAATGTTATTTTGTTCATCAAAACGAGCTTTTAGTTCCATCAATACAGTAACGTTTTTGCCATTTTCAGCTGCTCTACATAAGTAGCGAACAATTTTAGAATGTTTAGCTAATCTATATATTGTGATTTTAATAGATACAACATGTTTATCTTCGCTAGCTTCTTTTAATAGTTTTAAGAATCCGTCCATAGATTGATATGGGTAGAAAAGTAATACATCATGATCCATGATTTGTGGAATACATGGAAGTTCTGGCGTTAATAATGGATTACTTTGTGGTGTAAAAGTTTTATATAATAAAGGCGTTTTATCGATGGTTGGTGCTAAATCAATCATCTTAAAAATATGTGATAATTCCAAAGGGCATTTTGATATAAATACTTGTTCTTTTCTTAAGCTTAGATGACTACAAAGATATTCTAATGAATCAGAATGAATCTCTTTATAGATTTCCAGTCGTATTGGGGCTAAACGATTTCGTTTCTTTAAAATATGTTTCATGTATTCACGATAATCGTCGTCATCATCAATTTGGTCTTCGTTTAAGTTGATATCGGCGTTTCTTGTGATACGTACAATTGTTTTATTTAATACTTTACAATTTTTAAATAGTCGTTCAATGCAATGGAACATGATTTGTTCTATCAGCATGTAACAATGTCCGTAATTTGGAATATAGACAATGCGGTTGGCAAAATCGGGTACAGGAATGAGCGCAAAGTGCTTATTTCCATCTTCATTGATTTCTAAGAATAAGTATTGTGCTTTATTGACCAAATGTGGGAATGGATGATGTGAATCTATGATTTGTGGAGATAGTAATGGAGCGATATCTGTGTCAAAATAGTCCTTAACAAATTTTTCTTGACCTTTAGATAGTGTTTTATAAGAAACACAAGATAGGTGTAAAGCATTCAATGTATGGTTGATATCTTTGTAAACGTTATCTCTAATTTTATATAAATTGTTTGATTCCGCAAAAATCGCATCAAGTTGTTCACTTGGAATCATTCCACTTTTCTTGTCGATTTTAGTGTTGTCAATCAAAGAAAGGTCGTATAAGGATCCGCATCGGATCATGTAAAATTCGTCAAGATTACTTGTGAAGATGGATAAGAACTTAGCTCTTTCTAATAAAGGAACGCGAGGATCGGCAGCTTCTTCAAGTACGCGCTTGTTAAATTGTAACCAAGATATTTCTCTGTTTTGGGTAATTTTCATTTTAATCTCCTATATATTTTTGAATCAAATAGCCTTCGCGAACACCATTTGTACAAATTTGAATGGTTTGGATGGAATATTTAGAAATGATTCCTTCAAGTATTAACAGGCCACAAAACATAGTGTGTACGCGTTCAGGTTTAATTTTTAAAAATAAGTGTAATGTATCTGTTCGATTATTACTTAATGTTTGTAGAAGTTTATTTATTTTGTCGGCGGAAAAAATATATTCATCTCGATTTATCCAATCAAAGTGTACTAACAAAGATCGCACAGCTCGCATATTGCCTCCTGTAACGGCAAGATTTTGAAATTCTGAGATTTCTTTAGGAGTGGGTACAGATTCAAGTTCGCATTGAACGCGCTTTTGAATTTGAATGGTTTCCTCTTTTGTAGGTATTACTTTCTTTACGTATTTATTGAATAAATTTAAAGAACCAATATTTAATGAATAGGTAGCTAAATTGTTATAGTGTTTGTAGAAAACAAATTCAGTACTTGCACCACCACTGTCAATGTATAATCCTTCAGGTCGTTCGATTTGGTGCATGGCTCCTTTAAAAGAAAGATTTCCTTCAGTGGTTCCGGAAAGAAGAACAATATTGATTTTGACAGTGTTTGAGATAATAGCCAATACTTCATCTTTATTGTCGAGATTACGTAAGGATGCAGTTGCGAATGCATCAATAATGTGAATTCCTAATGTATCTAATGTTTTTTTAAGTCTTAGTAAGCATTGTTTTAATTTGTTTATGCCTTCTAAAGTTAAATTGTTTTTATTGATATATGAAATCAATCCAACATTTTCTTTTTTTGAGAAGAGCAAATGAAATGAATGTTCGTTTGATTCATATACATTAAGTCGAATTGTGTTGGATCCAATATCAATTATTCCTATATTCATAGTATTTCATCCCTTTCAAGTCAATATTATATGACTTGGGTGTAAACACTATATTAAGGGCTAGTTAAATAAAATTTACAAATTTTCCAAAAAAAGTAAAAAAACATTTGACGAAGTGAGAAGTATTTGGTAATATAGATGAGCACTGCTGAGGTGCAGATGATCTTTGAAAACTGAACAGGAAATAAAAATACAAACTAAAACGTCAATTTCGAAACAAACAATTGTAAAGAAAGATGTCAGAGACATCTAAGAGCTAAATCAAATGGAGAGTTTGATCCTG
>ENA-OUQG01000745-OUQG01000745.1-human-gut-metagenome-genome-assembly--contig:-NODE-745-length-19133-cov-3.244837_pt1 | contig 19133 bp, 18 predicted proteins | sample MGYA00237943_ERZ548823 | MGnify/ENA primary metagenome ERZ548823 (study PRJEB26490, sample SAMN05194731) | human gut metagenome | biome: terrestrial biome; feature: human-associated habitat; material... | reverse complement strand
GATCGTAACGGTGGTTACACAAGAATCGTTAAGATCGGACAGCGTAAAGGTGACGGCGCTTTAGAAGTATTACTTGAGTTAGTTTAATTCATAGTATAGCTGTTTATAGTAGTTCAGATGATATAAAATCCCTGGAGTATGGAATATACTTTGGGGATTTTTTCGTGTATAATGAAAAAAACGACTGAAAGCAGAAGGAAGAATGCAGCAAATTTTAATTATAGAAGATGACAGAGCTTTGAATCAGGGCTTATGCAAGGCGTTAAAAACAGATAATAACAGCATGCAGGTGTGCAGCGGACTTTATGCATCAGCAACAGACAGGCAGATTGTCTCCTGTGAAAATTTAAAAGATGCGAAAGAACAACTGCTCTGTGGAATGCCAGCATTGATCCTGTTAGATATCAATCTGCCGGATGGAAGCGGATTGGATTTTTTACAGAGCGTAAAGAGGGAATGCCCGGATTGCCCGGTTATTTTACTGACAGCAAATGATACCGACGGCGATATTGTAAATGGACTGGAGCTTGGAGCAGACGATTATATCACAAAACCATTTTCCTTGTCGGTACTGCGCGCAAGAGTGAATACACAGCTTCGAAAAGCGGCGGCAATGGGTGAAAAAGAAAAGGATAACGAACACGTTTACCGCAAAGAACCGTATGTGTTTGATTTTGACCGGATGAAATTCATGGTGGACGGTAAGGAGATCGAACTCAGTAAGACCGAGCAGAAGTTGTTGCGGATTCTTGTGGAAAATGCGGGCATGAATATGCGCAGAGAACTTTTACTGGATCGTGTCTGGAGCGATGGCGCAGAGTATGTGGATGAGAATGCACTATCGGTATCCATTAAGAGACTTCGGGATAAACTCGGAGCGGAGCATGCGATCAGGACAGTGTATGGAATTGGTTACAGGTGGGAGTGATATGTGGATATTCATAGTGCTTGTCTGCGTGACAGTTACTGCAATTATTATTTTTATAAATTACAGACGCACAAAGAAAACAATGGATACAATAGAAGAAATGCTGAATGTGGCAGTCAAAGGAGAATTTACAGAGGGACAATTCGACGAGACACGCATGTCGGCTTTGGAGACAAAATTTGCCCATTACTTAAGTGCATCTGCTCTGTCCGCACAAAATGTAGAGGCAGAGAAAGACAAAATAAAAGCATTGATCGCAGACATTTCCCATCAGACAAAAACGCCGATCGCAAATCTTCTCTTATATAGTGAGCTTTTACTTGAAGAGGATCTTCCACAGCAGATTGAAGGAAATGTGTCTGCAATCCATGAACAGACGCAGAAACTAAAATTTATGATCGAGTCGCTTGTGAAATTATCACGTCTGGAAAATGGAATTTTACAGCTTGTTCCTCGGATGGAAAAGCTACAGCCAATGTTAGAGCGTGCAGTATGGGAACTGAAACAGAAAGCAGAAGAAAAAGGATTACAGATAAGTTTACATAATACTGATGTTGAAGCTTATTTTGATCCGAAGTGGACAGGAGAAGCAATCGGTAATGTAATTGATAATGCGATTAAATACACAGAGCATGGGGAAATATCCGTTTCGGCTATTTCTTATGAAATGTTTGTGAGAATTGACATTGCAGATACCGGATGTGGTATCCGGGAAGAGGAGTTGCCGAAGATTTTTAGGAGGTTCTATCGATCAGAACTGGTAAAGGATGAAGAGGGCGTTGGAATCGGACTTTACCTGACCAGAGAAATTTTGCAGGAGCAGGGTGGCTATATCAAAGTGTCCTCCGTATACGGACAGGGAAGTAAGTTTTCCATTTATCTGCCTAAAAATAATTTTTGAAAAAGTACATCAACTATACCGGAATCGCAGAAATATGTTTTAAAATAGTAAATGGAATTCTTTCAATACTGTAAGAATTTCATTTGCCGTGGAAAGAGTCTGGAAAGAATATTGTGTGATAATCTGTATGTAACAAAAAATGTTATATACAGATTTTTTTGCTTCGCAAAACAAGGAGGCTAAATCCTCTGCTCACCAGAGGGTTCGCATTTTTGCTTCGCAAAAACAAGGAGGATTTATGGATATTTTAAAGGCATGCGGTTTAAGGAAAATATACGGAAGCGGAGAGACAGCCGTACATGCACTGGATGGTGTGGATCTTACGGTGGAGAAGGGCGAGTTTGTGGCAATTGTCGGCACAAGCGGAAGTGGAAAATCAACCCTTTTACATATGTTAGGCGGACTTGACCGACCGACAGAGGGAAAAGTGTTTGTGGATGGAAAAGATATTTTTGCATTGAAGGATGAGGAACTTACGATTTTCAGGAGAAGAAAGATCGGGTTTGTATTTCAGGCATATAATCTGGTACCGGTCTTGAATGTCTATGAAAATATCGTGCTGCCGATTGAACTGGACGGCGGAAAGATAGACCGGAAATTTATCGATAGCATTACAGAGACACTTGGATTGCAGCAGAGACTGGATGCACTTCCGGGACAGCTCTCCGGCGGACAGCAGCAGAGGGTGGCGATCGCAAGGGCATTAGCTGCAGCACCGGCGATCATATTGGCGGATGAGCCGACCGGAAATCTGGACGGAAAGACCAGCCAGGATGTGCTAAGCCTTTTGAAAGTGACCAGCCGGAAATTCGCACAGACCATTGTGATGATCACACATAATGAGGAGATCGCACAGCTTGCAGACCGTATTATTCGAATTGAGGACGGACGTATTATAAAGTAAAAGATACAGGCAGGCACAGGACAGATTCGAATAGGAAACGGAGAAAAATTATGAAAGTAAAAAATCAGAAATGCATACGCAGACTAAGCTATAAATCGCTGTGGGCGACCAGAAAAAGAAATGTTATCGCAATCTTTGCGATTGCTCTTACCACGTTATTATTTACATCACTTTTCACAATTCTTATGTCGTTGAATGAGAGTTATGAAACTTACAATTTCAGACAGGCAGGCGGCTATTCGGACGGAACGTTCAAAGAACTGAGTGAGGAACAGGTGGAAAAAATAGCAGCACATCCGGGGATCAGGGAAGCTGGAGAACGCATCACATGCGGATTCAACACCACAGGTGTTTTTGGAAAAGTTCCGGCAGAAGTCAGTTACATGGATAAAAACTGTACAAAATGGAGCTATGCGACACCGACGACAGGAAGAGAACCTGAGAAGAGCAATGAGATCGCAATGGACACGGTTGCATTAAAACTGCTCGGGGTGACACCGGAGCTGGGAGCAAAGGTGACGATAGAGTATCAGGCTGGAGATAAACCGAATGGGGGATTTCAGGAGACAGATACGTTTATCCTGTCAGGATACTGGGAATATGATGATCTGATGCCGGTTCATTATATCAATGTATCAAAAGATTACGTGAAGTCAGTGGAAGAAAAGTGGATGGCATCAGGAGAGAAAGCTTTCCGGAGAGACCTGAATGTCATGCTGCCTTCAAAATTAAATATTGAACAACAGATGCAGAAAATCGACACAGACTTAGGATATGACTGGAATACGAGAGATCAGGAGAACAGTGCCCGTATCGGAGTCAACTGGGGTCTTACTGCTTCACAGCTAAATGCAGGGATGGATCCGGAACTTCTTGCTGCGATCGCAGCATTTCTGCTTCTTGTGATTTTTACCGGATATCTGATCATTTATAATATTTTTCAGATTTCAGTTACCGGAGATATCCGGTTTTACGGGCTGCTTAAGACAATCGGAACAACGCCGCGGCAATTAAAACGAATGATCAGACAGCAGGCATTCCTTTTATGTGTGGTTGGCATTCCGGCCGGACTTCTTCTGGGATATGGAATCGGGGCATGGCTGACACCTATTGTTTTAAAGGGCACAACAGTTGTGGGAACACATGTAACGATCAGCAGTTCCCCGGTAATTTTTGCCGGCTCTGCGATCTTTGCAGTGATCACTGTTTTCCTCTCCTGTACAAAGCCCGGAAAAATGGCAGCAAAAGTTTCTCCGGTGGAAGCAACAAAATATACAGAGTGTGTCAGTGTGAAGAAAAAGCGCCGCAGCTCGCATGGAGCAAAGGTTTATCAGATGGCATTTGCCAATCTGGGAAGAAACAAAAAGAAAACAGTTCTTGTTGTGATATCCCTGGCACTTTCGGTGACACTTTTGAATGTACTCTGTTCTTTTGTGGGTGGTTTTGATACGGAAAAATACATTTCACAACAAACCTGTGCCGATTTTATCGTGAGCAGCACAGATTATTTCCGCTACAATGATGCAGATGAATATATTTCAGAAGAAACAATTGCAGAAATTCAGGAAAATACGAGTGAGACGGTCAGCGGCAGCGGCTATATGACAGATATGACCACAATGGTATGGATGGATACAGAGCAATATAAGAAAATGGCAGTCCCGTATCTTGGCGAAGAAAAGCTGGAAGAAAAAGTGAAGTATTATGAAAAAAGGGGCAGTGAGATAAAGACTCCAACAATACTGGAAGGTCTGGATGAAACACTCTTTGAAAAAGTGACGGTACTGGATGGAGAACTGGATCCTTTGTTTGATGAGAATACACATGCAATTGCGATCCGTGTGCATACAGATGATTATGGCAATGTGGAAAATATAGAACGCTATCCTAAAGTTGGGGATACGCTCACCATGGTTTACCAGAATATGTATGCGATTGATACCAGGACAGGTGAACCTGCTGATCCTGCGACAACGCCGGAAGAGTATGTGGAGATCCGTGAGGAAGAACCAAGGGAAGTGGACTATACTGTGTGCGCACTTGTGGAAGTTCCATATGCCATGACATTCCGCTATAGCGGATCAGGATATGACACGATCCTTCCGGCAGAACGGATGAGGGAGGACTGCGGTGCAGAGCTGATCCGGAAATTCTATCTGTTTGATACTCCGGATATGGAAGCGGAAAATGCAGCGGAGCGTTATCTTGCGGAACTTACTGCAGGAGATACTTCTGTTCTGATGTATGAGAGCAAAGCTTCTATCCGAAGTGAATTTGAACAGTTTCAGAAAATGTTTTTCCTTCTGGGCGGTGTTTTGTGTGCGATCATCGGGCTGGTCGGCGTTTTAAATTTCTTCAATGCGATTATGACCGGAATCCTTGCAAGAAAAAGAGAGTTTGCAGTGCTACAGTCGGTTGGAATGACAAACCGCCAGTTAAAGCAGATGCTTGTGCAGGAAGGGCTGTTTTACACTGCCGGTTCTGTGGTGGTGGCGTTTCTTCTGTCTTTGGTCTGCGGACCATTATCAGGAGACATGATGGAGAAGATGTTCTGGTTTTGCACTTATCATTTCACAATCCTTCCGGTTATTGCGATGCTTCCGGTGTTTGCAGTGCTCGGCTGCCTGATCCCTGCGGTACTTTATCAGGCGGGAAGCAGACAGAGTATTGTGGAACGGCTGCGGGAGGCAGAGTAAAGAAAATGGAAATTTTGGAAGATATTGGCATTAGATATGCTGGTATCTTCTTTTTTTATATAAAAGAAATTATTGCTAAAAAGTATAAAAAGGTATAAAATAAATACAAAAGTATAAAAACATATAAAAAAGTATAAAACAATAGAAAAAGTATAAAAAACTATAAAATGTTACAAAAAGTATAAAGAACTATAAACGGCAAAAAATATTGTGAGGTGACTTATGCAGAATCCATTTACAACAACATTTAGCAAAACTCCGGAATATACCTATATACACACAGAAAAAACAGAAGAGATATTAGAAAATTTTGTATATGAAAATCCATCAGAGTCGGTATATAAAATAACAGGCGTCAGAGGTTCCGGGAAAACAGTGATACTTGCGAAGGTGGAAGAAGAATTGAAGAATAATGAAAACAGGTATATAAATTGGCTTGTTTTTGATGTGAATCCAACAAGGGATATCCTCGAACAGATAGCGGCAATGTTAGTCAAAACCGGTTTCGGTTCAGAAGAGAAAAAAACAACTGGAATCAATATTTCAGCAACAGTGCTGGGCTCTGGCGGTGGAATAGGATATACAGCGGACAAGAGTAATCATTTCTTTGACATTGGTGTAGAGGTTGAAGAAATGATACAGAATGTCCAGAAGAAGGGAAGAAAGATATTAATAGGGATTGATGAAGTATCAAAATCAGAAGAGATGATAAAGTTTGCATCAGAATATGGAAGATGGCTTCGTGCGGGTTATCCGGTTTATTTTGTATGCACTGGTTTATATGAAAATATTCAGGAACTTTGCAATGTCAAAAACCTTACCTTTTTCAGAAGAGCGACGACAGTGAAGACAGAACCTCTGAATATGATAAGAATGACGGAGATGTACAGGAGCAAATTAAACATTGATGTCAGTCAGGCAAGAGAGCTGGCGAAGATTACAAAGGGATATGCCTATGCTTTTCAGGAATTAGGAGTGCTGTGTTTTAAGAAAAAAGAGAATGAGACACTGGAAGATATCCTTTCAAAGTTAAAGTCAGAATTATTTGCATATTCCTATGAAAAAATATGGGAAGAGATGACAGAAATGGATCGATTTCTGGCTGGATTGCTGACAGAAAAGGAAGAATATAAGCGTGATGAAATACTGAAGCTTATGGGTGAAAAAGCAGGCAGTTATTCAATGTACAGGGATCGTCTGATAAAAAGAGGAATATTGAATAACCGACAGGGATATGTCTCACTTGCGCTGCCGTATTTTGCAGATTATATCAAGGAATACTGCTGATAAAACCAGAAACAAATGAAATAAATAGAGATTAGCAAAACAGGCAGCCCCAATGTTCATTACGAACATCGGGGCTGCCTGTTTTTTATACAATAGAGAATATTTTTAATATCCCATTGTATAAATCATCTTATAGCTGAATATCTGAGACAGAATTAGCAACCAATTTTAAAATATCTGCAGATCAGATTAAATAATTCAGCGCAATTAGTTGTAAAACACATAGTGACGACCTCCTTATTTTTATTTTTTTGATAACGCATAAATGGTTATCGTTTGTCCTTCAGACAGTTCCAAACCGGTATTCAACTTCGGGGAGAAGCCGGGAACCAATGCTTGAATATTACAAACATATTTCTTAAGGACAAATGAATTGTAACAAGTTTGTAACAAATAGACAATAGGAGGAGATTGGCAATGCTTCCAAAGCATGGAAGAGAGGAAAAAAGCGAAAGAACTTCATCAAATCTTAATGTTTTACCTCATTGGAAGTTCATAAAGAATCCTTTACAATAAGTACATGATCATAAAGGGAATGATTCAGTTACGCACTGAGAACATTCGAATCCGGAGGAGAAGAAAATGTACCGTATATTAGTATGTGATGATGAAAAAGATATTGTTTCCGCATTGAAAATATATCTGATGGCAGACGGCTATCAGGTTTTTGAGGCTTACAACGGCAGAGAGGCGTTGGAAATTTTAAAGAATGAAGATATTCATCTTGTTCTTATGGACATTATGATGCCGGAGATGGACGGCATCACAGCAATGTTGAAAATCCGTGAAGTCAGCAATGTTCCGGTGATTTTGCTCACCGCCAAAAGCGAGGACACCGATAAGGTGCTCGGACTTACCGTGGGAGCAGATGATTATGTGACAAAGCCGTTTAATACGGTGGAACTGCAGGCGCGCGTGAAATCCCAGCTCAGGCGTTACATGAAACTGGGAGGCGGCACGGTCAGACCGGACACGATCGTGATAGGCGGGATCGAGCTGAATGATGTCACGAAAGAAGTGACACTTGATGGGGATAAAGTGCAGCTGACAAGAACCGAGTATGATATTTTAAAACTTCTGATGCAGCATCCGGGGCAGGTTTTTTCACCGAATGAAATTTATGAGAAAGTGTGGAACGATAATCCATTTCGGAATGAGAATACGGTAGCGGTACATATCAGACATCTGAGGGAGAAAGTGGAGTACAATCCGGCGGAACCAAGACACTTAAAAGTTGTCTGGGGAAGAGGCTATAAAATGGAAGTGTAAGTAAGAAAGGACAGTCGATATGAAACAGTTGAAACAATCGCCCGTGGCAAAAATCATTGCGTGGATTTTGATCACGGTGTCAGCCCTGGTGCTGTTGGCAGGCACAGCCGGGGCGTATGTCATCAGTGAACTTGGTTTTTATACGAAAAGTGTACAGGAGATCCGGGAGGAGCAGTTTGAGCGGATTGCCGGAAAGTACTCTGCAAGAGTGCTGCAGAATCTGAATAACACGGAAAATGAAACCTATTTTAAGGATACCAACTTCCGGTATGGAGTGGTGGAAGCGTCCAATTATGAGGAATTGGAAAAACTGGATCTGAATCAGCAGAACACCTATGTGCAGTCAAATTTTGATGAGAAAGTAAGTCTCGGTCAACTCCACCTTTTCCAGTGCAATATCAATGACGATACATCGATTTATGTGGACAACTCTGTGCTTGGCGGGTATTACATTACGCACAGTACCAGAGAGTACAGAAATAAATATATCAATGAATATGTGTATGATACAGATAGCGGTATTTTTTATTATCAGGTGTCAGATGTGTCATCTGCACAGATTTCAGAAGAAGGAGAAACTGCAGCTGAAATATGGTATTTCCCGGTGTCAGAAGTGAAAGTGACACTGGTGGATGACAGTACCGGAGAGACGACAGACTATGCGTATGTATACAATACGGCAGATAAAGAGTATGAGGCACTGCAGCAGGGGATGTCAGAAGGTGACGGTCAGGCGGTACTTTGTATTACCATCCAGAATGCAAAGGGTGCAGATGAAAATGATCTGCGCAATGTAAAAAATATTCTGGAAAATGCACCGCTGACGTTTTGGAAGCTGACTGCGACCACCTATTCTTATGGAACATCAGACTGGACGGCAGAGATGCGTTATCCATATACGCAGGAACAGCAGACAGAGCAGGTCACAGTGTCAGAGACAGTCGTGAGTGCACCGACAACGGTTACATCGCAGCCGGTAGAGCTTTCCTATGTCGGAGGGCTGCCGGATGATATGATAAAAAACCGTACCGATTATGATTCCACCGAGGCAGATTTCCTTTCCACTGTTCAGGGCAGTGATGCAGGAACCGATTACTATGTACTATCTGTGATTCCGGATGCGGATAGTCTTATGAAAAAAGAGGGTGTCGGAGTCTGGGGCAGCGATTATTTTGTCCAGATCAATGAGATTGTGAATCTGGCGGATCACATGAAATACAGCGTGTATGTGATCCTCGCACTCAGCCTGACGGTATTTGTGGCAAGCTTTGTCTATCTGGTAAGTGCAGCAGGACATAAAAAAGATCAAAAACAGGTGCAGGGAGGTTTTCTTTGCAAAGTACCGGCCGATCTGCTTACTGTCATATTTTTAGCAGCAGAATCAAGTCTGGCAGTGGGCATTTCACTGCTTGGCAATGCCGGAAGTCCTGACAACTATGTTTTTTATGTGGCGGCAATGCTTTTTCTGCTTCTGTGTGGCGGATGGCTGGCACTAGGGTATCTTCTGGATTTTGCAGTGCGTATCAAGCTTGGAAAGTGGTGGAGAAATACACTCATCTATAAAGTGCTCCGTTCGATCTACCGTGGCTGGAACAAAGTGGGCGAGAATAAGTCCATCCTGTGGAAAGGACTTGCGATTTTTCTTGGCGTAAACTTTTTGGAAGTTCTGATCTTTGTTGTGTTTGGTGTTGATTATTCTAAAATCATGATCGTCTGGTTTGCAGAGAAAGCCGTGATTCTGTTTGCGGGCGGAGAAATCTTAATTCAGATGAAGAGACTTCAGGAAGGAGGAAAACATATCGCGGAGGGCGATATGGATTATCAGATCGACACGGAACATATGCTTCCGGCACTAAAAGAGCATGCGTCAGATTTAAACCGCATCAATGAGGGCGTTTCCAAAGCGGTAAACGAGAAAATGAAAAGCGAGCGTTTCAAGACGGAGTTGATCACCAATGTCTCACATGATATCAAAACACCGCTTACCTCGATCATTAACTACGTGGATCTGCTGGAAAAAGAAGAAATTCCAAATGAAAATGCAAAGGAATATCTGGAGGTTTTGGAACGTCAGTCTGCGCGCCTGAAAAAGTTAATTGAAGATTTAATAGAAGCGTCCAAAGCGTCAAGTGGAAGCCTTTCCGTGAATCTGGAAAAACTCGAGGCAGGGGTGTTCCTCGTGCAGACTGTAGGGGAATTTAAGGAGAAAACGGAGAAGAACAAATTAGATCTTCAGATCAAAAAGCCGGAAGAACCGATTTATATTATGGCGGATGGCAGACATTTCTGGCGTGTTATTGATAATTTGATGAACAACATATGCAAATACGCACAGCCGGAGACAAGAGTTTATATCAATTTAGAGCAGACCGGAGAAAAAGTGCAGATTACATTCCGCAACACATCCAGATATCCGCTGAACATTTCCAGCGAGGAACTGATGGAGCGGTTTGTCCGTGGAGACAGTTCCAGAAACACAGAAGGAAATGGTCTGGGCTTGTCGATCGCAGGAAGCCTGATGGAACTTATGCATGGAAAAATGCAGCTTTTCGTGGACGGAGATTTATTCAAAGTCGTTCTCGAATTTGACCGGTGCGAAGTTTCATAAAAAATATTTTTGTGATAAAATAAGTGTCAGGACGAAAGAGGTGGACAAGAATACCTTTTATATTATAGAATTGTAGGAATTTGGCATGAGACAGCAAAATCAGAAATTAACGCATGTAAAACATGAATTTGATCCCATTTTTGATGAAAATTCAGAGATATTGATTCTCGGTACGCTTCCTTCCGTGAAGTCGAGGGAGCAGAATTTTTATTATGGACATCCGCAGAACCGTTTCTGGAAAGTCATTGCGGCACTTTTTGAAGAGCCTGTGCCGGGGAAAATCCCAGAGAAAAAGGATTTGCTGTTAAAACATCATATTGCGCTGTGGGATGTGATCGCAGAGTGCGATATTGCAGGTTCTTCCGACAGTTCCATCAAAAATGTTGTGCCGGCGGAGCTGTCTGTGATCCTTGACCATGCGCCGATCAGGACAATCTATGCCAATGGTGCGAAAGCATATGACCTGTATCAAAAGTATACTTATCCGGTCACTGGCAGGGACATCCGAAAACTTCCCTCCACAAGTCCGGCGAATGCGGCGTTCCAGATGGAGAGGCTGCTTGGGGCGTGGCAGGAGATTTTGGAAAAACATCAGATATAAATGGAGATATTATCATGCACATCGACAGAGAAGATATGCTGGAACTGACCAGAAGAATGACGATAGCAAGAAACTGTTTTAACCGTGTAGCGGGTGCTTATATGGATGAGGAAGGATTCATTGACGGCTCGTTCAACACCCATTTTTTAAAGCTGTCTCCAGCAGACAAAGAGAAACAGCTTGCAATCGCCAAGACAATCCCATATGCAAAAACCAATGAGCAGTTGAAAAACTTTAGGATTGACAGCAGACAGAAGAAACCGGGAAGTATCTGGCATCTGCTGACCGCATTGAGGGACTGCGAGCTGAAAAACGATGCACTGTTGTATTCATTGTATGAATATATCGGGGAACGCTATGTTGTGGATAAACCTTACACAATCGAGGTTTTCTGTGGAAACTATGATGTTCCGGTAAAAGGCGCAGACAAGGAGAGCCAGTGGGAATCGGAGGAGGTTTACCGTTTTCTGGTCGTGGCGGTCTGCCCGACGGTAGGAGAATATGAGGCGGGCATGCCACAGGCAGGTTTTTTATTCCCTGCTTTTGCGAACAGAAGTACGGATCTGGAAGGTGTTAATATTTTTGCTGAAGATGGGGCGTGTGAAAAGCTGGCGGGGGTGCTTGGACTGAGCTGACGAAAGGAGTGCCTATGCGTACAAAACAAAATTACCATCTGCTCACATTTCATACCACGACAGCTGCAATGGCGATGGAAGATTACTGTCATGAGCATGGGATACCGGGAAGGATGATCCCGCTGCCGCAGGAGATCTCAGCAGGGTGCGGGCTTGCGTGGCGTATGCGCCCGGAGGAGTATGGGCAGGAAAAAGACAGAATCGAGGAATCCGGCATCAAGGTAGAGCGTCATGTGGAGTTGATGTTATAATAAGGGAGCGTCAGAAGAATGCGGATATCTATTTAGAGACGAAAAATAATGATTGAAGGAGAATAAAAGAATGTTAATTCAGGGAATCCATCATGTGTGCATCAAATGCAGAAAAGACGAAATTGAAAAGGTGAAACATTTTTACGGAGATCTGCTCGGACTGCCGATCCTTCGTTCCTGGGGAGAACCGGAGCTGGAAGGATTTATGTTTGAGACAGGCGATGGTCTGGTGGAAGTATTCACCAACGCGGAGGAGGAACTGCCACAGGGCAGTATCAGGCATTTTGCCTTCAAAACAAACGATGTGGATCAATGTGTGAAAATTGTCCGTGAAAGTGGATATCAGATCACCTTGGAGTCCAAAGACGTGGTGATCGCTTCAAATCCGCCATTCCCAATCCGTGTTGCTTTTGGCATCGGACCGGTTGGCGAAGAGATTGAGTTTTTTCAGGAGAGATAATCTGGCATGCTCAAAATAAACAATACTGGCTATATACACAAAGCCAATTTTGCGTAAGATATGGGGTAAGGATCAGGCAGGTTGAGTGACTGATCTGAAAAACTTACAAGAGGAGAACCTTATTATGAGAAATGAAAAAGTTTACAAACTTACTCTGACAGCCTTGATGGCTGCATTATCCTATGTCGTATTTACGTTTTTGCAGATTAAGATCGCACTTCCGGGTGGCGATGCAACATCATTGCATCTTGGAAATGCGGTATGCGTATTAGGTGCATTACTGATTGGCGGTGTATATGGCGGTCTTGGCGGTGCAATCGGAATGACGATCGGTGATTTACTTGATCCGGTTTATATCATTTATGCACCAAAGACTTTTCTTTTAAAATTCTGTATCGGTCTTATCACAGGGCTCGTTGCACACAAATTGGGAAAAATTTCCACATCCAATGACACAAAGCATGTATTGAAATGGACAGTGATCGCATCAATCTGTGGCATGGTTTTTAATATGATATTCGATCCACTTGTCGGATATTTTTATAAGAGAGTCATTATTGGAAAACCGGCAGCAGAAGTGACACTTGCGTGGAACATTACGGCAACCAGTATCAATGCAGTGCTTTCCGTGATTGCAGCCGTTGCAATCTACATGGCACTTCGCCCGGCATTACGAAAATCAGGGCTGTTCATGACTATAAAATAAATGCATTGCCATAAAAAAAGATATATGTTAACATATAGCCTGTTGCTTTTATAAGTAATTGCAAAACTCATAAAAAAGTAAATATAATTTTTCACAATTTGTATAGCTTAGGTTAGGGTTTTGTGATTGTGTATTAAAATGAAAAAAGGGAGAAAACCAAAATGAAATTAACAGGCAAAAAAATCAAATCCATGCTTCTTTGCATGATGCTTACTATGGCAATGGCAATTACAGCAGTTGGATGTGGCAGCAAGACAGAGAATACAACAGATACTCAGAAAAATACAGAGATATCAATCGTTAATACTGAGTCAACTGTAGAGACAGAAGCGGTTGCAGAGACAGAGAGTGTGGATGCTGCTGTGGCGCAGGAGATCATATTAGGCGAAGGCAGTGTCAAATTTACTTTTATCGTGGTGGATGCAGATGGAAACGAGACAAACTTTGTGGTCAGCACAGATAAAGAAACGGTCGGCGACGCTTTGTTAGAGCTGAATCTGATCGAAGGTGAAGAAGGTGATTATGGTCTTTATGTAAAGACTGTAAACGGAATCACTGCAGATTATGATACAGACCATACTTACTGGGCATTCTATGTAAATGGAGAGTATTCAAACACAGGTGTGGATTCCACTCCGGTGAACGAGGGCGATACTTACGAGTTTAAGGTAGAAAAATAATGAAGCTGAAAACAAGGGAAGTGGCAATATTCGGTATGCTGGGTGCTTTGATGTATGCATCAAAAGTATTTATGGAATTACTGCCGAATGTACATTTACTTGGAGTTTTTACCATTTCTTTTACACTTGTTTATCGGAAAAAAGCACTGTACCCGATTTACACGTATGTATTATTGAATGGGTTGTTTGCGGGATTTGCGACATGGTGGATACCGTATCTGTATCTCTGGACGATTCTTTGGGGCGTGACCATGCTGCTCCCACAAAAAATTCCGAAGAAGATACAGCCAATTGTGTATATGATCGTAAACGCATGTCACGGATTTTTGTTTGGAACACTCTATGCCCCGGCGCAGGCAATTCTTTTTGGACTGAGTTTTAAGGGGATGATCGCCTGGATCATTGCAGGATTGCCGTGGGATTTTGTGCACGGTGTCAGCAATTTCTTCTGTGGAATATTGATTGTTCCGATTGTGACACTGCTACGGAAGTTAGAGAAACAAGTGGGATGAGAAGCGTATAGAATTATTGTGGATATTTTCAGAAACGAAAAGCGGAAGCTGTCTTAAAACACAGCTTCCGCTTTTCGTTTTTATTCTTTATCTTTGGCGATCGGCAGAGTGAAAATAAACTCTGTGCCAACGCCCTCTGTACTGATACAGTTGATATTTTCTCCATGAGCCTGAATAATTTCTTTTACAATGGAAAGTCCAAGACCGGTGCCGCGCTTGTCTTTTCCGCGGGAGAGGTCGGTTTTGTAAAATCTTTCCCAGATTTTTTTCAGACTGTCTTTGGGAATACCGATTCCGGTATCCTTGACCGAGACAAATACTTTGTCGTTCTTCTCGGTTGTCTCAATCGTGATCGTGGAATCCTGATGACTGAACTTGATCGCATTGTCGATCAGATTGTAAAGTACCTGTTGGATTTTGCTGAAATCAGCAGTGACAAACAACTGCTCACCGGAGAGAATCAGGTTGAAGCGGATATGTTTGTTGGCGCAGATTCCCTCAAAAGTCAGGAGCGTTGTCTTGATCGTCTGGTTGATATCAAAATCCGTCACATCCAGCATAACACCATGAGAACCAAATTTATTTAATTCCAGAAGACTTTTTGTCAGCTTATTTAACCGCTCTGTCTCAAAAAGGATGATATTTAAATATTTTTCCTGCATTTCGACCGGGATAGTTCCGTCTAACATCGCTTCCACATATCCCTTGATCGAGGTGAGCGGGGAGCGGAAATCGTGTGAGACATTGGAGATAAACTTTCTCTGATCTTCCTCTAACGTGTTCAACTCATTCGCCATATAGTTTAAGGATGCGGCGAGATAACCAATCTCATCATTGGAGTGCACGTCGATCTTGGCATCAAAATTTCCTTTGGAATATTCGTCTGCCGCATGGGTGATCTTGCGGATCGGAATATAAACTACATATGTAAATAATGCAAGTACGACAAACGCTGCGGCAAAGATCAGAGCCAGTGTTGTGTATGCGATCGCGGACAGACTGTTTGCAGATGCGGTCAGATACGATTCTGATTTGTGGATGATCACATAGCCACGCACTTTGTAGTTGACAGTGATCGGGGAAAATACACTCAGCATATTTTCCTGAAAATAATCGTAAAAAGTCCCGACACGATAATAGCGGTTGCCGAAGTCTGTCATATCAAAGTCTGGAATCGTTTCTTCTGTAGTCTCTGTGGCAGCAGTATTGATCAGAATCTTTCCGTGTGTATCCACGATCCAGATATCTGCGTTCAGATAAGTGTCCAGGGCACTGAGCTGCTCGTTGATCTCATCTAACGTCATGGAATTGCTGAAATAATTCTGCGCATAACTGGATGAGATCAGGGCAGATTCCCGGTATAAATTCTGAGCCTCTTTTTTTTCAAGGTGCTGGACGGCGAGGTGGTAAGTGAAGGTCGCAATGATGAGAAAACCAAGCAGGCCAAAAAGCAGATAACCACCTAAAAGCTTTAAGTATAATGTACGTTTCATTTAATCTCTGACCTCAAATTTGTATCCAATTCCCCATACCGTAGCAAGGCTCCAGTTCGCATGGTCTTTAATCTTTTCACGGAGACGTTTTACATGGACATCCACCGTTCTTGTATCACCGATGTATTCATAGCCCCAGATATGGTCTAAGAGCTGTTCTCTGGTGAAAACCTGATTTGGAGAGGAAGCAAGGAAATATAAAAGTTCCAGTTCCTTTGGCGGCATATCCACTGCCTGCCCCATATAAATGACGGAGTAATTCGAAAGATTGATGACCAGATCTTCATATTTGACACATTTCAGATCCGGGATCACTTCCTCGGTTTTCACTGGCTGATAACGTCTTAACACGGCTTTGACGCGGGCAACAAGTTCCTTCGAATCGAAAGGTTTCATCATATAATCATCCGCACCGAGTTCAAGACCTAACACTTTGTCAAAAATTTCACCTTTTGCGGAGAGCATAATGATCGGAACATTTGCCTTTGCACGTACCTCACGGCACACCTGATAGCCGTCGATTCCAGGTAACATCAGATCGAGCAAAATAAGGTTTGGATTATACTGCTCAAATGCGGTCAGTGCTTCCTCCCCATCGTTTACAATCTTTGTGTCAAAGCACTCCTTTGTGAGATAAAGGGAAATCAGCTCTGCAATATTATTATCATCATCAACAATTAAAATTTTCTGTTTCGCTGCCATATATCCTCCTTGTTATTTAAATTCGGCAATTGTTACACCGGCATCGCCCTCACCGTATTCGCCAAGGTGATAGGACTTCACATGTTTCTGGCGTTTCAGATAAGTGTGCACGGCATTCCGCAGTGCACCGGTTCCTTTTCCATGTACGATGCGCACGGAGCCTAAATGGGAAAGATAAGCGTCATCGAGATATTTATCCAATAAAGCAATCGCCTCATCTGTGGTTTTTCCGATGAGGTTGATCTCCGGGGAGATCGTTGCGGATTTGCTCATGCGGATTTTTCCGGCTCCGGTTTTGTTTGCTTTGGCACCGGTCATCATCGGGGAATCCTCATCGATCAGGATCAGGTCATTGATATTGACAAGAGAGCGTAAAATTCCCATCTGGACGTAAAGGTCGCCTTTCGCGTTCGGAAGTGTGTGCACGGTTCCTTTTAAATTCATGCTGATCACTTTTACAGTGTCGCCGATCTGAAGTTTTTTCGGGACTTTGTGGTTTGGAACAGCATTTTTCTTCTGGTCGGCAAGCTTTTTCTGGCTCGCATTCATCTTGTCACGAAGTCTGGTGCGCTCTTTTTCCATCTCGCTCATTGGAGCATTTGCTTTGCCGTATTTGTTAAAGTTGCGGATTGTCTCATCTGCCACGTCTTTGGCTTCTTTTAAGATGCGGAACGCTTCCTCGTTTGCATCGCGCAGTATCTTGTCGCGGCTTGCATCCAATTTTTCCTGCTTTTGCTCGAGACGCTCTTTTAAGGACTGGATTTCCTGTTTGTAGCGGTTGATCTCAGCCTGTTCTTTTTCGATGGTCACACGGCTTTTTTCGAGATCGGCAAGGAGATCTTCGAAGTTTTCATCATTTTCACTGATGCGGGTTTTGGCATCTTCGATGAGGTCTTTGCTAAGACCAAGTTTTTCCGAGATCGCAAAGGCATTACTTTTTCCCGGAATACCGATTAAAAGCCGGTAAGTCGGACTTAAAGTTTCAACATTAAATTCACAGCAGGCATTTTCCACGCCCGGGGTGGAAAGAGCAAATACTTTCAATTCACTGTAGTGAGTGGTTGCCATGGTGCGCGCGCCATATAAGTGCAACTTGGATAAAATGGAGATCGCAAGGGCGGCACCTTCCGTCGGATCGGTTCCGGCACAAAGCTCGTCAAAGAGAACGAGCGAACGGTCGTTGACCTTTTTCAAAATACGGATGATATTGGTCATATGGGATGAGAAAGTACTTAAGCTCTGTTCGATACTCTGCTCATCACCGATATCTGCAAACACTTCCTCAAATATACCAAGCTCTGACCGCTCAGAAGCCGGAATATGAAGCCCGGACTGTCCCATTAAAGTAAGAAGTCCCACGGTCTTTAAAGAGACAGTTTTACCACCGGTGTTTGGACCGGTTACAATCAAAAGCTTGAAATCTTTGCCGAGCATGACATCGATTGGAACCACTTTTTTCTTATCGAGCAGTGGGTGACGTCCCTTCTTAATGTGAAGATATCCTTCATTATTAAATGTCGGTGCAACACCGTTGTAGGTCTGCGCATAAGCAGCTTTTGCAAAAATAAAATCAAGTTCTGCCAAAATTGTATAATCGGCAGCAATCTGTTCAGAAAAATTAGCAGTCAGCCTGCTCAGGTTTTCTAAGATTTTTTCGATTTCGTCTTTTTCTTTTAACAGAAGTTCTTTGTATTCGTTATTCAGATTCACGACCGCCATCGGTTCAATGAAAAGGGTGGAACCGGATGAGGACTGGTCATGTACCATGCCGGGAATCTGGGATTTTGCCTCGGCTTTGACTGGCAGACAGTAGCGTCCGTCGCGCATGGTGATCACAGCGTCCTGCAAATAGCTTCTGGTTGTGCTGTTGTTGATCATGTTGTTCATCTGGGCGCGAATCCTGTCGTTCATGCCGCGCATGGAGCGGCGGATGGAACGCAGTGTGCTGCTTGCGTCGTCGGCAATCTCGTCCTCTGCGAGAATGCAGCGCTTAATCTCGTCATAGAGCGGTGTCAGCGGTTCGATTTCGGTGAAAAATCCGGTCAGTGAATCGTCCGGGACTTCCTCTTTTTCTGAGCGGGAAAATGCTTTTACACGCTTGGCAGCCTCTAAGAGAGAACAGATCGAAAGCAGTTCTGCGGCACTTAAGGAGGCACCGATCTCTAAACGTTTCAGCGAGTCATTGACACTGTGCACGCCGGAAAATGAGAGGTTTCCACAACGGAACAGACGGCTTAATGCATCCTTCGTCTGGAGCTGAAGCTGCTCAATCTCTGTCTCTTATACACATCTGACGCTGCCGAATCTGGGCTTTGTCTGTGATGGGACGCAGTGCAAGACAGCGTTTTTTTGCTTCCGGACTGCATGCGTATTCAGACAGCTGATTTAAAATTTTATTATATTCTAAGGTTTTTAAAACTTTTTCATTCATAAAACAAAAGTACTCCATCATCGTTTTAGCTGATCAGTTTTTATTATAGACCAAAGTGAAGCTGATGAA
>ENA-OUQG01000744-OUQG01000744.1-human-gut-metagenome-genome-assembly--contig:-NODE-744-length-19147-cov-4.870888_pt1 | contig 19147 bp, 16 predicted proteins | sample MGYA00237943_ERZ548823 | MGnify/ENA primary metagenome ERZ548823 (study PRJEB26490, sample SAMN05194731) | human gut metagenome | biome: terrestrial biome; feature: human-associated habitat; material... | reverse complement strand
TTCCCCGGGATGCCGGTGGCAGTCTGCGCCAACCTGCCCTACTATATCACAAGCCCTATTGTGATGAAGCTGCTGGGTGACCGCCTGCCCATCGAGAGCCTGACCGTGATGGTACAGAAGGAAGCTGCCGATCGTCTGGCTGCCGCCCCGGGCACCCGGGCCTCCAGCGCCATCAGCTGTGCGGTGAGCTATTACGCGACCTCTAAGATGATGTTCACCGCCGCCCCGGGCAGCTTTTACCCGGCCCCCAAGGTGACCAGCGCTGTGGTGCGGATGGAGATCCGCCCCACCCCCGCCGTGCAGGTGGAGGACGAGGAGGGCTACTTTGCCCTTGTCCGCGCGGCCTTTGGCCAGCGGCGCAAGACTGCGGCCAATGCCATTGCCAGCGGCCTGGGGATGCCCAAAGATGCCGTGACCGCTGCCATTGAAGCCGCCGGTTTCGATGCCCGCATCCGTCCCGAGGCCCTGACGCTGGAGGATTTTGCAAAGATCCAGAACGCATTGGCACGGTGACTTGTTTTAATAATTCGGTTTTCCAAAAGCAGGAGCTCTTCGCAAAGCGTGGAGCGCCTGCTCTTTTAGAATGTAAAGCAGAAAATACAGTGTCTTTTTGACGAGAACAATTCCGGTTGTTTTGTCCGCAGCATTGTCTGTTAAATTTCCTGCACGCTTTACCATGTAAAAGCAAATATATTTCATCGTTTTTGTGCGGCAGACTTTGCTTTTTGAAGAAAAAGCTGTGTGTGCTCCATTGACATCTTTTTATTTCAATGGTACAATATATGACGTGTTAAGGTTTTGCGGGAGGAGCACAGGTGCAGACAGAGGGGTCTGTTTCTGCGCTCTTTTGTATTCCCTGGCAATACAGGATTCAAAAAACCTCCGCAGAATAGTGGGAAAACAGCAGGACATCCCGCCCTGCACCATGCACTGAAGCACGGAATTATTATAGGGAGGAAAACACAATGAACAACAACTACGAGTCTCATGCAATCAGCCGCCGCAGCTTTCTGAAGGCTTCCGGTGTCGTTGGTGCCGCCGGCATTCTGGCCGCCTGCGGCGGCAACTCTGGCAGCAGCTCCACCGCCGCTTCCTCTGGTGCTACCAGCGCTCCCAACACCACCGGCGCTACCCCGCTGAAGGAGTTCATCTCCTGGGAGAGCACCAACCGTGAGCTGGAGAGCTGGAACATGCTGTACAGCCAGATGGCTTCCGACATGAATGTCACCACCAACCTGTGGGAAGGCCTGCTGAGCTTTGACTGCTACGGCAAGGCTGTGCCTTCCGTGGCCAAGGAGTGGAGCCACAATGAGGACTCTTCCGTTTGGACCTTCAACCTCCGCGACGATGTGGACTGGGTGGATGTGAACGGCGAGGTCAAGGCTCACCTGACCAGCAAGGACTTCCTCGTGGGTCTGGAGTGGGTGCTGAACGCAGCCAAGAACCAGGCCAACAACACCTCCATGCCCAACGAGACCCTGACCGGTGCTGCTGATTACTATCAGAAGACCAGCGATATGGGCGATGCTGCTGCCGACCTGACCTACCAGGATATGCTGGATGCAGGCGTGGGCGTTGAGGCTCCGGATGACTACACCCTGGTCTTCACCTGCAAGAATCCCTGCCCCTACTTCGACACTGTCGCAGCATACAACAGCTTCTACCCCGCCTCTGAGGACCTCATCAAGGAGCTGGGCATCGATGGCTTCCGCTCCTGCGATTACTCCACCATGTGGTACAATGGTCCGTACCTCATCGAGGAGTACATCCAGCAGAACACCAAGAGCTTCATCCCCAACCCCAACTACTACGCTGCAAACGACTGCACCCGTTTCGAGCATCACACCATCACCATGATCCCCGACCTGTCCATGGGCCTGCAGCTGTACGAGAACGGCGAGGTCGATAACATCGACCTGACCGAGTCCAACCTGACCACCATCACCTCCGACCCCAACAACGAGCACAACAAGTTCCTGTGCGAGAAGCGCCCCACCAAGTACAGCTACCAGATGCACCTGAACTTCCAGCGCAAGGATGAGAACGGCAATCTGGACGAGAACTGGAACAAGGCTGTTTCCAACCGCGCATTCCGTCAGTGCTTCTACAAGGGCATCGACTTCACCAACTACTACGCCCGCACCAACAAGATCAACCCCCTGAAGTGCGAGAACGACTACTACACCATGCCCGGTGTCTGCTACAACACCCAGGGCCAGGAGTACTCCACCCTGGTTGCCAAGGAGATGGGTCTGGACGGCGAGGCTTACGACGGCAAGACCATGATCCGCCTGCGTGCCAACAACGGCGACATCGCTGACCTGAAGAAGCAGGCCATGGACGAGCTGAGCGCCATCGGTGTCACCTTCCCCGTCCACGCTGCTTACTACATCATCGCCGGCAACTCCACCGCTCTGGACAGCGCAACCGTGCTGAAGCAGTGCTTCACCGACAGCCTCGGCGATGACTTCATCGTGCTGGACATCAAGACCTATGTTTCCTCCATCACCCAGGAGGTCCGTAATCCTCAGCTGCAGAGCTTCGTCATCAACGGCTGGGGCGCTGACTTCGGCGATCCCGTCAACTTCGTTGGTCAGGAGATCCTGCACGACGACAACGCCTACTACAGCTGGTACTACTCCAACATCGCCAAGGTCGTTGAGGCCGGCCCCGCTGACTGGCAGAAGGATCTGGTGGCCTGCTACGAGGAGTTCACTGATCTGGTCAACACTGCAAAGGCCATCGTTGATGATACCGATGCCCGCTACGCTGCCTTCGCAAAGGCTGAGGCCAGCATGCTGAACAACGTTCTGGCCTGCCCCTGCTACTTCGATGTGGCCTGGACTCTGACCCACGCCAACGAGTACAGCAAGATCAACGCTATGTATGGTCCCTGCAACTACAAGGCTGTGAACTGGGAGACCAGCGAAGAGGCTTACACCACCGAGCAGTACGAGGAGTTCGCCGCTGCATTTGACGCAGCTACCAAGGCTTAAGTTCCCCGTTTCCCCGCCCGAAAGGGTAGAAATAAAAGTTAAGGGTTCGATAACATGTTAAAATACACGGTTAAGCGGCTGCTCCAGTCGCTTGTCACAATCTTTCTGATCGCAACAGCAGTTTTCCTGATGATGCGCTGCCTGCCGACGGACTACTACTTCACTGAGGAACAGCTCATGAAGTTTACCGATCAGCAGAAGACCGCCGCTCTGGAAGCAGCTGGCCTGACTGATCCCATCCCCACCCAGCTGGTCAAGTTCTATAACAACCTGCTGCATCTGGATTTCGGCACTTCCCGCCGCATCCAGAACGGTGCCACGGTGGTCAAGGTCATTGGTAAAAAGTTTGGTGTCTCCATGCGTCTGGGCCTCACGGCGTCCGCCATCTCTCTGGTGGTCGGTGTGCTGATGGGCATCCTGCAGGCGGCATTCAAGGACAAGGTATTCGACTGGATCGGCACGGCCTACACCGTGTTCGTCAACGCGGTCCCGTCGCTGGTGTCGTATTCTCTGGTGCTGGTCCTTGGTTCCAAGTACCTGGGATTCCCCACGCTGTATTCCACCCGCAATGTGAGTGCTTCCAGCGTGCTGCCCATCACCTGCCTTTCGCTGGCATCCATTGCAGGCTATGCCCTGTGGACCCGCCGCTACATGGTGGATGAGCTGACCCGCGACTATATCAAGCTGGCCCGTGTCAAGGGCCTGAGCTCCCGCGAGATCATGTTTAAGCATGTTCTGCGCAACGCCATGGTTCCCATGGTGCAGTATATCCCCCAGTCCATCCTGCTGACGGTGGGCGGCTCCCTGCTGATGGAACGGTTCTTCTCCGTTCCCGGCATGGGCCCCCTGCTGACGGATGCCATCCAGCGCTATGACCTGAACGTTGTGCAGACCCTGGTCATCCTCTACGCTGTGCTGGGCATCGTGGGCGTGTTCCTGGGCGATGTGCTGATGATGGTGGTTGACCCCCGTATTACTCTGACCGGAAAGGAGGAGGCTCGCTGATGGCTAAGGCATCGGATTTTGAGGGCAAAAAGCCCGAAGAACTGTTCTACTTTGTGGATTATTCCCCGGAAGAAGCTGAACGCATCGGCTACTCCAACTATTCCTATTGGGGTTCTGTCATCCAGAACTTCCTCAAGCAGAAGGTCGCTGTCTTCTGCCTGATCCTGTTCCTGGCGCTGACGGTGTTCTCCTTCATTGCGCTGGGCATCGGCAAGTATCACTACACCACCCTGATCTCTGATTCCAGCAAGGCTTTCATCAAGCCCAACAGTGAGTACTGGTTCGGTACCGACAACCTGGGCCGTGACTACTGGTGCCAGGTGTGGTACGCCACCCAGGTTTCCATCCGTCTGGCTCTGGTGGTCGCCGTGGGCGAGAGCATCGTGGGCGTGATCTTCGGCCTGATCTGGGGCTATGTGCGCAGCCTGGACCGCTTCTTCACGGAGCTGTACAACCTGATCGACAACGTGCCCTATATCATCTATATGACCCTGATCGCCCTGATGGTGGGCCAGAGCTTCTGGATCATGGCCATCTCCATGATCGCCATCAACTGGCTTTCTATGGCACGCCGTGTCCGCAACATGGTGTTCATGTTCCGTGACCGCGAGTACAACCTCGCGTCCCGCTGCCTGGGCACCCCGCTGTGGCGCGTGCTGACCAAGAACATCCTGCCGTATCTGGTCTCCGTTATCATCCTGCGTATGGCACTGTCCATCCCGGGCACCATCAATCTGGAATCCACGCTGTCCTACCTGGGCCTGGGCCTGGGCATCGACACGCCTTCTCTGGGCCTGATCCTGAGCAAGGTGCGCGGCTTCTTCCTGGATTATCCGTACCTGCTGGTTTTCCCTGCATCCATCGTGTCCATCATTTCCATTTCTTTCTATATCATGGGCAACGCTTTGTCGGATGCGGCTGATCCGCGCAACCACGTTTGATAGATTGGAGAGAGAGACGTAAATGGATAGACAACCGATTATCTCTGCCAAAGACGTGGAGATCACTTTCAGCCTGCGCGGCCGCAAGCTGAACGCCATCCGTAAGTGCTCGCTGGACCTGTACGAAGGCGAGACCCTTGCCATCGTGGGCGAGTCCGGCTCGGGCAAGTCCGTATTCACCAAGAACTTTGTGGGTATGCTGGATGCCAACGGTAAGATCACCGGCGGTTCCATCATGTACGAAGGCCGTGATATGACCAAGTTCACCGAGAAGGATTGGCTGGGTGTCCGCGGCAAGAAGATCGCCATGGTCATGCAGGACCCCATGACCAGCCTGAACCCGCTGAAGAAGATCGGCAAGCAGATCCAGGAGAGCATTGAGCATCACCAGGGTCTGAAGGGCGAGGAAGCCAAAAAGGCTGCCATCGAGATGCTGGGCAAGGTGGGTATCCCCGACCCCGAGCGTCGGTACGAGCAGTACCCCCACGAGTTCTCCGGCGGTATGCGTCAGCGTGTCGTCATTGCCATTGCAGCGGCCTGCCGCCCGCAGATCCTGATCTGCGACGAGCCCACCACTGCATTGGACGTGACCATTCAGGCACAGATCCTGCAGCTGATCCGCGACCTGCAGAAGGAGCTGGGCATGTCCGTTATCTACATCACCCATGACCTGGGTGTTGTGGCAAACGTGGCAGACCGTGTGGCCGTGATGTACGCCGGCCAGATCGTGGAATACGGCACCGTGGAGGAGATCTTCTACGACGCATGGCACCCCTACACCTGGGCTCTGCTGCAGGCTCTGCCGCAGCTGGGCACCAAGGGTGAGGCCCTGCCCAGCGTGGATGGTACTCCCCCGAACCTGTTCAACGAGATCAAGGGTGACGCATTTGCGCCCCGCAACAAGCATGCGCTGGCAATCGACTTTGTGCAAGAGCCTCCGTTCTTCCAGGTGTCCGAGACCCACGCCGCAAAGACCTGGTATCTGGACCCGCGCGCTCCCAAGATCGAGCGGCCGCACTCCATCCAGAACCTGCGTGAGAAAATGGGAAAGATGGGAGGCGCCAACTTAAATGGCTGAACGCGAAAAGCTGATTGAGCTGAAAGACCTTCAGATCACCTTTGGCTCCGGTAAGAAGAAATTTGTTGCTGTCGATCATGTTAACTTTGACATCTATAAGGGCGAGACCTTCTCGCTGGTCGGCGAGTCCGGCTCCGGCAAGACCACCATTGGCCGTGCCATCTGCCGCATCAACCCGACCTCGGGCGGCGACATCTTCTTCAAGGGCCAGAAGATCAACGGCAAGATCTCCAAGGAGCTGGACCGTGAGGTCATCCGCAAGGTGCAGATGATCTTCCAGGACCCCATGGCTTCGCTGAACGAGCGCGCCAAGGTGGAGTATATCATTGCTGAGGGCCTGCTGAACCATCATCTCTACAAAGATCAGGAAGACCTGCATGAAAAGGTGATGAACGCCCTGCATGAGGTCGGCCTGCTGCCGGAGTTTGCCTCCCGCTTCCCCCACGAGTTCTCGGGCGGCCAGCGCCAGCGCATCGGCATTGCCCGTGCACTGGTCATGGAGCCGGAGTTCATCGTGGCCGATGAGCCCATTTCTGCACTGGATGTCTCCATCCGTGCACAGGTGCTGAACCTGCTGAACGAGATGAAGAAGAGCCGCGGCCTGACCTACCTGTTCATTGCACATGACCTGTCGGTGGTCCGGTTCATCTCGGATCGTATCGCTGTTATCAGCAAGGGCCGTATCGTGGAGCTGGCTGAGGCGGAGGAGCTGTTCCTCCATCCGCTGCATCCCTACACCAAAGCCCTGCTGAGCGCGGTTCCCATCCCTGACCCCAGCCTCGAAAAGCACAAGAAGCTGCTGGTCTATGACCCCTCCATCCACGATTACAGTGTGGATAAGCCGGTCTGGGAAGAGATTGCAAACGGCCACTTCGTGTATGGCAACCAGCGTGAGCTGGAAGGCTACCGCAAGGAGTATGAAAGCCAGCTGTAAGCTGAACCGCTTTCCTGTATTTTAACACAATGACCCCGCCGCGCTGGGAGCTTTCCCGCGCGGCGGGGTTTTGTGCTGTCAGGGAAAAAAAGAACCGGACGCTTCAAAAACGTCCGGTTCTGCTTTTTGCTATGGGTTCACTCGATCAGGCCTGCGTGGCTGCATCGAATGCGGCAGCAAACGCATCGTACTGTTCGGTGGTGTAGGCCTCCTCGCTGGTCTCCCAGTTCACAGCCTTGTAGTTGCAGGGACCATACATTGCGTTGATCTTGCTGTACTCGTTGACGTGAGTCAGGCACCAGGTGATATCGTAGACGGTGGGGAAGATCAGGTTCTCGTCCAGGAAGTAAGCCTCGGCCTTGGCAAATGCAGCGTAGCGCGCATCGGTGTCGTCAACGATGGCACGGCCCTCGTTCACCAGATCGGTGAACTTCTCGTAGGCGGCAACCAGCTCGGTCTGGTAGCTGGCGGGGCCATTGTTCACAATGCCTGCGATGTTGGTCATGTTGCAGCTGTAGTAAGCATTGTCGTCGTGAACGATGATCTGGGTCAGGAAGTTGATGGGATCGCCGAAGTCAGCACCCCAGCCCATGTGGACGAAGCTCTGCAGCTTGGGTGCCACGACCTCCTTCATGGTGGAGGACACGAAGGTGTTGACATCCAGCACGATGAAGTCATCGCCGAAGCTGTCGGTGAAGCACTGCTTCAGGACGGTTGCGCTGTCCAGAGCGGAGGTGGAGCCGGCCAGAATGTAGTAGGAGCAGTGAACAGGGAAGGTGACACCAATGGCGCTCAGCTCTTCCATGGCCTGCTTCTTCAGCTCGGTGATGTCACCGTTGTTGGCGCGCAGGCGCTTCATGGTCTTGCCATCGTAAGCCTCGCCGTCCAGACCCATCTCCTTGGCCACCAGGTTGGTGTAGTCGGTGCCGTCAGAGGTGTAGCACAGGCCCTTCATGGTGAAGAAATCGTTCTCGCACTTCAGGGGATTGATGGGGTTGTAACGGGCGAAGAACTTGTTCAGCACCATGCCCTTGGAGAAGCACTGACGGAACGCCTTGTTGGCAATGGCCTTGTTCCAGTTCTCATCGGGGGTGCCATCGGTGTTCTTTTTGTCGTAGTTGAAGATGAAGCAGTAGCTGAACTTCTTGGCACGCTTTTCGCACAGCTGCTGATTGTACTCGTTGGAAGGATCGGACTGAATGGTGGTGATGTTGCTCTCGCCCAGGTCCACCTCGTCCAGCTCGCGGTTCTGATACAGCTGCAGGCTGATGGAACCGTCGCTGATCATGGTGACAGTGAAGCGCTCAAAGCGGCTGACGTTGGCAGCATCGTAGTAGTTGGGGTTGGGGATGTAGCTCTTGGTGTTGCCCTGGATGTACTCCTCCACCACATAGGGTCCGTTGTACCACATGGTGGTGTTGTCGCAGCTCCGGAAGCCATCGACACCCAGCTCCTCGATCAGAGCAGGGGCCACGGGGTAGAAGCTGTTGTAGGCGGCAACGGTATCAAAGTAGGGGCAGGCGCTGGGGCAGGTGAACACCAGAGTGTAATCATCCGGAGCCTCAATGCCCACACCGGCAGCCAGCATGTCCTCGTAGGTCATGTCAGCAGCAGCGTCACCGGCTTCCTTGGTCAGCGCGTAGTACTCGTAAGCGCCCACAATGGTATCGTTGGGCATGGAGGTGTTGTTGGCTTCGTTCTTGATGGCGTTCATCACCCATTCAAAACCAACCAGAAAGTCCTTGCTGGTCAGGTGAGCTTTCACCTCACCGTTGCAATCCACCCAGTCCACGTCGTCCCGCAGGTGGAAGGTCCAGACGGTGGCATCCTCATTGTGCTCCCAGCTGGAAGCGATGGCGGGAACCACCTTGCCGTAGCGGTCAAAGCTCAGCAGGCCGTCCCACAGGTTGGTGACCACATTGGCATCCTCAGCCTTCTGGGTGTACAGCATGTTCCAGCTTTCCAGCTCACGGTTGCCGCTCTCAAAGGAGATGAACTCCTTCAGGGGGGTAGCGCCGGTAGAGTTGGGGGCAGCAGCGCCGCTGGCGGCAGCACCATTGCCGGTGTTGTTGGACTTTTCGCCGCAGGCTGCCAGCAGGCTGGCGGCACCCACAGCACCTGCACCCTTCAGGAAGGTGCGGCGATCAAAATTGAAGCTCATTGGATGATCCTCCCAGATCTTGCGCGGACAGAGCCGCGCGTTTTTCCTTTTCCTAAACGCAGTGAGGCTGTCTGCCTTTCCAAAAAGTGCACAGGAAAGACAAAAGTCGTACCACTGTATATTTTAGCACTTTACTGGAAAGAAGTCAATCCACCACAGCATAGAATTGGAAACAAAACGGTGACAAACACTTTCATGGGAAAAGAATGTGGAAAAAATTACTATAAAATGGAAAGAACTGTATATCTGTGAAGAACAGGCAAAAGAGAGGAACTGTTCACGCTGTGCGCACAAAACAGCTATCTTTTTTCACAAAAACATGATACAATAAAATGTATCTGTATCAATAAGGAGCGCACCATGAAGAAACTGACCTCGATGTACAAACGCTACATGTTCCACCCCATTTTATATAAGACCGTGACCCGCACCTCCATTGTGGCCGTGCTGATGCTGCTGTGGCAGCGCTATGTCAGCGATGGCACGTTTACCATCTGGGAGGCCCCGGGCTTTCTGTGCGGCGTGGTGCTGCTCATCTGGGCCTGGGTGGACTACCTGCGGCTGGATGGCGTGACCATCCACCATCTGCTGGAGGAATTCAAGGGGATGGGCAAGCGGCAGAAAAAGATCCACTCCACCCGCTCCATCATCGACTATGCGGATGAGAAGATCGTCTCCTTTGAGGAGCTGGAACCCGAGGAGCGCACCTATTGCAGCCTGCTCTCCAATCTGGTGCTGGGCCTGCCGCTGGTCGCTGCTGCGCTGATCGCCAGCGTGCTGTAAGGGGGCTGCGGCATGGAACAAGAGCACAAGCAGCTGGTCATCGGCATTCTGGCCCATGTGGACAGCGGCAAGACCACCCTTTCCGAGGCCCTGCTCTACGGCACCGGCACCATCCGCAAGCTGGGCCGGGTGGACCATAAGGATGCCTTTCTGGACACCGACGCGCTGGAAAAGGCGCGCGGCATTACCATTTTCTCCAAGCAGGCCCTCTTCACGGCGGGCAATACCGATTTTACCCTGCTGGACACCCCGGGCCACGTGGATTTTTCCACGGAGACCGAGCGGACACTGCAGGTGCTGGATTATGCGGTGCTGGTCATCAGCGGCACCGACGGCGTGCAGAGCCATACCGAGACGCTCTGGCGGCTGCTGCGGCGGTACCGCATCCCCACCTTTGTGTTCGTGAACAAGATGGACCTGCCCGGCCCGGGCAGGGAAGCGCTTCTGACCCAGCTGAACCGTCGGCTGGGGGATGGCTTTGTGGATTTTGGGGCAGAGCAGGCCGACCGGGACGAGGCGCTGGCTCTCTGCGATGAGCGGCTGATGGAGACGATGCTGGACCGGGGAAGCCTGACCGATACCGACCTCATCCCCGCCATTGCCCGGCGGCATGTGTTTCCCTGCTGGTTTGGCTCAGCCCTGAAGCTGCAGGGGGTGGACGCGCTGGTGGAGGGCCTTGACTGCTATACCCGCCCGGCCCCCGCGCTGGAAGCCTTCGGGGCCAAGGTGTTCAAGGTGAGCCAGGATGAGCAGGGGAACCGCCTGACCTGGCTGCGGGTGACCGGCGGCGCGCTCAAGGTGAAAGCCCAGCTCACCGGAGAGGTCGACGGGGAGCCATGGGCTGAAAAGGCCAACCAGCTGCGGCTCTACTCCGGCGCAAAGTTTACGCTGGCGGAGTGCATCGGCCCCGGCCAGGTGTGCGCCGTTACCGGCCTGACCAAAGCTCGCCCGGGCGAGGGTCTGGGGGCGGAACGGGACAGTGACCTGCCGATGCTGGAGCCGGTGCTGAGCTATCAGGTGCTGCTGCCCGAGGGCGCGGATGTGCACGCCGCGTTGGGAAAGCTCCATCGGCTGGAAGAGGAGGAGCCCCAGCTCCATGTGGTCTGGAACGAGACCCTGGGCGAGATCCATGTCCAGCTGATGGGCGAGATCCAGCTGGAGGTGCTGAAAAGCCTGCTGGCCGAGCGGTACGGGCTGGAGGTCAGCTTCGGCCCCGGCGGCATCCTGTATAAGGAGACCATCACCGAAGCCATGGAGGGCGTGGGCCACTACGAGCCCCTGCGCCACTATGCGGAAGTCCACCTCAAGCTGGAGCCGCTGCCCCGGGGCAGCGGGATGCAGTTTGCCGCCGACTGCCGGGAAGAGGTGCTGGACAAGAACTGGCAGCGGCTGGTGCTGACGCATCTTGAGGAAAAGCAGCATCTGGGCGTGCTCATCGGGGCACCTCTGACCGATGTGAAGATCACCCTCATCGCGGGCCGCGCTCACCTCAAACACACCGAGGGCGGCGACTTCCGGCAGGCGACCTACCGCGCCGTCCGGCAGGGCCTGATGATGGCAGAACAGATCCACAAGACCCAGCTGCTGGAGCCGTGGTATGCCTTCCGGCTGGAGCTGCCCTCTGACAACGTGGGACGCGCCATGAACGATATCCAGAACATGGGCGGCAGCTTTGACCCGCCCGAGACCGGAGCTGACGGGGATACCACCCTGCTCACCGGCACGGCACCGGCCTCCACCATGCGCAGCTACCCCATGGAGGTGGTGGGCTACACCCGGGGCAGGGGACACCTGACCCTGACGCTGGACGGCTACCGTCCCTGCCACAATGCAGCAGAGGTCATCGAGGCCGCGGGCTATGAGCCGGAACACGACCTCGACAACCCGGCGGATTCGGTGTTCTGCGCCCACGGGGCCGGATTTGTGGTGCCCTGGGAACAGGTGCGCAGCCACATGCATGTAGACAGCGGCTGGGGCAAGACTGCAACGACAGCAGAAGAGACCGCGGCCCGTCCCCGCCGGATGGCCGCCTACCGCGCTACCCTGGAAGAGGATGCTGAGCTGCTGAAGATCTTTGAACAGACCTATGGGCCCATCAAGCGGGACCCGCTGGCGGCGTTCCGCCCCACCCAGAAGCGGGAACGCCCCGATTTCAACGCCGAGCAGTGGGAGATCCAGCCCGAATACCTGCTGGTGGACGGCTATAATATCATCTTTGCATGGGACGAGCTGAACGCACTCTCCAAAGAGAGCCTGGAAGCGGCACGCCACAGGCTGATGGACATCCTCTGCAACTATCAGGGCTTCAAAAAGTGCGTGCTCATCCTTGTGTTTGATGCCTACCGTGTGCCGGGCAGCCCCGGCAGCATAGAGCAGTACCACAATATCCATGTGGTCTACACCCGGGAAGCCGAGACCGCCGATATGTTCATCGAGCGTGTCACCCATGAGATCGGCAAGGGCCGCCGCGTCCGCGTGGCCACATCCGATGGCATGGAACAGGTTATCATTCTGGGCCATGGTGCCCTCCGTGTCTCTGCCCGCATGTTCCATGAAGAGGTGCAGGAAGCAGAGAAGGAGATCCGGAGATATTTGCAGGGAACGGATTAAACCTCTCCGTCATCCCTGCGGGATGCCACCGTCCGGGTTGCGGCTCCCAGCGTCCGCATCGTGCAAAATTTTGCACTTGCGTCCCGCTGGCCGCTGCCCCAACAACTCCTCCCTGTTTCCGCCACTGGCGGCGGTCGTCGTTGTTGCCCTAATAGGGGAGGCCTTGGCAAAGAGGGTGAGCTTTACGAAATGCCAAGGGCCCCCCTATTAGCGGAGGCTGTCACGCAAAGCGTGACTGGGGGGTTAAACCACAGTAGGAAAGGAGAAGCCTATGTTCGAAACAACTTCCGATTTTGTTTGGCAAAAGATCCAGCCCCGCCCCCGGAACGCGCATAAGGGAACCTTTGGCTCCGTGCTGGCGGTGGCGGGCAGTGCGTCCTACCGGGGCGCGGCGGCGCTGGCCGTGGAAGGTGCCCTGCGCACAGGGGCCGGCATCGTTACGCTGGCAAGTGTGGAGCCGGTGCTGGCGGCTGTGGCCGCCCGCCTGCCCGAGTGCTGTCTCTGCCCCTGCGAAGCGGGGGCAGAGGGCGGCATCTCGCCCCAGAATATCGATCGCATCCGGCGGCAGAAGGCCTCTGTCCTGCTGGTGGGCCCCGGGCTGGGTTATACGGCCCAGAGCGCAGCCCGTGCCGCCGAGACCCGGGCGCTGGTAAAAACGCTCCTGCCCGGCTTTTCCGGCAGTGCAGTGCTGGATGCGGACGGCCTGAACGCCGCCGCTGACCTGCTCCAAACAGAAAAAATGCTTCACCCTCAAGGAGAACTGATTTTAACGCCCCACCCCGGCGAGATGGCCCGGCTGACCGGGCGCTCTGCGGCAGAGATCAATGCGGACCGGGAAGGCACGGCGCTGCGCTATGCGAAAGCATGGAATGCTGTGGTGGTGCTGAAGGGGGCGCACACCGTCATTGCAGGGCCGGATGGCCGCTGTGCGGTCAATCCCACCGGCAACCCAGGGCTTTCCCGGGGCGGCAGCGGGGATGTGCTGGCGGGCATGACCAGCGCCCTGCTGGCCTGCGGCCTGCCTGCCTTTGAGGCCGCTGCCTGTGCCGTTTATCTCCATGGTGCAGCTGCCGACCGTGCCGCTGCCCTGCACGGGGAAATCGGGATGCTCCCGCATGATCTGCTGGATGCGCTGGGGACCCTGTTTGCCGAAAACGGGCGATGAGCAGGGGGACGATCCCGTCAAAAAAAGAAACGCTTCCTTTCCTCTGGATTTGTGTTATACTGGAGCTATCCAAAACACAACGATCTGCCGGAAAGGAAGCGTTTCTTTTATGGTTCCTGCACTGGAAAAAATCATTGCCGAGAGCGACCGCATCGTCTTTTTTGGCGGCGCGGGGGTCTCCACCGAAAGCGGCATCCCTGATTTCCGCAGCGTGGACGGCCTGTACCACCAGAAGTACGATTACCCGCCCGAGACCATCCTGAGCCACACCTTCTGGGAGGAGAATCCCGAGGAGTTCTACCGGTTCTACCGGGATAAGCTTATTGTGAAGGGGGCAAAGCCCAACGCTGCCCACCTGCGGCTGGCAAAGCTGGAGCGGGAGGGCAGGCTGAAAGCCATCGTCACCCAGAACATCGACGGCCTGCATCAGGCGGCGGGGTCCAAGACCGTTTACGAGCTCCACGGCAGCACCCTGCGCAACTACTGCGTGAAGTGCGGCACGTTCTACGATGTGGACTTCATTGCCAACAGTACCGGCGTGCCCCGCTGCCCCAAGTGCGGCGGCATCGTCAAGCCGGATGTCGTTCTGTATGAGGAAGGGCTGGACGAGGAAGTGCTCTCCGGGGCCGTGTCTGCCATCCGCAAGGCGGATACCCTCATCATCGGCGGCACCAGTCTGGTGGTCTACCCGGCGGCGGGGCTTATCCGGTACTTCCGGGGCCGCCATCTGGTGGTCATCAACATGCAGCCCACCGGGGCCGATGCGCAGGCCGACTTGTGCATTGCCAAGCCCATCGGTCAGGTGCTGAGCGAGGACGTATTGTTGGAGGACTGAGATGAAGGCTGTCATTCTGGAAAGCTATGTCATGGAGGAAGGCGACCTCGACTGGTCGGGGGTAAAGGCGCTGGTGCCCGATACCACCAGCTATGTCCGCACGGCCTACGAGGAGATCGCCCCCCGCATTGGAGATGCGGACATCGTTCTGCTGAACAAGTGCCGCATGGATGAGGAGATCTTACAGCAGTGCCCGAACCTGAAATGGGTGGGCATCATTGCCACGGGCACCGACAACCTGGATCTGGAAGCCTGCCGCCGCCACGGCGTTGCAGTGGCCAATGTGCCGGGCTATTCTACCTACAGCGTGGCCCAGATGACCTTCAGCCTGCTGCTGGCCATCTGCCAGTGCGCGGAGCGCTACAACCGTGCCGTCAAGCAGGGATGCTGGCAGCTGGATATCCCGGAGAGCATCGGCCTGCTGCCCCAGATGGAGCTCTACGGCAAGACCTATGGCGTTTACGGCTATGGCAGCATCGGGCGGCAGTCGGCCCGCATTGCCAGAGCCTTTGGCATGGAGGTGCTGGTCTGCACCCGCACCGTCCGGCCTGAATACGCCGCCGACGGTGTGGAGTTCGTGGATTATGATACCCTGCTGAGGCGGTGCGATGTCCTCAGCCTGCACTGCCCGGCTACACCCCAGACCCGGGGCCTTGTCAACGCGGAGGCGCTGGCGAAGATGAAGCCCGGGGCCATTCTGCTCAACACGGCCCGGGGCGCGCTGGTGGATGAGGAGGCCGTGGCAGCGGCCCTCCACAGCGGGCAGCTGGGCTTTTACGGGGCCGATGCCTTTGTCGCCGAGCCTCTGCCTCAGGAAAGCCCCCTGCGGGCAGAACCCCACGCCATCCTCACACCGCACATTGCATGGACGACCCGGGAGGCTTTGCAGAACCTGATGGACATTACCACCCGGAACCTGCGCACCTGGCTGGAAGGAAACGGCGAGCACATCGTCAACAGATAAAAAGGAGAGATGAATCATGCAGGCAACCATTCACAACGAATTCCTGACCCTGACCGTGGATACCCATGGTGCCGAAGCAGTCAGCCTGAAAAATGCCGCCGGGCAGGAGATGCTCTGGCAGGCCGACCCGGCTGTCTGGAAGCGCCATGCCCCCATCCTTTTCCCCTGGACGGGCAAGCTGACCGGCGGGGCCTTTACCCATAAGGGCAAGACCTACCCCGGCGGTCAGCACGGCTTTGCCCGGGACGTGGAGCACACCCTGCTCTGCGCCGAGGGCGACACCATCCGGCTGGAACTGCGCTCGGATGAAAAGAGCAAAGCAGAGCGCTTTCCGTTTGATTTTGTCCTGACCAGCACCTTCCGACTGGAGGGCAGGACGGTGCACCACACCCTGACCGTCACCAACCCCGCCGATGCCGCCGAGGAGCTGCAGTTCGGCATCGGCTACCACCCGGCGTTCCGCATCCCCTTTGATGACCAGCACACCACCACCGATTACGAGTTCCGCTTCGACCAGCCGGAGAGCCCGATGATCCTGGACGCTTACCCCAACGGTCTGCTGACCGGCAAGTGCGGTTACCGGTGGAAGAACGAGCAGAGCATCCCCCTGACAGACGATCTGTTTGAGAACGACAGCTTCTGCATGGCCGGTCTGCGCAGCCGCACACTGGGCATCTACGAGAAGGACACCGGTAAGGGGATCGTCTGCAATGTGGAGGGCTACCCCTATACCCTCATCTGGTCGGCTCCGGCAAAGCCGGTGCGCTTTGTCTGCATTGAGCCGTGGCACTCCCTGCCCGGTGCCCAGACCGATACCCAGGAGTGGAGCCAGCGCGCCGCTGCCGCCTGCCTTGCTCCCGGCCAGACTTGGGAGACCACCCTCAGCACAACGTTTGAGCGCTGAAGCAAAGTTTGGCAAAGAAATGCAGGAACCCCTTGACAGAGGGGACTGCATTCTGATTTAATTAGAATCGATAAAAGGGAGTAAAGGGCATTCCGCAGGGCCTGCGGGGTGCTGCATGGCAGCGTCATCACGGCAGAAATGCCCGATGTCATGTGTTGGCTTGAGACTTTTGTCACAGACAGAGTGCTGTGGCAGGGGTCTCTTTTTTCTTGCCCGGCACCGGAACACAAGGAGGAAAAATAAATATGGATCTTCTGAACACATTCGCCAGTCTCTTTTCCAATTTTGGGAATCTGACCTGGCAGATGGTGGTGATGTGGGGCATCGGTGCGCTGCTCATCTACCTTGCCATCGCCAAAAAGATGGAGCCGAGCCTGCTGCTGCCCATGGGTTTTGGTGCCATTCTGGTCAACCTGCCCCTCTCGGGTGCCATCACACAGGGGGATACGGTGGGCCCCATCTCTGCATTGTTTGAAGCGGGCATGTCCAACGAGCTGTTCCCGCTGCTGCTCTTCATCGGCATCGGTGCCATGATCGATTTTGGCCCGCTGCTGGAAAAGCCGTGGCTCATGCTGTTTGGCGCAGCGGCACAGTTTGGCATCTTTTTCACCCTGTTTCTGGCCGGGTTCTTCTTTGATATGAAGGACGCCGCGTCCATTGCGGTCATCGGCGCAGCGGATGGCCCCACCGCCATTTTTGTGGCAAACACCCTCAAATCCCAGTATCTGGGCGCTATTATGGTGGCAGCTTACAGCTACATGGCGCTGGTGCCCATCGTTCAGCCGCCGGTCATCCGTCTGCTGACCACCCAGAAGGAGCGCCGCATCCGTATGCCCTACGAAAAAGGCAATGTCACCCAGCTGACCAAGATCCTGTTCCCCGTTGTGGTCACAGTGGTCGCCGGTCTGGTAGCCCCGGCCAGCGTGGCGCTGGTGGGCTTTTTGATGTTTGGCAACCTGCTGCGGGAATGCGGCGTGCTGAACTCCCTGAGCGAGACCGCCCAGAACGTACTGGCAAACCTCATCACCCTGCTGCTGGGTCTGACCGTTGCCGGGCAGATGACCGCCGACAAGTTCGTCCGGCCGGACACCCTGCTCATCATGGCGCTGGGTCTTGTAGCCTTTATCTTCGATACCGCCGGCGGCGTGCTGTTCGCCAAGCTGCTGAACCTGTTCCTGCCCGAGGGCAAAAAGCTGAACCCCATGATCGGCGCAGCAGGCATCTCGGCCTTCCCCATGAGCGGGCGTGTGGTCAACAAGATGGGTCTGGCCGAGGACAGCCAGAATTTCCTGCTGATGTACTCCATCAGCGTCAACGTTTCCGGACAGATCGCATCCGTCCTTGCCGGCGGACTGATCCTTTCCCTGATGGCTTAACGGAGGTGCCTTTATGCTTCATCTTTCTTCCTGGATGACCACCCTGCCCATGATGCTCATCGGCATGACCGGTATCCTGCTGGTCATCGGCTTTCTCGTGCTGGTTGTGATGGCGCTGAACTGCCTCACCCGCCGCAAGTAAGAGCAAAAAATAGGATAAGCAAGCCGCCCGGGAGGATCTGCAGATCTTCCCGGGCGGCTTTTTTCACAGGCGCGGACGGCGCTGCTTTTGCCGGATTCATCCCCGGGCGTCCTGCCGGGTGGTGCTGAAGTACTCCTTGGGGGTCATGCCGTACTCCTTTTTAAAGGCGCGGAAAAAGTGGTTGTAACCACCAAAGCCGCTGGTCTTGTACACCTCAGTGATGGGCAGCCCCTGCTCGATGAGGGTGCAGCAGCGGTCCAAGCGCGCCTTTACGATATAGCGGTGCACCGTCTGCCCGGTCTGGCGTTTAAATTCCCGGGCAATATGTTCCCGGGAGACGAAAAACTCCTTTTCCAGCCGCTCCAGCGTCAGTTCCTCGGTAAGGTGCGCCTGAATAAACAAAAACACCTCATCCAGCATCAGGTGGTGGCGGCTGACCGATGCGGTGTGGAACTCCGCATGGATGCAGGCACGCAGCGCCAGCACCACGAACATTTGCAGAATGCCGTGCTCGAACACCGCTGCACCGAACTGGGTGCTCTCCTGCGGGAGCATCAGCAACTTTCGGGCAAGGTTTTTCAGCAGCATATAGATCTGGCTGTCCGGGCGCACAGCCACCTGCCGGAAGGGCACCACGTTGAAGCTTTTTTCAAGGTCGGTGTCTGCGTCCGAAAGCTGCGCCAGCGTCTGAGGGGACAGCTGCACCCGGATAAGCTCCAGCGGGCCGTAAGCACCGGCGTATTCCAGTCTGCCGCCCTGACCGGGCTTGAAGATGATGAGATTCTGCTGCTGTGCGGGCAGCACCACCTCGCTGCACCGGAACACGCCGCTGCCCCGCATGACCAGAAACAAATCATAATACGCGCCGGAATAGAATTCCCGGACGGCGCTCTGCTCAAAAAAATAACGCTTGACTGTATAGTTCACCAAAAAAACCTCCGTGAAACTGTCATGTGCAACAGTTTGTTGTACACAACAGAAAAGTACAACTGTTATAATTGCATAATACATCAATTTGTGATAGTTTTCAATCATTTTTTGGATATGTATTGATGGAAATTTAACGTATAATGCAAACGTAGAAAAGAGGCTTGTGCGAAAAGTCTCGTGGTTTCACTGTTTTTAAGGAGGATAAAACACAATGGACCAGAAAAAGACCGTCCGACCCTTCTCCATGAAGGACAAGATCGGCTATACACTGGGCGATCTGGGCTGCTGCTTCACCGAGCAGTACCGCGCCATGTATCTGTCGA
>ENA-OUQG01000743-OUQG01000743.1-human-gut-metagenome-genome-assembly--contig:-NODE-743-length-19170-cov-7.950353_pt1 | contig 19170 bp, 14 predicted proteins | sample MGYA00237943_ERZ548823 | MGnify/ENA primary metagenome ERZ548823 (study PRJEB26490, sample SAMN05194731) | human gut metagenome | biome: terrestrial biome; feature: human-associated habitat; material... | reverse complement strand
CACAGCGTTTACCCGGAAGTGAACATCGAGGTCGTGCCCTACAGCGGCGATAACACCACCACCTGTTTGCAGAATATGTTTGCGGCGGGCGACCTGCCGGACGTCTGCACCTTGACCTACTACGACCCCCAGATCGATCTGGTCTCCGACAAACTGCTGGACCTTTCCGGCTACGATTTTACGGATAACTATGTGGAGTCCCGTCTGCAGGACGTGTTCGACAACGGTGCCATCTATCTGCTGCCCTCGGTTTACAACTGCTACGGCATCACCTACAACAAGACCCTGCTGCGGGAACACGGCTGGGAGCTGCCCAATTCTTTCGCTGAGCTGGAGGTGCTGGCTGCAAAAGCCAAGGAAGCCGGGGTCGATCTCTGCCTGCCGCAGATCCAGTACCCGGGCTACGGTTTCCAGTATCTGTGCAACATTGCAGATGCCGATTTCCTTGGCACGCTGGACGGCAGACTGTGGCAGAAGGATTATCTTTCCGGCAAGGCAAACGTCAGCAACACCCCCGGCATGATGCAGGCAATGGCGTATGTCAAAAAGTGGAAGGACATCGGGATGCTGAACGGCTCCGGCGATGCTCTTGACGACAATGTGACCCTGCAGAGGATGGCCGAGGGGAATACCCTGTTTTTGATCGGAAACACCAACGGCATTGTGGAGGCAGACGGCAACGCCGATAAATTCGGCCTGATGCCCTATCTTTCCGAGGACGGCACCCAGAACGTTTTTGTGCTGAATGTGAACCGCTTCTACGGTCTGAATAAAAAGCTGAAACAGAACCCCCAAAAGCTGGAAGATGCGCTCAAGGTGATGCGTGTGCTTTCCACCGTTGCAGGCACCAGCGCTCTGCAGCCCGCAACGGCGCTGAAAAGCAGCCTGTTGCCCTTCAAGGGTGCAAAGGCAGACGGCACCTACTATGCCGACATCGCCGATACCCTGAACGCAGGCAACACCGCGCCCTTTATCTATTCCGGCTGGGAAAACACCTTCGTGACCACCGGCCTTAAAATGCTGGACTTCATGAAGGGCAACGCCACCATGGAGGATGTCATCCGTCAGCTGGACGAGGATCAGGACAGTGTGGTGAACAACACCCCGGATGTCATCACTACCGTTACGGAGGAGCTTTCGCAGCAGGACTGCGCCATGCTGGTAGGCCGCTGCTTTGCACAGGCTACCGGCAGCGACCTTGCGCTGGTCTCGCTGAGCACATGGATCCCCGGCAACCCCACCGAGCAGAACCACCACGGCGTAGCCGCCAAGCTGTACGCCAAGGGCATTACGGATTACGACCTTTCGGTCATCCTGCCCACCGGCTGGAACCGCACCATCCAGACCGTCACCCTGACCGGGCAGCAGATCAGCGACCTGCTGGCTTCTGGCTACGATGCCTACGGCAACGGCAAGGGCTACCCCTATGTGCTGGTAAGCCCGGTGCAGCCGGAGGCGGGCAAGACCTATCAGGTTGCCATCTGCGGTGTGAGCGACCAGCTGGCTGCCGAAGCAACGGTGACAGACAGCGGCGTGGTGGGCATGGATGCCGCAAAAACCTTCTTTGGTGCTTACACCACCATCAGCCGGGCAGACACCGCATGGAGTTGAATAAAACGGACAGGAGATACTGGATGTGAACAACAAAATCTATAAAAAGCTGTTTGTGGGCTTCGGCTTTGTCAGCATCGTGTTGATCCTGACCCTTTTTGTCATGAGCCAGACCTACATCCAAAACCTTGTCTACCACGAGCGGCTGAGCCAGATGGAAGAGGTCACCCACCAGATGTTCCACAGTCTGGAGGATGTGATCGACAACCACTGGGACGAGGTGGATGTGCAGTGTAATTATTTATACTACACCCCGCTGGAGACCGATACCGATCTCTACCGCTATCTGAAAAAGCTGTCGGAGCTTTCCAATTACCATGAAAAACAGATCGAGCTGATTGCCGTGGATGCTGCCGGGCGTTATTATACCGAGTATGGCCGCACGGGTCTGCTGCGGGAAATGAACTATCTGGAAAACGCGCCGCAGCGGGTCAGCTATGTTTCCAATTCGCTGACCGTGGACGACTCCCGGATGGTGTTTCTGGAACAGCTCTCCACCCCCATCACACTGCAAAGCGGAGAGAAAGAGATCACCCTGCGCTACTTTGGCATCGCCCAGAGTATGACCCAGCTGAACGATTATTTCCGCTGCGACGCCTACGAAAATAACAACAGTGTCTATGTGCTGGATAATAACGGCTTCAAGCTGTTCAACGCCAATGACACTGAGCTGCTGAAGGGGCATAACGTATACACCGTGCTCTCCCAGATGTCCTATCTGCACGGTTCTTCCTTTGCAGCAGCAAAGGAGCGGCTTGCCCGCACAGGCTCCTGTTATTCCAACGCCGTGCTGGACGGGACTGAGTATTACTACGCCCTGAAGCAGATGGAAAACGCCCAGTGGACGCTGGCGTTCCTTGTTCCGGCAAAATATGTGGCCGTGAATACGCAGAAGCTGGTCAATATCGTCATGGTCGTTATTGTAGGCTTTGCAACGGTGTTTTCGATTACGGCAGTCATTGCTGGCTGGTTCCTTTTGCGGGAAAAGCAGCAGCGGGAGCTGCAGGCTGAAAAAAAGACGAACCTCCGTCTGGAGCAGTATAACATCCAGCTGACGCAGGCCAACGACGAGATGCGGCGGGCGCAGGATGCTGCCGCCGAGGCGTTACAGTCCGCCGAGCGTGCCAGCAAAGCCAAGACGGACTTCCTCTCCAACATGAGCCACGATATCCGCACCCCCATGAACGCCATCATCGGCATCACCACCCTGATGAAAAACGAGCTGCACGAGCCGGAAAAGCTGGCCGAGCATCTGGGCAAGCTGGAAAGCTCCGGTCAGCTGCTGCTGGGCATCATCAACAATATTCTGGATATGAGCCGCATCGAGAGCGGCAAGACCACCCTGAATGTGGAAAAAATGAATCTGCCCCAGCAGATCAGCCAGCTGGACAGCATCATCCGGCAGCAGGCAGGCCAGCGCAGTCAGAGCTTTACGGTAAGCACCAATTTGCAGCACGAAAACGTGCTGGCAGACCCCAACCGTCTGAATCAGGTGCTGATGAACATCCTCTCCAACGCGGTCAAGTATACGCCCACCGGCGGGCACATCCGTTTGGAGGTGGAAGAGCTGCCCCGGAACGAGCACTACGCCCGGTACCGCTTCGTGGTGCAGGATGACGGCATCGGCATGAGCGCGGACTACCAAAAGACCCTCTTTGACCCCTTTACCCGTGAGGAGCGCTCCGGCACCAACAAGGTGCAGGGCACGGGTCTGGGTATGGCGATTACCAAAAGCGTCATAGACCTGATGGGCGGCTCCATCAGCGTGGAGAGTGCCACCGGTAAAGGCACCCGCTTTGAGGTGGTGCTGGAATTTCCCATTGACACCGAAGCGGACACGGTGCAAAAGGCGCAGGCGCTCCCGGAGGAAGAAGAGACCACTTCTCCCCTGTCCGGCATGAAGTTCCTCTGTGCCGAGGATAACGCCATCAACGCCGAGATTCTGCAAATGCTGCTGGAAACAAAAGGCGCAAGCTGCACCATCTGCCCCAACGGTCAGGAGATCGTGGATGCCTTTGCCAGCGTCAAGCCCGGCGATTACGACATGATTTTGATGGACGTGCAGATGCCGGTGATGGATGGCTTGGAAGCCACCCGCCGCATCCGCAGCGGCGAAAACCCGCTGGGACGCACCATCCCCATCCTTGCCATGACCGCCAACGCCTTCCTTGAGGATATGCAAAAGAGCAAGGAAGCCGGCATGGACGAACACCTGTCCAAGCCTGTGGACATCAGCGCACTGGAACAGGTGGTAAAGCGCTTCCGCGTTACCCCCCCCCGAAAATAAATAGCGGTATACAGCGCTTTTGTCGCAAAGCGCCGCATAACCTTGCATAAAAAAACTGCTGCCCCTTTGCCCGGACGCTTTGGCATCCGGTACGGGGCAGCAGTTTTTTGCGTTATAGAAGGAGCTTTCCCCTCAGATGGGCATGGTCTGGTAGAACCAGTCCGAAATGGCCTTGCGGGTGTCGGCGAAGAACTTTTTCACCGGGCAGGCGGCATCCCGGGCTTCCTGCTCCAGATCCGTGCCTGCGGGGAAGTTGCGGATGACGGTATACGCTACCGACTGCGGCGGCAGTGACATCATCACAGCCGGGTCGTGCACCACGCAGATCTGCTCGCCTACCGCAAGGGTAGCGGGGTCGGAGGTGGTCTTTTCGTCATGGTCCTGCCAGACGGTGCTGTCGGTAACGATCATCTGATAGGTCTCCTGCTCTTCCGCAGTCACCAGAATAGACTCCACCTTGCCCTCCACGGTGCGGCTGACGCCCTCTACTACACCATAATAGTAGAGCTTCTTGGAAAACAGCGCCGAAGCAGAGGGCAGCACGCTGACGCTGAGCAGCAGCACCGCAAGCAGACAAAAGAGCGAGCGATAGGTCTTTTTCATAGAAAACCTCCATTTTTCATGTTGCAGCGGAGCGCCCGGCGCTCCCGGATGCCTTATTTTACCATAACTACCGTCGGATTTCTATATCCGGGCTTAACCGGCCACGGAAAATCAACTTTTACACAAAAAGGACTGCCGTGCAAAACAGCGCACAGCAGTCCTTTTTATGCTTTTATCCGTTTACTTGCTGATGGAAAGGGTGCCGAAAGCAGTCTCTTCAAAGTGGCTGCTGTACAGCTCCTGCATCAGTTTGATGAGCGAGAGGGTATCCTCTGCGCCGGCGGTCTCGTAGCAGGAGTGCATCGCCAGCTGGGGCAGGCCGATGTCCACGCAGTTCATGGACACCTGTGCCATGGCCAGATTGCCCAGCGTGCTGCCGCCTACCTTATCGGAACGGTTTGCAAAGTATTGCAGTGGCACACCGGCGCGGGCAGCCAGCTCCCGGGCGGCGGCAACGCTCATGCCGTCGCTGGTGTACTTCTGGCCTGCGTGGGTCTTGATGACCACGCCCTTGTTCATGTAGGTGCAGTTGTTCACATCGGTGTGCTCCGGGTGGTTGGGGTGCACGGCGTGGGCGTTGTCGGCGCTGACCATAAAGCTGGAAGCCACCGCACGGTGGAAGTCCTCATCGTTGCCGCCAAGGCTCTGGGCAATGCGGTGCAGCACATCGTACAGGAAGGTGGAAGCTGCGCCCTGCTTGGTGCCGGAGCCGACTTCCTCGTTATCAAAGAAGGCCGCCACGCCGATGGAGCGGGCGTTCTTGGCGGTCAGCAGACCTTTCAGGATGCCGTAAACGCACTGCTGGTCGTCCAGACGGCCGCAGGAGATGAACTCCTCGTTGCAGCCCCAGACGGTGGCCTTTTCCCGCACATAGAGGAACAAATCGCTGCCAAGGATCTGCTCCTCGGACACCTTCAGCTCCTCTGCGATCAGCTTTTTCAGCGCGCCCTCCTCGCAGGCGCCGCCCAGCACAGGCAGCATATCCACCTGCTTGTTGAAGGAAGCCTTATCGTTGACCTCGCGGTTCATGTGGATGGCCACGCTGGGGATCATCAGCAGGTCGCGGTCCAGTGCCACCAGACGGGATACGATAGCGCCGTTCTCCTGCACCAGCACACGACCCGCCACAGACAGCGGACGATCCATCCATGTGGCGCAGATCATGCCGCCGTAGCCCTCGGTGTTCAGCTTGGTGTAGTTCTGCCCCATGTGGATCTCGGCGTTCTCCTTGATGCGGAAGCAGGGAGAATCCGTATGGGCGGCGGCAACGTTGAAGCTGTAATTTTCCAGCTGGTCGCCCATGCGGAAGGCGATGATGCTGGAACCGTTGCGGCAGACAAAATAGTCCTTGCCGGGTTCCAGCGCCCACTTGCGGCTTTCCAGCAGCTCTGCAAAACCTGCTTTCAGCAGGATATCCCGCACAGCGGCGGTGGTGTGGTATGCGGTGGGGTTGCCGTCGATGAAGGACAGCATTTCACGGACTTCGGATGCGATCATAAAAATAAACCTCCTAATTTCCTGAGAAAAGAGCCGGTCAGTGCTGACCGGCCCTTTTTAAGCATATTCAGGTTACTTTTTTGCAGCAGTCTGCTCGCGCTTTGCTAGGGCGGGCAGAATGAATCCCAGTACGGTCAGCACCACGGGGGTGATGACGTTCAGTGCAAAGGTGAAGGGGTCCTTATCATACATACCCAGTACGCAGCACACGGCGGTAACGGCAAAACACCAGCCGCCGAAGAACTTAGCCACGGCCTGATTCTTGACAAAGCGGTACTCGGCGGGGATGGTATCGTAGGCGTTGCGCAGGGCGATGTAGGCGGCAAACACCCACAGATAGCGCATGGGCATGCACACAGAGTTCAGCTTGGTCAGCTGGCGCAGAACGGCAGCCGCACCGGGCACGAAGGACTGTGCCAGAATGATGGAGCCGGACAGCACCGCCACCATCTTGATGCCGTTGCTGTGCACACCGTGGGCGTTGACCTTGTGCAGAGCCTTCGGGATGAACTGCTTGGTGTGCTCGTTATCCAGCAGCATACGCAGCGGTGCGTCAATGCTCAAGATCAGCACGGCGAGCTGGCTGATGACGTTGCACAGGGCGTAGATGATCATGAACAGATCGCCCACATGGTAGTACTGACCCAGCTTCTGGAAAGCCCAGTAGGAACTGTTGGCGACATAGGCGTTGAAGCTCTCTGCGCTGGCGTTGATGATGGCGGGGTCGAACATACGGCTCATGGCCAGCGTGCCCAGAATAGCGCAGGTGACCACCATGACGGCCAGCGTGATCATGCCGCGGGGGAAGCCCTTGCTGGGGTTCTCGACTTTATTGACGTAGGGAGAGATCTTCTCGCAGCCGCCCACAGCGAACACCAGAATGGACAGAGAAGTAAAGTAGGTGACGTTGAAGTTGGGGATGAGGCTGCTGAAGCTCAGGTTGGCGTGGACGTACTCTGCCGTGGGGTTGATGGCCGGGGCAGCAAACATCATCACGATGTACAGCAGGGACATGACGAAGGTGCAGGTGCCGGCGGCAGTCAGCAACTTTTTCAGGGGATTCAGACCCAGACTTGCAATGTAGCAGCCCAGCAGCAGGATGCAGAAGGTAGCCAGCTGGATGTAGCGGGTGGGGAAGGAATCGTAGGTCTCCGCGTTGCGGAAAATGGCCCAGCTCAGCGCCTTCAAAAAGCCGCTGCCCTTGCTGGCAATGTAGGTGATGTGGCAGGCCCAGTAGGTCCAACCGGCGTAGTAGGCCAGCTTTGCGTTGGTGGTCTGGTGCAGCCAGGAGCTGACGCCGCCGCCCTCGTTTTTAAAGGCAGAGCCCAGCTCACCCACCATCAGCGCATAGGGGATGAAGTACAGGACAAACATGAAGATCCAGCTGAAGATGACCTGCGGACCGTTAAAGTACACAAAGCCGTTGGTAATGTTGCCGAAGCCCCAGACCGTAGAAAAGGCCATGAAGGCAAGGGTAAGCCACGAGATCTTTGTGGCTTTTTCTTTGTTAGACATGCGGACAATTCCTCTCTTTCTTTTCCACACAGGGCGGAAGTTCCTGTAAGAAGGCCGATGTTCCGCATACATTTCGCAATTTTTACCAAAAATACAGCAGTACTCGACCGATCACTTTGATAGTATAGCATAATTGCAGATTGTAGACAATCTGCAATTTCCATAAAATGATTGGTCAAAATTTAGACGGTCAGCCAAATTCCCCTTATTTTGCTGCTTCGTCCGCTGCCTGTACGGCGCTGTTTGCGCTGCGCATCCGCTCCATGGGCTCCATGTAGTGGGCGTAGACGGCGCGGCAGGCAGTCTCGGTGTCGCCGCTTGCCAGCGCCTCGTACAGCTTGGTGTGGATGCCGTTCTGCCGCTGCGCCAGTGTCTCATGGTTAGAGCCGCTGTTCGCCCCAACAAGCAGATTGCCGTAGTTCAGGTCGTCCCAGAATTTCAGCAGTCTGGGCAGCCCTGCCCGCTGCACGATGACCGCATGGAAGCGGTTGTCGTTCTCCACGATCTGCGAAAGATCCCCCGGCCGGACATTGCGCATCTCCTCCAGAATGCCGCGCAGGGTGCGCAGATCCTCCTCCGGGAATTTGCAATCAAAATAGCGCAGTGCCGTCATTTCCAGATTTGCCCGCAGCAGGTAGATCTCGTAGGCGTCCTCCGGCTTTACCCGGCGCACCGAGCAGCCTACATTGCGCGAATATTCAACCATGCCCTCCTGTTCCAGCTGCCGCAGCGCCTCCCGGATGGGTGCCCGGCTGGAGCCAAACTCCTCGGCCAGTTTCTGCTCGGCCAGCTTTACGCCCGGCTGTAATTCCCCGGTAAGGATTTTGCTCCTGATGGCAGAGGTGATACTTTCCCGTAAAGTCTGAAAGGCAAATTCGCCCATGACTTTTATCCCCCTTTTTTTCTATACGTTCTTTTTTTGCCGCACGCAGTCCGCAGCCGCTGCCAGTGCAGCCGCAGGCCTGTATTGCGTGCGCCTTATAAGGATACCACGAAACGGTGGAAAAATAAAGTTTTCTGGCAAAAACAGGTATTTTCTCCCCTCTCCGTCATCACAAGCCTGTACACAAAAAATGCCCCCGGAGGGCTTATTGCAGCTCTCCGGGGGCATCCTATATACGTTATGCCTTGGCGCACACGGTCGGCATTTACTCGATCTCGATCAGATTCGGGTTCTCAGGCAGAGCCTTTGTCTGCTGAGGAGCGGGCAGCTGGATGTGCAGGACACCATCCTCAAACTTTGCGTGGATGTCCTCCTTCTTCACTTCGCCCACATAGAAGCTGCGGGCGCAGCTGCCGGAGAAGGTCTCGCGCCGCACGTAGCGACCCTTGTTGTCCTTTTCGTCATTAGAGTGGCTGCGCACTGCCTGAATGGTCAGATAGCCGTCGCTCAGATCCATCTGAACGTCTTCCTTCTTGCAGCCCGGCAGATCAACGTCCACTTCGTAGCCGTTGTCCGTCTGCTTGACATCGGTCTTCATCATGTTTGCACCGCGCTTACCAAAGGTGTCGCGGGCTTCGCGGTTCATCGCACGCTCCAGTGCACCCTCGTTCCAGAACGGATCAAAGAGATCATCGAACAGGTTCTCATGAAAAACAGTCGGCATAAACATAAAACATACCTCCAATCCCGGCGTTCGGGTCGGGTATAAAATTACATTTTGAAGCTCCCTGCAAAGGGCTTTCCGGGGAACCTTGCGGCTCTCCTTTTGCCCTTCCTCCTGAGCACGCCACTGTTATAGCATAATTATTTAGCACTGTCAAGCGTAGAGTGCTAAAATTCATAAAAGTATAATACTTTTGTCACAGCTTCTGCGATTTCTTCAAAAATGCTGCGCAGAAGCGTGTTTAATTCCGTTCAAACCCCAGATAACGCGTGCCCTGAAAGCTCAGCTTTCCGGTATCGCCCTCGACAAGCATTCCGTAATCCGAACCATCTACCTCGAGTTCCATGCGGTCGCCGCTTTCCACCTGAAAGGTGGCATAATAGGTCGTGAACGTATGCGACATCGTATTGTCCGTATGATGGCGGGAAACGTTCGTCCGCTTGGCCACCACAGTAGCCGGGACGGTAAGGCGCGGGGACGCATTATTTTTGCCCCATGTGCGCAGGTTGCTCACCACGGTAAACAGGATCATGCCCAGCACCACCAGAAACACCAGCGGGAACAGGATGCTGAAAAATGCGTCAAACCCAGTATAAAACATATTACCCCTCCAAAATTTCTTCCAGCAGCTGCTTTACGTCCTCCAGAAACGCGTCCTCGCCAAGGGTGTTCATTTTAAAGAACACCGCCTGACTGCCGCCCGCTGCAATGGCCGACAGTCGGATAGGCTCGTCCCCGTTCTGGAACAGGGTCAGCGTCAGGCTAAGGCGGTTGCCGCCCACCATGCTGTACCGCTCAAACACCCGCACGCTGCACCGGGCGCTGCCCTCCTTGAAATCGCTGCCGGCTTCCAGCTCTGCCGACCAGCTGCTGTCCGGGATGGCGTGTTCCAGCTTGTGGAGCAGGGTATCGAAGTTCTGGTTGCGGATGGTCTTTTCAAAAATAGCCATAGCTTCCTCCTTTTGCAAAATGCAGTCCCTTTACTCTGAATACGAATGAGAGCGGGCAGCAATTGCAGCGCCCGCCCTTATTTTGCTGCGGTCAAGCTTTCTTTTTGCGCAGCTTGGGTGCAGTGGCATTGTAGCTCATGTCCAGCACCAGACGGAGCTTATCCTCCGGGGCGCTGCCGTCCAATGCGGCGGTGATCCAGTTTTCCTTGTTCATGTGGTAGGCAGGGTAAAAGCCCGGTTCTGCCCGCAGGGAGCCGATGAGGATGGGGTCACATTTCAGGTTCACGATATCCACCGGCTGCTGCCCGGGCAACCCCAGCTTGCTTTTGGGCACGGTGGTGACCAGCGCAAACCACTTGCGGTTTGCTGCATGGCGGAACACCGCCGACTCCGGGGTGTCCATCCACGGATAGTCCGGCTCTACGCTGTAAGTATCAAAAATGAGCTGTTCCAAGCCCTTGCGGTCCATGGGCTCGCCCCCTTTACGGCTGCTGTGCCAGCAGCTGCGCCAGCACATCCTCCGGGCGGGGGGTGTGGTTTTGGTATTTTGCCCGCAGCGGAGCGGCGGCGTTGTCCATGATGTAGGGCACGCCCACCACGTCCAGCATGGTCTCGTCGTTGTAGTTATCGCCAAAAGCCATGACCTGTGCGGGGTCGATGCCAAGGATGCTGCACACGCACTGCACCCCGATGCCCTTGTTGGCAAAGGTGGTATCGATCCAGAACGGCCCCGCCACGGCGCAGTTGGCCTGTTTCCAGCGGGGCACAAAGCGCTCCACATAGTTCTCCACACCCTCGTGCAGGTACACCGACACCTTGGTGATGTCCTCCGGCACCTCGGCGGGGCTGTGAATGATCTGGTAGTGGTTGCCCACGAACTGCACCCGCTGCAGCATGCCAAGACCGCGCTCCATCAGGTAGGCGGTGTTCTGGCCGGAGAGCATCACCTCGCCCTGCCCCTCGCTGCGGGTCCACATATCGTTGGCAATCTCCTCTGCCAGCGCCCGCGGCATGGGATTTTTGGCGATGCACTGTTCTTCCTGAAAGATGGTGCCGCCGTTTTCACAGATAAACACACAGCAGTCCGCCACCGGTGCAAAAAGCTTGCGCAGGCTGGTATACTGCCGCCCGGAGGCCGGGCAGAACCAGATGCCCCGCTGATGCAGCGCCCGGATCTGTTCGAATATTTCGCCCTCCAGTTCCTTTTTGCCGTATTGCAACAGCGTACCGTCAATATCGCTGCAAACCAGTCTGATGTCCATGGCTGTTATTCCCTTTCCGTTTTTTCTTATTTTACCACGGTTTTCCGCTGCGGAAAAGCCCCGGGCACAGCTTTTGTGTCCTTCCCCTGTACCGCGCTCAGCGCTTGGGCTGGTAGTGCATACTGGACACATTATAAATCGTAACAAAGGCCTTTGGGTCCTCGCGGTTGATAAAGTTCATCAACTTCTGATACTCGTTTTTGTCCACGATGGTAATGATCTCGTTGTGCTTTTCAAAGTTATATGCACCGATGGCCTCGTACATGGTGGCACCGCTGTGCAGGTCGTTGATGATGAACTGCCGCAGCGCCTCCTCCTTCTCGGTAATGATGCACACCCGGCGCTTGATGCTGTTATCGAAGATGAAATGATCCAGCACAATGCCGTTGAAGTAGGTGCCAAGAATGCTCAGAACAACGGTCTTTTTATCGTAGACAAGAGCGGCAGAGAGTGCCACACACATGCCCGAAAGGGACATGGCCTTGCCCAGCTCCATGTGCAGGTACTTGTTCATGATCTTTGCCACGATATCCAGCCCGCCGGAGGATGCGTTGCGGTTGAACAGGATGCTCAGACCCACGCTGACCACCAGAATATAGCACAGCACATCCAGTTCCTGACTATCGGTCATGGAGCCAAAATCCGGGAACAGCCGCTCGAAAAGCCCCAGAAACACCGGCAGCATCACGCTGGTATACACGGTTTTTGCGCCAAACTCCCTGCCGCAGGTAAAAAACCCGATGATGAGCAGCACGATGTTCAGCACCATAGTAATAGCCGAAAGCGGCAGCGGCACAAAATTAGAAAGCACGATGCCAAGGCCGGAAATACTGCTGACGGATGTATGACTGGGCACCAGAAAAAAATAGACCGCCGCCGCAATAATGGCAACGGCCCCGGTCAGGATGGCCATCTCCTTGGCAATTGCAGGGTAGTTCAGCTTCTTGTTTGTCATTGTTGCTCCTCCAAGCTTTTGTTTTCAGCATTCAGTATACCATGCTTTGCGCTTGCAGGAAAGCACCGGGCGCAAAATAACAAGGCCGCCGCACAAAACGCTGTGCAGCGGCCTTGCCACCTTATTAAAACTCGTCTTCCGGGTCGCCGCGCTCCGGCATGGTGCGCATCTCCCGCACCAGCATGGCACGCAGATGATACTTGCGCTGCTCCCGCTCGGTCTCCGAGTCGGTGCGCAGCCCCACTGTGCCATCGGGGCGGCTTTCGCCCGTGTACAACGGAATGCTCACCACAGCCTGTGTGCCTTTTTCAGGCGCAGGCTCCAGCTGTAAGCTCCAGTCCATCCGGCGGCAGCACTCCCGGCAGAGCAGCAGCCCCAGCTGCGCCCCGCCCAGAAAGCTGCGGCGGTTTTCCAGCGCTGCCTGTACATCCTCACCGGGCAGACCGCAGCCATCGTCGGTGACTGTCAGCTGCCAGTCGCTCTCGGTGCGGCGCAGCGCGATACAGACGCTGCCGCCCTCCCGGCTGGCGCGCAGGGCATTGGAGAGCAGATGCAGGCACAGCAGCTCCGCATCTCTGCGGTCTGCCATTACGCAGCAGGCAGTACACCCGCCGTAATCCAGCCGGATATCCACCCCAAGCTGCGCCCGGATCATATCAGACTGCGCCGCCACCTGCTGCAAAAGCTCACACAGATCAATGGGGTACAGCTGCGGCTTTGTGTCCTCGTGCAGAAACTCCAGCAGGGTGATTGCCTCGGTGAGGGTCCGGTCCAGCTGCATGGCAGCGGTGTCGATATCTGCCACCGCCTGCCGGGTAGACGCGTCTGCACCGGTGCGGTCAAAATGCTGCTCCAGATATTCACAGTTGCGTCCGATCAGCGCCAGCGAACGGAAGCAGACCTCCTCGACCCGCTTGCGCTGCTCTGCGGTGATAGACCGCGTTTCTGTCTTTTGCTGCTCCATTGCTCTGCCTCCCCGGGCGATGCCATTTTTCTAAAGGAACGCCGCCGTGTTCCAAAGCCGTGTGCAAGCCTTACAGGCGGGTGGATGGCACTTTTTGCCGCAACACAACGTCCCTGACCGCGTAGATCAGCTTGCCAGTGGTAGGTTTGCCGCTGCCCAGCCTTGTATCGGCCTTAAACGCCAGCCACGCAAGAGGCGGCTTTTCCTCCAGCTGATCCACCATCCGGCGGATGCCGCTTTCCACAGCAGCGACCGATGTATCAAACTGCTCGCTCACCGCCTGCAAGATTTCCTTGCGGATCGCCAGCTTCTGGCTGGTGCTGCATGCGATGCCGACCGCGCAGGATAGATATCCGGCGTTGACATCCCCCTGCGGGATGCCCCACGCCGCATACAGCTGGCTGCACCGCTGCTCCAGCTGCCGGTTCTGCCGCCCGGGCATCCGGTAAAGCTGCCACAGCAGCCTTTTCAGCTCGGTGCCCTCTACGCAGTAGCACCCCTCGCGGAGCTTTTGCAACGCCGTGCCGCTGCTGCGGCCATGGCTCTGTATCAGAAGCATCGGCCGCTCCTTCAGCTGATAAAACTGCCGGACAAATTGCTCCGCAGGCAGATCCGTCAGCTCGCTGCAAAGCACCACGGCATCATAACGGACACCCTGCCGCAGCTGTGCCAGCAGCTTTTCGCCGCTGCAAAAGCAGGTGCAGTCAATGGCGGTTCCCTGCTCCTGCAAATAACGCTTCTGGACACGCAGTTCTTTCAGATCATAGCTTGCAAGGGCGACTTGCAGTTGGGCTGTTCGCTCACTGTTCACGCCATGCGCCGCCTTTCTCGCCTACCAGCCCGGCAGCTGTCAGGTCTGTGACCGCATCCCGCCAGAGCTCCGGCTGAACTCCATTTTCACACAAGTAGCGCAGGAGCCGGTAACAGAACTCCGGCGCTGCCGCAACATGCTGACTAACGATCTGCTGTCGGCTGCCGATCTGGCACAGGGTCAGCCGACAGCCTTGTGTGCCCTCTACCTCCATGGCATACACCAGCGTATACGCCTGCTGCAAACCATCAATGGCAGAATACTGCCGGATCATAGGTGAAAATGTACGTTCCATTTCAGTTCCTCCTTACTACAAGGGCCAAATTTTTTCTGCCTTGTTTATCCTTTTATTATTGTATAATTGTATAAAGCAGGAGAAACTGTTACAATCCTAAAGAAGTGTTGTTCCGACAGCCTTTCAGGTAATATAACGCCGTTTTTTCCGGCGCAGCCTGTCTGTCAGCTTTAGAATATCACGTTCAGCTTGTAAATTCAACCGGTATCTTTTTCCGCTTTTCTTTTTTGCCCCGTCCTTTCGGCAAAACCGCTGCCCGGGCGCAAAAGTGCCGCAGCTTCAGCATTCCTACGGAATAATTTCACGGTTTCTTCATTTTTATTTGCTAAACTAAATTAGATATTGTCTGCAAATGTTTTCTACTTTTAAACCCCAGGCAACAGCGCCCGGCGGCGCAGTACCGGAAAGGCACATCTATGCTCAAACTTAAACAGATCAACAAAGAATACAAGACCGGCGAGCTGGTGCAGCACGCACTGAACAACGTCAGTCTGAACCTGCGGGACAACGAATTTGTGGCCATTCTTGGCCCCAGCGGCTCCGGCAAGACCACCCTGCTGAACATCATCGGCGGTCTGGATCGCTACGACAGCGGCGATTTGGTCATCAACGGCATCTCCACAAAAAAATACACCGACCGCGACTGGGACTCCTACCGGAACCACACCATCGGCTTTGTGTTCCAGAGCTATAACCTGATCCCCCACCAGACCGTGCTGGGCAACGTAGAGCTGGCACTGACCATTTCAGGCGTTTCCAAGGCCGAGCGCCGCCGCCGTGCCGCCGCAGCGCTGGAGCAGGTAGGGCTGGGCAACCAGCTGCACAAGCACCCCGGCGAGATGTCCGGCGGGCAGATGCAGCGCGTGGCCATTGCCCGCGCACTGGTGAACAACCCCGACATCCTGCTGGCCGATGAGCCCACCGGCGCACTGGACAGCGAGACCAGCATTCAGGTCATGGAGCTGTTAAAAGAAGTGGCGCGGGACCGTCTGGTGGTCATGGTCACCCACAACCCGGAGCTGGCCGAGCGCTATGCCACCCGCATCGTAAAGCTGAAGGACGGCGTGATCCGCTCCGACACCATGCCCTACGAACCCGAGGACGAGGCTGCTGCCGTTGCCCCCGTGCACCGGAACATGGGGCACTCCTCCATGTCCCTGCTCACCTCCCTTTCCCTCAGTTTCAACAATCTGCTCACCAAAAAGGCACGCACCCTGCTCACCGCCTTTGCCGGTTCCATCGGTATCATCGGCATTGCGCTGATCCTTTCCCTTTCCAACGGTGTGAGCCGCTATATCAGCAACATGGAAAAATCCACGCTGGCCGCCTACCCGCTGCAGATCAGCAGCACCGGCGTAGATCTGGCCAGCATGATGGACCCGGACACCTACACCAGCGTCTCGTCCGGCTCCTCCTCCGCGCCGGAGGGCATGGTCACGGTGAGACAGCTGCTGTCTCAACTGAACATCGGCGCCGCCAGCAACGATCTGCGCTCGCTGAAGGCATATCTGGACAGTGACGCCTGTACCATCCGGGACAACGCCACGGTGGAATACACATACACCCCTGATCCGCTGATCTACCGCCAGAACCCGGACGGCACCGTGCAGAAGCTGAACCCGGACACCACCTTTTCCGATATCGCCAGTGAGAACACCTCGGTGACCAGCCTTATGACCTCCATGGCCAGCCCCTATGTGTTCTGCGAAATGGCCGAGACCCCCGCCCTGTACGAGGATCAGTACGATGTCAAGGCCGGCCGCTGGCCGGAAAAGTACAACGAGCTGGTGCTGACCCTGAACGCGGACGGTAGCGTTTCGGACTATGCGCTGTACGCCATGGGTCTGCGGGATCAGGCCGAGCTGGACAAGATCTTACAGCAGTATGCGCAGAACCAGAAGATCGATCTGCCCACGGACTACGGCACCTATACCTATGACGATTTTCTGGGCATGACCTTCAAGCTTGTCAACAAGGCCGACTGCTATGTCTACGACACTGAGCACAATATCTGGCTGAGCAAGCTGAATGATGAAGCTTACATGCAGCAGCTGGTGGCCGACAGCGAGGATCTGACCATTGTCGGCATCGTGCAGCCCAAGGCAGACGCCACCTCCACTATCCTGCACAGCGGTCTGGACTACCTGCACGACCTGACTTATCACGTCATCGATCAGGCGGCCAACAGCGAGATCGTGCGCCAGCAGCTGGCAGACCCGGACATCAACGTGCTGACCGGCGAGCCCTTCGATGCTGCCGGCAACAGCATGCTGGATATCGCCTCTCTGTTCTCGGTGGACACGGACGCCCTCAAGGACGCTTTCCAGTTCGACACCAGCGCCCTGCACTTTGATCTGGACGGCGCATTCGACCTGACCGACGATTCCTTCGATCTTGCCACCCTCATCGACCCTTCCAGCTTCAAGCTGGACCTCAGCGGGCTGCCGCTGCCGGACATGGAGATGGACATGAGCGAGCTGTTCGACGGCGTAGAGCTGAATATCTCTCAGGACGGCTTACAGACGCTGATGAAAAAGATCATGAACGGCTACAAGCGCTATCTCATCAGCAACGGCCTGCTGAATCTGGATAAGATCGGTTTTTCCTCCTATATGCAGACCGAGGCCTTCCAGACGCTGCTTGCCGAATCCATGGGTGATCTGCTGGACACCTCCGGGCTGGAGGAGCAGTTTGCCGATACCCTCCAGCAAAATCTGCAGACCGTGATGGAGACCTACTCCGTCCAGCTGGGCGAGGCGCTGCAGACCCAGCTCACCGCCGCTTTGCAGGAGCAGATGGGTCCCGCCATCCAGAAGCTGGCCGGGCAGCTGGAGCAGAAGATCGCGCAGGCCATCCAGAGCAACATTGCGCAGCTGAGCACGCAGGTGGAAAGCGCACTCAAGATCGACCCCACTGTGTTCCAGCAGGCCATTCAGATCAACATGACCGGCTCCGACCTGACCGAGATGATCAAAAGCACCCTGCTCTCCTCCGCTTCCAGCTACGAAAAGATTTTGGACGACCTCGGCTATGTGGACTACGCAAAGCCCGATGCCATCTATATCTACCCCAACAGCTTTGACACCAAGGCGCAGGTGGTGAACGAGCTGGATGCCTACAACGCCTCCATGCGGCAGCATGGCGAAGAGGATAAGGTGATTCACTATACCGATATGGTGGGCACCCTGATGAACTCTGTCACCGAAATCGTGGGCATGGTCAGCAATGTGCTGGTGGCCTTTGTGGCCATCTCGCTGGTGGTGTCCTCCATCATGATCGGCGTCATCACCTATATCAGCGTGCTGGAGCGCCGCAAGGAGATCGGCATTCTGCGCGCCATCGGTGCCTCCAAGCACAACGTCTCGCAGGTGTTCAACGCCGAGACCTTTATCATCGGCCTGTGTTCCGGCGTGATGGGCGTGGTGCTCTGCCTGCTGCTGCTCATCCCCGGCAATATGCTCATCCACCACATCGCGGGCGATGTGAACGTGGTAGCCTCGCTGCCGCCGCAGGCTGCGCTGATCCTGATCGTTCTGGCCACCCTGCTTACCATGCTGGGCGGCGTGATCCCCGCCCGCAGCGCCGCAAAGAGCAACCCTGTCAAAGCGCTGCGCTCTGAGTAAACTATTCCGCATTCAAATCCCTGCTGTGCTCTGTGTGCAGCAGGGATTTTGCATTCCGGCCCGGCTTGTGCTACAATAGAAAAAACTTCATTTCAAAGGAGCCTTTCCATGCCTGTCATTCATGAGATCACCGACCTTACCGCCCCGGAGCTGGACATCTACGCCCGTCTCACGCAGGCGCAGCTGCGCAACCGACTGGAGCCGGAAAAGGGCATCTTTATCGCCGAAAGCCCCAAGGTGATCGCCCGGGCGCTGGACGCCGGTTACCAGCCTCTTTCCCTACTGATGGAGCGCAAGCAGATCACCGGCCCGGCACAGGAGATTTTGACCCGCTGCGGCGATGTGCCGGTATATACCGCTGACCGGGAGCTGCTGGCACAGCTCACCGGCTTTGCGCTGACCCGGGGCGTGCTGTGCGCCTTCCGCCGTCCTGCGCCCTGCACGGTGGAACAGGTTTGCGCCCATGCCCGCCGGGTGGCTGTGCTGGAAGGCATCGTAGATTCCACCAACGTGGGTGCCATCTTCCGCAGCGCTGCCGCGCTGAACATGGATGCCGTACTCATTACCCCCTCCTGCTGCGACCCGCTGTGCCGCCGTGCGGTGCGGGTAAGTATGGGCACCGTGTTTCAGGTGCCGTGGGCGCAGATCGGCACCTGTCCTGCCGACTGGCCGGAAAACGGCAGTGCCCAGCTCCACGCGCTGGGCTTCAAGACCGCTGCCATGGCACTGAGCGACCGCTCGGTCAGCATCGACGACCCCGCCCTTGCCGCCGAGCCGAAACTTGCCATCGTGCTGGGCACCGAGGGCGATGGGCTGGCCAATAGTACCATCGCCGCCTGCGATTACACCGTAAAGATTCCTATGTCCCATGGGGTAGATTCCCTCAACGTAGCCGCCGCCAGCGCCGTAGCTTTCTGGCAGCTTGGCCGCTTGTAAGTCCTCGCTTGTGCTCTCCGAAATTGCTTGACAAACGCCCCAAAACGCGGTACACTATCAGCGTCATCATCATGGGCCTATAGCTCAGTTGGGAGTGCAAGCGTATCGCTTTTGTGCCCCACAGAGTTGTGGGCTTTAGAATGGGGAGTATAACGGTTGGTCGCCCAACCGAGTCACGCCCCTAAATATGGGCCTATAGCTCAGCTGGGAGAGCGTTCGGTTCGCATCCGAGAGGTCAAGGGTTCGAATCCCTC